>Ga0182017_10000806_pt1 | contig 24755 bp, 24 predicted proteins | sample 712E3DmetaG_FD_120492 | JGI IMG/M metagenome (GOLD analysis project Ga0182017, IMG submission 120492) | Permafrost microbial communities from Stordalen Mire, Sweden - 712E3D metaG | ecosystem: Environmental > Terrestrial > Soil > Wetlands > Permafrost | place: Sweden: Stordalen | collected... | reverse complement strand
TCCCTCGTCGAACAGGAGACGCCATGAAGACAGTCACGCGTGGGCTATCTGGCTACACCGACGCGACGTTCCCAGGATGTGCTCCATGCTGGGGTCTACGCCAGAGATAGGCCAGGTTCCCGGAACCGGTGCTCCGCCCACCGCCGGCGACCGCCAACCAGCCCCCCGCTTCTCTCACAGATCGACCCCCGTCGATCCTCCGAAAGGATCTCCCATGCTCCCTCCCGCAGAGGTGCTTCGATCCGCGCTCGCGAAATGGGGCCGCACCAAGGCCGGCGCCGCCCCCGTCGTGTCCGACGGCGAGCTCGACGCCCTGTCCGCCCACTTCCGGGACGACGACTCCCTCGAGGCGTCGGTCTACTTCATGGAGACCAGCACCGTGCCGAACGCGAAACGGGTCGGAGTGCAGGACGCCTGGATCCTGCGCCTGTCTCCGGCCGGACAGGAGCGGCTCTCCCAACCTTGCCCTGCCGCATGTCCTCTGTCCCCATCCGCCGCCCTGATCGCTTAGCGGCGAGTCCCCCGTTCCTCCGAGTGTCTTAAAAGGATAGCATATGATCAGCGTGCACGATGTGGCTGCCTACCTCCTGCGACGGCAGCGGGGCATGACCGCCATGAAACTGCAACGGATCCTGTATTACGCGCAGGCCTGGTCGCTGGTGTGGGACAAAGCCCCGTTGTTTTCCGAGCGCATCGAGGCGTGGGCGAACGGGCCCGTGATCCCTGATCTGTATGCTCGGCACCGCGGGCAGGCGATGGTCCGGCACTGGGATGGGGACCCTACGGCGCTCTCACCACTCCAGCGCGAGACGGTGGAGGCGGTCCTGCGCTTCTATGGCCGGCACTCGCTCCAGTGGCTGACCGATCTGACCCGTCGCGAACAGCCCTGGGAGACAGCCCGGCGCGGGATGCCGATCGGCGTCCGGGGCACGCGCGTAATCCCCCTCACGGCCCTGGCCGCGTATTACGGCGGCCTGCCCCCCGATCCGGCGACGGTACTCGCCTCCCTCCAGCGAGTCACCCGGGCCCTCCGGCTCCTCTACGAGCGAACAGGAATCATCGACAACAGCACCTGCGCACTCTGTGGACGACAGCGTCTGTGGGCCACGACGCCTCACAAGCGGCGCATGATAGCCCCATGCGAAAACTCGAACTGCCTCTCCCGTGAGATCGAGGCGCTGCTGGACCTGCGCAAATAGTTCGCGAGTTCACCCTCCGCCCGCTTGTTAGGATCCCTCCGGAGTGATAGCATGGCCCGATCCCGAAAGGAATACCTCTCCTTGGTGCTGTCTTCTGGCTCCCCATCTCCCAATCCTTCCAGCGAGGGGTCCCCATAACTCTTCACCCTCTGGGTGACCCTCGACCAACAGGCTCCCTGGAATCAGCGCATTCCCATCCTCACCCCAGGAACCCGCGAACTCGTGGCCGCACACCCCAGCACAGAAAGGGAACAACTCCGATGCAGATCGAGAAACTCCAACCTGGCATGGTCGTGTACGACGTTGGGCGACGCCGCATGGGCAACACCACGATCAACTCCGTCGCTGTCTGGCAGATAACCATCGTCAGCGTCGATGCCTCGATGGGCACCGTCCGCGCCCGCTGGAACTACAACCCGGAAAAGACCTACAGCCGCCGCGACTGGTCCACGTGGCGCGCAAAGGCCCCCTTGCTCATTCGCGGGCCCTTCGGGTCCCTCCGCCTGGCGACCCGCGCGGAGATTGCCGCGGCCAAACAGACCACTGCCTGATCGAATCCGCCCCTGTCCCCCAGGAAGACGCCGCACAGTTTCCCGCCCTGGACAGCCGATGACCGTGCGTTATAAACGATCCACCGACTGAACGGAGACAATTCGCATGATCACGTCCGGTTCCCCCATCGACCTCATTCCCCGCCCGGACCTCGAGGCCCGCACGCAGGCCATGGGCCGCCGCCTCCAGACCGAGTACCTGGACGGGGCGATTCCGTATCTCCGGGAACACGAGCCCGCGCTCTGGGCCACCCTCACCGCCCTCGACGAGGAAGAGACCCTGGAGGCCCTCCTGGCGTACGAGCGGCTCTTCTTCGAAGGGCTCCGCCGCTGCCATCTCCGTCTCCAGCAGGGGTTGCCGCTGGTCCCACCGCTCCCGGCCTCTGCGACCGCATGACCTGGACGAAGAGGCAAGATCTGCCCCCGCTCCCGGTCCCCGTCACGGTGGACATTCCCTGCGGTGCGACCATCCACCGGGTCACCTTCGCGAATGGGCGCGTCCGATTTCTCGATCACCCGTTCCAGGCGCTGGCCTTCGAGCTGGCCCTGGAGGTCCCGTCGCTCTCCGGATGTGCCACGGTCCTGGCGGCGATCCGGGTACCCGACCGGCGCGTAGCACCTCCCGCCGCTCCTGGTGGATCCCCTACGGCTCTGGATCGAGCACTGCCGACAGGCCGGCCACGGCGCACCGAACCCGCCACGTCTCTATGCCAACCCGGACGTCTTCCGCCGCCAGATCTGCCAGCACTACGCGAAGCGGATTGCCCAGCCGCTGGTGAACGCCTGCGCCGAGCAAGGACTCGCGGTTCAGCCCGTCGTCCAGGCAAACCACCTGGCGCATCACTGCGCCCTGATCGTATCGATCTGGGCCGGCCACGCCTTCGAGGGTTTCAGCCTCCTTGCTTATTCCGCCCGTCTCCGGAGCTGGACCGCGATCGACCCGGACATACTGGCGCATGCAACGTGGCACATGAGCATGGATGGTCTAGCCGCCTCGTTCTACGGCCACGGATTTGTCTGCCGGCCGTGTCAGCGGGATTTCTGTGACCACCCCCGCCAGGGAGAGGCCCTGCACGATCACGTCGCCTCCCGCCAGCACCACGACGAGATCCGACACCGATTCCACGCCGCCATGGAACACGCCACCGCGTGACCGGTGGACACCCCCTGCCGTGCCACACAAAGGAGATAACCGATGAACGGACAGCGACCCGCAGGCCCCGGCTGGGTCAAGTGCCCCAGCGTCACGAGTGGCGGAAAACCGCACTTCTGGTATCGCCGCCTCCCGAACCGGCACGAGTGGATCGTGTGGGACCGGGTCCTCCGCGCCTGGACCCGGCGCGAAGAGCGCATCGCGCCGCCGCCGCTTGTCCCTGCGCTGGCCGCCGCGTAGCCCTGCATTCATCGACGTCCCCCGCGTAGACCCCTTCGAGAACTGGCACACAACGGAGTGCGTCATTTCCTCCTGCGGACACTGTTCCGAACTGCCGATATAGTACAAGACCCAGTTCGTCTGATACCATCCCGTCGACCGGAGGTCACCGCCAGCGTGCGCCAGCCCAGTCTGCCCCAGATACCGAACGACCGCCTCGAGACAATCGAAGGCGTGGTCGAACGGGTGACCTTTGCCTCGGAGGAAACCGGGTTCACCGTCGCCAAGCTGAACGTGTCTGGCCGAAAGGATCTGCTGCCGATCGTCGGCCCGATGCTCTCTCTCACTCCCGGAGAGACCCTCTCGGTCACCGGGTTCTTCCAGCAAAGTTCCTCCTACGGCCTTCAATTTAAGGTCATTAACTACAAGTCCAAAGTCCCGAGCTCGATCCACGGGATCAAAGCCTACTTAAAATCTGGGTGCGTCAAAGGCGTGGGACCCGTCTACGCTGGCAAGATCGTCGATGCCTTCGGCGAGGCCACCTTCGATGTGATCGAGCAGACCCCCGAGCGGCTGCTAGAGATCCGCGGCGTCGGAACAAAACGGGTGCAAGGCATCACGGCGGCCTGGAGCGAAACCAAGGAGATCCGGCACGTCCTCAGCTTCCTCACCCAATACAAGATCTCCAGCGGGTTCGCGGTCAAGGTCTACAAAGCGTACGGCAACGGTGCCATTGCCGTCGTCAAAAACAATCCCTATCGGCTGGCCCAGGATATTCGGGGAATCGGCTTCCTCAAAAGTGACGCGCTGGCCCGCGAAATGGGCATTCCCGAGGACTCTCCGCTCCGCGCGACAGCGGCCGTGCTCTACAAGCTCCAACTCCTCACCGATCAGGGGCATGTCTTTCTGCCGACGGCGCCGCTCTTCGCGGCGGTCGAAAAAGACCTCCGGGTCCCCGTGCACCAGCTCCAGCCAGGGCTGGTGGAACTCGATCAGTCCGGGAAGGTGGTGGTCGAGGAGACCCCGCACGGGACGGTGGTCTATCTCAAACCCCTCCACCTCGCCGAGACCAAGGCCGCCCAGCGCCTGCTCCACGTCCTCCGCGCGCCGCGCCACTTCCCGGCCATCGATGCAGAGAAGGCCCTCCCCTGGGCGGAGGGGCGAAGCGGCATCACCCTCACCCCCGAGCAGCGCCGAGCCGTAGCCATGGCCCTCCGGGAGAAATGCGCCATCATCACAGGGGGGCCCGGTACGGGCAAGACCACGATCCTCAACACTCTGGTCCAGATCCTGGTCGCCAAACAGGCCCGCGTGGCCCTGGCCTCACCAACAGGTCGGGCGGCCAAGCGACTCAGCGAAGTCACCGGCCAGCCCGCCTCGACTTTGCATCGTCTGCTCGAGTTTGGCCCGCAGGGCAAGTTCATGCGCAATAAGCAGAACCCCCTCGAGACCGACATTCTGATTATCGATGAGTGCAGCATGGTCGACATCATGTTGTTCTATCATGTCCTCCAGGCCCTCCCCCTGACCGCCACTCTGGTCCTGGTGGGGGATGCCGACCAGCTGCCCTCCGTGGGACCGGGGACCGTCTTTCGGGATCTGCTCGACTTCGACCCGATCCCCCAGACCCGCCTCACGACCGTGTTTCGCCAGGCCGAAGAGTCGCAAATCATTAGAAACGCTCATAGAATTAACGCTGGGGTCCAACCCGTCACAATAGCCGAAGAGGGCAGCCGCCGGGATTTTTTCCTGATGGAAGAGGAAGACCCGCTGGCGCTCCAGAAGACCCTCGTCGAAGTCGTCACCAAGCGGCTTCCTGAGAAGTATGGGTGGGACCCCTTCGAGGACATCCAGGTCCTGACGCCGATGCACCGGGGGCCCATCGGAACGGCCCAGCTCAACGCGGAGCTTCAAAAGGTCCTCAACCCACCGGCGACCAGCAAAGCCGAACTCCTGCGCGGGGGACGGTTCTACCGGGTAGGTGATAAAATACTCTCCCAGAAAAATAATTATGATTTGCAGACCATGAACGGCTCGATGGGACGGATCTTGGCCATCGACCCCGAGGAGCAGGTAGTCCGGGTCCGCATCGAGGACCGCGAGGTCGCGTACCCCTACAGCAACCTCGACGAGCTGGCCCATGCGTATGCGCTCTCCGTTCACAAAAGTCAGGGCGCGGAATTCAAGTGCTGCGTGCTGGTGTGCCATACCACGTTCTATATCATGCTCCAGCGCAACCTCTTGTACACGGGGGTCACCCGGGCCCGAGAGCTCTGCGTGATCCTCGGGACCAAGCAAGCCATCGGCATCAGCGTCCGCAACCAATCCCCGAATCACCGCAATTCCGGCCTCACCGAGCGGCTGCGCGCCCTCGCGACCGGCCCGCTCCTGCCGGAAGCCGCCCCTGAGACAAACGGAGAAACCCTCCGCCTGGACCTCCCGAACGAGGGCCTCGACCTCCCCGACGACGAGACCGACCGCAAATGACCCCGTTCGAAGAATGGGGTTCCTCCTCCCCGCAGGCGATCCCTCCTCCGCGTTCCACATATCCTGTCCAATTCTCCCGCCCTTTCCGACATTCCGCTTGAGCCCCGCCGTCGGAGTAGAGTAGAATGTGCCCGTTCCAGACACGCTCGCACCGGTTCCGGACCCCTTGGGACATCCAACCCCAGGAAACCTGTCCGCGCCTGCAAAAAACCTCCGGTCCTGCGGCCCCCAATTGCCGATAAAGACCTGGAGACCTGAACACCTGAACACCCGGGCACCACAGACGCCCGACACCCTGTTCCGAAGGAGGGCACATGACTGACCCCGCCCCGTGGTTCCGCCGCGGGCTGCGCGTCGCCCGCACAAGTGCCGGCGTGCGGGCCCCGCCCGTGCTCTACGCCATCTTTTCGCTAACCTGGGTCGTCATCAGTGACCACCTGGTCGCCCAGTGGTACCCGGGCCTCGCGCAGGTCGAGCTGTACAGCAAGATCAAGGGAAGGGCAGTCTCTATGTCCTGGTCAGCGCGAGCGGCCTCCTGTACGCCCTCAGCCACCTTCACAAGAAAGACATCGCGCGTCAGAACCAGCTCCTCGTGACCAGCACGGCGCTCGAACATTCGGCCAACGTTGTCGCCATCACCGACGAAGACCACCGGATCATCTGGGCCAACCCAGCCTTCACGCGGAACACCGGCTACGAGTTAGACGAGATCCGCGGCCAACGGCCATCGGAGTTCCTGCTTGTGACGCCACCCACCCCCGATGACCTGCGGGCCCGCGAGGACGCCCTAGCCACCACCGGACGCTGGCAGGGGCAAGTTGTCAATCGACGAAAGGACGGGAGCCGCTACGTGGCCGCTCTGACCCTCGCCGTGACGGTCGATCAGGACGGGATCCGGCGGCACGTGGGCATCGAACAGGACCTATCCGCAGTGTACACCGCCCAGATCGCGCTCCAGGAGAGCGAGGCCAAGTACCGGTCGCTCTTCGAGAACATGGGGGATGGGCTCCTCCTGCTGACGGCGGATGGCACGATCTTCGACACCAACGACCAAGCCTGCACCCTCTTCGGGCTTCCGCGATCACTCATCATCGGCAAGACCCCCGCCGACTTGTCGCCCGTCGAACAATCGGATGGGCGGAGATCGGAAGACGCCGCCCAGGCAATCAACACCGCCGTCGTTGCCGGCACGAGTCAGCGGTTCGAATGGCAGCATCGGAGAGCCGACGGCACCCCGTTCGACGTCGAGGTGATCCTCGACCCGCTGCAGCTCCGCGGCACCTCCATGCTCCAGGCGACGCTCCGGGACATCACGCAACGCAAACAGGCGAGCGCCCTGCTCCAGGAAAGCGAGCGCCGGTTTCGCGAACTCGCAGACCTGCTCCCCCAGGCCGTCGTCGAATCGGATACCACCGGCCGGGTCATCTTCTGGAACCGCGCCGCGCTCGCCCTCACCGGGTACACCGACGAGGACTTCCGCCGCGGGCTGCGCTCGGTCGATCTTGTGCATCCAGACGATCGCGAGCATCTGCTGGCCGAACGCCCTTATCTGCTGATCAACCAGAGCGGGCTGGTGGAATACCGATTCCAACGCAAAGACGGACGGATCGTGCCGGTCGCGGTCTATGCCGGGCCGATCGTGCGCGAGAACACCGCGGTAGGCATCCGCTGGCTCCTGATCGACATGACCACTCAGAAGGCGGCGGCCGAGGTCCTCCGAAAGCAAGCTGAACAGCTGGCCACCGTCCGGACGGTGGCCACCGAGATCACGCGGGAACTCGACCTGACGGGCCTCCTGCAACTGATCCTCACCCGGGCGATCCACCTCCTGGGCGTGCAATCGGGATCCCTCTTCCTCTGGGAGCCGGAGACCGAGGATTTGGTCCTCGCCATACAGCACGGGGATGCCGACGTGCCCGTCCGGCGCAAGCTGGGGGCCGGACTGGCCGGCCTCGTGGCCCAGGCACAGCAAGGGATCTATACCAACCGCTACCGTGACGAGTCGTTCTCCCTCCCCTCGATCCTGAACAGCAGTGACCTCACGGCGGCCATCGCCGAGCCGCTGCTCTACCGGGATCAGCTGATTGGGGTAGTCATCCTCCATAACCGACACGTCCCCGACCGCACCTTCGACGCGGACGACCAGACGCTGCTCCAACTCTTCGCTCAGCAGGCGGCCATCAGCATCGCCAACGCCCGGCTCTACCAGGCGAGCATCGCCAACGCCGAGCGCCTGCAGGCCCTGCTCCGCGCCGCCAAGGCGGTCATGGTCGGCCTCGACCTCGACACCACACTGACCCAGATCGCAGACACCATCCGGGAATTCGCCCACCCGGACCACTTTGCCCTCTACCTGGCCGATCACAAAACCCAGACCCTTCGGGCCGCCTATACCGACATGCCCCAAGCGGGCTACCTCGTCACAATCCCCATCGGTGCCGGCCTCGTCTCCGCGGTCGTCCGAAGTGGGGAGCACGTCTACGTCGCCGACCTCGCGCACGACTCCCGGAACCTGATCCCGGAAGCCAATCGGGCCGCCGGGTTCCGCACCTTCCTGGGCATCCCGATCCGCGCCCGAGGTCAAGTGCTGGGGGTGATGATCTTCAAGACGCGGACCCCCCGGACCTACGGCCTCGACGATCTCTCCTGGTACGCCTCCTTCGCCGATCAGGCCGCCATCGCCATCGAGAACGCCCGCCTCTTCGAGTCTGAGCGCCGGCGCCGCAACCAGCTCGACACGATCCTGACCCTGACCACAGAGATCGTGCGGGAACTCGACCTCACCAAGCTCCTGCGCCTGATCCTGCAGCGGGCGTCCGGCTTGGTCCAGGCCGGCGGCGGATGTATCGCACTCTGGTCGGAGCCGGAACAGGCCCTGGTCAACCAGGTTGTGGAACAACAGCCAGACGAGGTCAACCAGTTCCGCTTCCGCCTCGGCGAGGGCATGATCGGCAGTGTCGCCGCAACGCGGAAAGGTCTCCTGGTCCAAGACTACCCCCATTCGCCGTATGCGCACCCCACGATTACCGAGTTCGTGAACGCCACATCCGCCATCGCTGAGCCCCTCCTGTACCGGGACGTGCTCATCGGCGTGATCCTCCTGAACAACCACAACCAGCCGGAGCACAGCTTCACCGCGGCGGACCACGAGGTCCTGGCACTCTTTGCCGCCCAGGCGTCCATTGCCATCCAGAACGCCCGCCTTTTCGGCACCGAACGCGAACGGGTGGCGGAACGGCAAAAAGCCCTCGAGGAACACCAGGCCCAAACTGCCTTCCGACAAGCCATCCTGGGGTCCCTGGCCGCTCACGTGGCCGTCCTCGACCCGACCGGGACCATCCTCGAAGTCAACGACGCCTGGCGCCACTTCGCCCAGAGCAACGGCGGCGCTCCGAACATCGTCACGGGCGTGGGGCAAAACTACCTGGCTGCACTGCACACCGCAGCCGCCCTGGATGACCCAATCGCCCGCACAGCCCTGACGGGCATCAAGGCCCTGCTGGCCGGCACCGAGGACCGGTTCGAACTGGAGTACCCCTGTAACAGCCCGGACGAGGAGCGCTGGTTCCTGCTCCAGGCTACCCGCTTGACCGGCACATACGCCGGCGCGGTCCTCGTCCACATCAACATCACCGAACGCAAGCGCGCGGAAGCCCACGTCGGCGCCCTCCTGCGCTCCGCGGAAGCGCTCCTCGAGCACAACGATCTGGCCACCACCCTGAACCGGATCGTCACCGAAGCGGCCCAGATCTCCCACTGCGAGCGCGTCAAGCTCCTCCTGACTGACCGCGACTCCCAGACGCTCCGGCTGGCTGCCTCCTACGGCATCATCGACCCGGAACTGACCTTCCCTCCTCTCTCTGGAAGCCTTTCCGGATCCGTGGTCACCACCGGCCTGCCGAAATTTGTCGCCAACGTCCAGGAGGACCCGGGCAACCTGCGAGCCGCGTTCGACGCGGCGCACGGCTTCCAGACCTACCTGGGTCTTCCGGTGGTCATCGGCCATGAGACGGTTGGGGTGCTTATCTTCAACACGCGCGACGCGCGGGAATACACCCCAGGAGACTACGAGGTCCTCACCGCGTTTGCCCACCAGGCAGCCCTAGCCATCCAGAAGGCCCGACTGCTCGATACCGAGCAGACCCGGAGCCAACAACTCGAGGCAGTCCGCACGCTGACGAGCGAGATCACCCGCGAACTCAACCTTCCCCGCCTGATGTCCCTCATCGTCGAACACGCCAGCCAGATGGTCGGCTGCCCCGGGGCGTTTTTATACCTGTGGGATGCCGACTGCAACCATCTCTCCCCGGGCGCCCGACATGGGTTCTCCCTCGAGGCCGTCGCCCCGGTCCTGGAGGTAGGCGAGGGGCTGGCCGGCCGGGTGGCCGCCTCCCGCACGCCCTTGTGCGCCAACGACTACCTGGCCTCCGGCTACGTCGTCCCGCGGTACGCGGATACCTATCCGAGCACTGCCGTTGCTGGCGAGCCGCTGCTCTACCGTGGCGAGCTGCTGGGGGTCCTGACCGTCAACCACCAGGCCCCCGACGCGCGATTCGGCACCCGCGACACCGACATCCTCCACCTCTTCGCCCAGCACGCCGCCATCGCGGTGGCCAACGCGCGCCTGCACACAGGCACCCAGCGCCGCGTCGAGCAGCTCGCCGCGCTCTATCATCTGAGCGGGACGCTCACAGCCGCCGTCGATCCGACCGCCGTCGCCGATGCGCTCCGTGCGGCCGCCACAACCGCCTTGCCGGGCACAATCGCACAGGTGTGGGAATGCCAGGACCCACCCGGTTCCCTCCAGCTCCGGGGCACCCCGGTCCCCGGCGAAGAACCAATCATCACACGCGTGTTCCGCCCTGGCCAGGGGTTGGTGGGGCTAGCGGTAGAGCGGCGGGAAGTCGTCCTGGCCACTGACCTCAGCACCAATTTCACCTGGATCAATCAGGCCTGGGCGCAAACCGCAGGTCTCCACGCTGCCGTGGCAATCCCCTTGCTCCATGACGACCACTGCTGGGGAGCCCTCCTTGTCTGCACCACAACCCCGCACCAATTCGCACGGGATGACGAGGACATCCAGATTCTGCAGGCAGTGGCAAACCATGGCGCCGCCGCCTTCGAGAAGGCACACCTCTTCCAGGCCGAACAGGACCGGGCGGCACAGCTGGAGACCCTGCTTCACACCACCCACGCCCTGCTCGGCGGCGGGGAACTCTCGGACCTCTTGACCTACCTGGTCACAATGGCCAGCGAGATCACCCGGACCCCGAAGGTCAAACTCCTCCTGGTCGATGCCGAGACCGGCACCCTGTATTATGGAGCCTACCAAGGAGACCACGGTCCCCGGGCCCCCATGAAGATTAGTGAAGGGCTCTCCGGAATCGTCGCCGAGACCCGGCATCCCCTCTACGTCGCCGACATGCGGGAAGATCCCCGCAACCCGTCGCAGGACGCGGACCGAGCGGTCGGGAACATCACCTATCTCGGGTTCCCGGTCTGCTACGAGGGCCAGATCCTCGGAGTCCTCTCGTTCGACTGTCCGACCCTCCGGACATTCTCGGACGCCGAAATAATGTATCTCACCGCCTTCGCGGAGCACGCGGCGGTCGCCATCCGGCACGCGCAGATCCTCGCCGCCGCCACCACCAAGACCGCCCAGCTCAAGAGCCTCCAGGCCGTCACCCAGGAGATCATCCGGGAGCTCGACCTTGCCCCGCTCCTCCAGGCCATCACGGAGCGCGCCGCCGCCCTGGTCGTCGATGGCTGCGCCGCGGTCTGGCTCTGGAACCCGACCGAGGACACGCTCGTGATCAACACCTGGACCAAATACGGCGAGTGGATGCGCGACCGCCGCCTCCGGCTGGGCGAAGGGATCGCCGGCCTGGCTGCCCAGGAACGCCGAAGCCTGCTGATCAACGACTACCGGACCCATCCCCACGCCCACCCGATCACCCTAGAACACTCCAACGTCACGGCCATCCTGACCGTGCCCCTGTTCTACCGCGACCAGCTTCTCGGGGTCCTGGTGATCGACAACGCGGGCGACCCGCACCATCGGTTTACCAACGAGAACCGGGAACTCCTGGAACTCTTTGCGGCCCAGGCGGCCATCGCCATCCACAACGCCCAGATCACCGCCCAGGTCACGAAACACGCCCAGCGGCTCGCGACCCTCGGCGAAGCCACCCAAGGCCTCGGCCGGCTGCGGAGCCCGGCGGCCGTGGGCGCCCAGGTGCTGGACGCCGCCGAGGCCCTGTATCCAGATGCAGGTTTCGTGATTCGCCGCTGGGACGCGACCCGAGCGGCCCTCCATCTGATTGGACATCGCGGACTCCGGTATCCAGACACCGTCCCGATCTACGGGACGGCATATGGACTTGCCACCCGCGCGTACCACGAGGCGCGACCGGTGAACGTCACCGACCTGCAGGCCACACCCGGCATCAGCGACCAGACCAGGACGATCGACGAGGGATTCCGGTCGAGCTGCATCCACCCCCTCCTGTTCGAGGGCACCCCGACCGGCACCCTGTCGATCTACTGGCGCACCCCGTATGAGGTCTCGGCGAACGACACCCACGTGATTGGCATCCTGGCCGCCAACGCCGCCATCGCATTCAAGAATGCCGACCTGTACGAGACGGCGCAGCAGGAAATCGACCAACGCCGGCAGACGGAGGACCAACTCCGACACCGGACCGAACAGCTCGAAACGGTGCGCCAAGTGGCCACCGACATGGCACAAGAGCTCGACCTGGATCGGCTCCTCCAGATGCTCACTGACCGAGCGGCCGAACTCTTCCACGTCGAGCGGTCCAGCCTCTACCTCTGGACCCCGGGCACGCAACAGCTCATCAAGCGGCCCTCGGCGGGCCATCATGGTGCAGAAGAGGTCAGGACCATACAGCTCGGCGACGGCGTCACCGGCACCGCAGCCGCCAGCCGCCAAGGCGTTTGCGCCAATGACTACCCTGCGTCCCCGCTGGCCAACCCCATCTTCATCGAACACGGGTTGCGCGCCGTAATGGCCGAGCCCCTTCTTGTTCACGACCGTCTGCTCGGCGTGCTGAACGTTGGGACGGTCGGACCTACCCAGTTCACTCCTGAGGATCAGCAACTCCTCAATCTCTTGGCCATACAGGCCGCCATCGCCATCCAGAACGCCCGCCTTTTCGACGACCGAGTACACGCCCAGCACGCCCTGGAGGCGCGCACCCAGCAACTCGAGACGGCCCGCAAGATCACCGAACAAATTACCCAGGTTCGAGACCCCGACGAGCTACTCACGCTGATCCTGGACCGCGTGCAGGCGGTGGTGCCAGCCCACATCGTCACCATCCGACTCTGGGACGACACCACCCAGACCCTGGCACTCACCAAGGCCATCGGCGCACCCCCCTCGGGCGGAGAGGGGCTCCCGCTCGCGCTTGGCGAGGGAGTCGCCGGCACGGCGGCCGCCCGTCGCCAGGGGCTGATCGAGAACGATTTCTCGCAGTCCCCCTACTACACCCCCCGGCTGTCCACGCCGGGCGAGCGGTCCCGCATCCTCGCCGAGCCCCTGCTCTTCAACAACGAGATCATCGGGGTGCTCGGGCTGAAGCGACTCGCCGAGCACGAACCCTTCACCCCGACGGACCAAGCCAGTCTCCAGCTGTTCGCGGCCCAGATGGCCATCGCGATCATGAACGCCCGGGACCGGGCACAGCTCGCCGCCAACGAGCGGCACCTAAGCGGCCTTCTGGAGACCGCCGAGGAAGGCATCCTCAGCACGAACGCCGCACACGTGATCACCTTCGCCAACCGCAAGATGGCCGAATTCCTGGGCTGTGAGAGTCCCGAGGCCCTGATCGGCCGGCCGTACCTCGAGTTGGTTGCCCCCCACGAACGTCCCGCCGCCGAGGCCTCGTGGGCGACCAGCCAGCACGGCGAAGCCGTCCACATGGAGCGGACGCTCCTGACCCACGACGGCCGCCCCCGGATCTTCCTGGTCAATGCCGGCCCCGTGTTCGGTCCCGACGGCACCTTCCAGGGAGCCCTCGGGATGTACACGGACATCACCGCCCGCAAGCAGGCGGAAATCGCGATCCAAACCGTCCACGCGATCAGCGAGGACATCAGCAAGCACCTGGAGCTCCCCGAGTTGCTGCAGGCGATCGCCGCCCACACCTACCCAGCACTCCGCGCGACCTCCTGCGCCGTCTGGCAGCTTGACCCTAAGGCCCAGATCCTGCGCCGCGCCGCCTGGGCCGGAGGAGAAGCCCCGCTCCAGCCCGAAACCATTGCCCTTGGGGCGGGCGTCACCGGCACGGTCGCCCTGACACGCCAGGGCATCTGCGTGGCCGACCTCGCCGCATCGGAATACAGGGACGGCGCCAACCTGTCCATATCCCCCCACCAGGCGGTCCTGGCCGAGCCGTTGATCCACAGCGGAACGCTCTTTGGAGTGCTCACCCTCAACCGGACCGCACCGGACGCCCACTTCGACGACGCCGAGGTTCAACTGGTCCAGCTGCTCAGCCGGCAGCTGTCCGTGGCCATCAACACCGCCATGCTCTTCACAGAGCTCAACGACTCACACACGCACCTGCTGGCCACCATGGACCAGATGGTCAAGACCGAGAAACTCCGGGCGGTTGGCCAGATGGCCGCCGGAGTCGCCCACGAGCTGAACAACACCCTCCAGGGCGTCCTCTCCGGCATCCAGACCTTGCAAGAGAAACAGAACCTGGACGACGCCCCACCCACCCCGGAGGAGCTCGCCGACCTGGCGCAGGCCGTCCGCTTTGGGGGGGCGATCGTGCGGCAGCTCCTGGACTTCACCCGGCAGCGACCTCTCAGCACACCGGAACCCCTGGCCCTGGGCCCGATCCTCGCGCACGTTCTCCGGACGGGTCGGAGCGCGGCCCGCGATCGAATCCAACAGCACGTGACCATCACCCCAAACCTCCCACCAGTGCTGGGTGTCCCGAGCAAGCTCTCCGAAGTCTTCCTGAACCTCATCATCAACGCCTGCGATGCCATGCCCGAGGGCGGCCATCTGTACCTCACCGCGAGCCCCGCGCCGGTCCGCAACGGGGGTCCCGACGAAGTCGTCGTCACGTTCCGCGACACCGGCTGTGGCATGACGCCCGAAGTCCGGGACCGGATCTTCGAACCCTTCTTCTCCACCAAGGGTGCCAAGGGTACGGGACTCGGCATGGCAGTGGTCTACGGGACCGTGGAACAGCACAAGGGGCGCATCGAGATCGACTCCGTGGTGGGTGAAGGCACCACAGTTCGCGTGACGCTACCGGCCACCGCGCTCCCCATCCCCGGCGCGGCGACCCACCAGGAGCCCGCCGCCCGGGGCGCCCGGCTCCGCATTCTCCTCGTCGACGACGAGGACACCGTGCGGCACTTCGTCGGCAACATGATCGAGACCCGCGGCCACACCGTGGTCCGCACGGGGACTCCAGCGGAGGTGCCGGCAATCCTCGACCGCCAACCGATTGACCTCGTCATCACCGACTACTTCATGCCCACCGACAACGGGGTGGATCTGGCCGGCCGGATCAAGGCGGCGCATCCCGACTTGCCCATCTTCCTGCTGACAGGGCTGGTCGACGAGGCGGCAGAAGCCGCACACGCGGAAGGGATCATCGACCGGCTGGTCGAAAAGCCCCTGGATATTCGCCAACTCGTGACCCACCTCGCGGCGTTCCAGCCTCGGGTCTCCGCCGAGATGCCCAACGAGACACCCGCGGAAACGCCCACCAGATAGGGTCCCGCCACCGGACGGCCCTCGACACCGGGCGTCGGTTCCCACGCGGACCACCGCCCCGCTTGACCTAGCGGGGGCGACTCCAACCCCATACTCCGCTCCCTCCGGAAGGATCGAATCCCCACGGTCCTCACACGGTTCGACCTGATATACTGAACCGTTCCCGTTCCCCCCTCGATCCCAGGAGGTCCCGATGCCCCCGACCGTCCTCGATTCCCCCTGCACCGCCGAAGCCACCGCCGCGGAGTGGCTCCTCTGCTCCTGCTGCGGGCACATGCTCCGCGACACGGCGGCCGAGAACTGCTCCCACGGAGCCGTCCCCTATCCCTTCGACCAGGGATATGGCATGTGCCGCCGCTGCGGCGGCGACCCCACCGGCCCGACCGAGGCCGACCGGATGGGATGGGCCGCCCGGGCGTTCTTCGAGACCCGGATCGCGCTCCTCGCGCAGCAACTCAGCCCGACCAACCGTGACAAGCTCCACGCCATGTCCTATACCCGGCAGGTCGCGGTGGTCACCCGGCTGGTCCAGAACGGATCCCTGATCTAGGCCGCTCCTGCGGCATCGAATCCGGGGTGCCCCCGTCGGATCGCACCCCACTCTCCCCTCACTGAAAGGACTTGTCCCCCATGGCCAGTGCCAACTTTGCCATCCTGATGGGCAACATCGTCCGCACCCCCGAGCTCACCACCACCCGGTCCGAGAAGGTCCTTGTCAAGTTCTCGATCGCCACCAACGAGAAGACCGCCAGCGGCGAGCGCACCGACTACCACGAGATCATCGCCTGGGGCAAGGTCGCCGAGACCGTCGCCAAGTACAAGAAAGCCGGCGACATGGTCCACATCGTGGGCCGCATCCGCCAGGACCGCTGGACCGACGCCGAAGGCAAGAAGCGGCAGAAGGTCGTGATCGAGGCCGAGAAGGTCGCCTTCCTCTCGACCCGCGGCCACCTCGGCGCCGAACCGGTGGGCGCCGGGATCCCCGAGGCCGAGGACATCCCGGAACCGATCGCGGCCTGAGCCGCCCATGCCCGCGCCGCAACACCTCTCCATCACCGCGGCCCTGCTCGCCGTCCGCTTCCCCGGGATTGAGGCCGACCTTCGGGCGGTCTGTGGCTGGCTGCGCGTCCCCACCCAGGAGTGTCTGAACCTGATCCTCCAGAACGAGCCTGCCGCCCGCTACCGCACGGGAGCCCGGGAGATGGAGGCCACCTACCCGGAGTTCCCAGAAGAGGCCGCCCGCGCCGCGAAGATCGTCGCCCTGCTCCAGCGTGGAGCACCCCCCTGGCCCCTCTGCGTGGACGACCAGGATGGCTTCGTGATGGAAGGGCGCCATCGAGTCGTCGCCATGATCCAGCTTGGCCACGATCCACTCCCGGTCCTCCGAATCCGTCGCCGCGAATCCACCCCGTAACCACGCAACGGCCGCGCACCCCGAAAGGAACCCGCATGAGCCTTGCCGACGCATTCGTCCACAAAATCGCCGCCCTCCCGAAGGAGGGGGAAGCGGCCACCGGAACCCGCGAAAAGATCTGGGAGAACGACGAGGCCTTCGATACGCTCCATGAGCTGATCAGCGAGGCTCGCGCGATCCTGGGTCTCCCATCCGCCTAAGCCATGCGCACGCTGACACTGTCCCTCTCGCGACTCCGGCGAGCCGTCCGGACGGGGCACGCCATCGCCGACGCGTGGGCACGAGCCAACCTGGCGGACGAGTGGCAAGCCGCCCTGGTCGAGCTTGCCCGCATCCCCGCCGTCCAGACCCGGATACGCGAGCGGCAGACTCTCGAACGCATCGGATGCCCTCAGGCCTACGGCAGCCCCGTCCCGCTGACGGACCTCATCCACCGCCTCCCCGGATACCTCCTCCCCGGTTGGTCGTCCGGCCCCCGCGCCGGATGGGATCTCGCGCATGCGCCATCCAACTGCTGGAACGGGATCCGCCGAAACCTGTACGGGTCGCTTCCCGAACAGCTGCACACGCTCGTCCTGCTGGGCCCGAGCCCGGCCATCTTCGACGAGCTCGCCCGGTGCTGGCACATCCGAATCGCCCCGGGGACCCCCCCGCACGCCTCCCCCAGGTGCGCATATCCCCGACCCCGACCAGCCCATCGCCAGCCGAACGGCATCGGCGAGTACGCGAAACAGTCCTGGTGTTCTGGCACCAGACTGCCGATAGAGGAACAGAGGAATCGCATGCTGCCCACGTGCCATGAAGCCAATGCCGAGTGCGACGTCTTCACCCGATGCACCTGTTTCGCCTGCGGCGAGACGACCTGCCGGCAGTGTTCCACGATCCGAAACTGGTACCGCTACAAGCGGCGCCGGATCTGCGACTCCTGCGCCGAGGACGCCGACCGGCTGGCACGCCGACAGACCACCCGGACCGCGAAACCCACTGACCGTCGGACCGCCACTCACCGCACACGCCATACCACCTAAGAGGATTCATGCCCGCACGCCTCCTCGTTGTCGATGATCTGGAATCCGCCCGCCTGCTGGTCACCCTGGTTCTCCGCCGCCAGGGGTTCGAGGTGGCGGAGGCCGACAACGGCCGCGCTGCCCTGGCCGCCCTGGCCGTCCAACCGGCCGACGTCGTCCTCACCGACCTCGAGATGCCGGAAATGGATGGGCTCGCCCTGCTCCGAGAGCTCAAGGCGCGCTACCCCGAGACGCCCGCCCTCGTGCTCTCGGCCCACGACGACACCCTGCGGGTCCTCACCGCCATCCGGGAAGGGACCCTCTTCGGCTACCTGGTCAATCCCGTCGAGCCGACGGTCCTCACGCTCGCCGTGAACCGGGCCCTCGAGTTCGTCCGGTTCCAGGCCATCGCCCGGGACGCCGACCGCGTGACCGCCATGCGCGAACTCGCCGCCACCACCGCCGACCGGATCCTCAACCCCCCGGGCGCCGCACTGCTGGTCGCGCGGCGCCTGCCGAACGGCGTGGACGCCGCGGCCGGGGCCGAACTCGCGCAGCGGCTCACACAGATGACCAGTCAGATCCAGGCGGTCGTCCAGCAGATGGCGCGAATCTTCCGCTACGCCCCACAGACGATCTACGGCACCCTCCGGCAGATCGACCTCACCGAGGCCACCCTGCCCCCAACATCGGACGGCAAGCCGACCATGACAGGTCCTGTCACGGGGGGCCTCCAATGAACACCAATTCCCTGGCTGGGGTAATCTGTCCCAACCCCAAGTGTTTCCAGCGGGACCGCTTCTGCATCGAGGCCACCAGCTGGTTCACGGTCATGGACGATGGGACGGACGAGTTCGGGGACGTCGAATACGGCGACCGGAGCCACTGCCGGTGCGCGAACTGCGGCCACACGGGAACCCTCGCGGCGTTCAAGAACCCCCGAAGCTTCGAGCGAGCAGCCAAACAGGCCCTGGCCGAGAACGACTGGCCCCAGGCCGACGACCTCCTCCAGGAGGCGATTGAATTCTGTCGCCGTGTTCCACGGCGAGTGACCGAGGCCTACCAGGCCCTCCAGGTTGCCGCGCCGGACCTCGCGGCTATTGCCACCCGACCCCGCGCCTAGCCCCTTTCGACTATTCCCGCCCCGTGCAACTGCCGATAGAACATCCGGACGCCCCCAGGACCCTTCAGGGTGCCACGGAGATCCCATGCTCGACCAGCTCACCCTCTTTGCCGACGCACCGATCGAAGAAACGCTCACCCCGCTCCCGGATCCCTTGCCGGGAGAGGACGACGGGGGGAGCCCGCCCGCCCCGTTCGGATTCTCCGGGACCCCCGGCAGCCCACGGGACTTTCTCCACGCCCTCTATAAACAAGCCCAACAAACCAACAACCCACAGCTGATCGAGGAGTTCCGCGTCCGCCTGGCGGACGCCACCTCCGTCGACTGGGACGAAGCCGAGTACTACCACACGCAAGTCATGGAGGCTCAGGCCGATGCCGAACGGGCCTTCCCGAACTACAAACAGGCCCGTCCGGAGGACTCCCCCGAGATTGTGGCACTCCGACTGGCCTTCCATCGGTTCGAGCTGGCCGGCTACCGCTGGCACCAGCACCGGACCGAAGGACTCTCCGACAAGGCACTCCGCGCCGCCCTCGCCGAGGAACTCGGTCCCTACGGCGGCTTCGAGGGACACGGGGTCGTGGTCCGCTACAAGGGCGGGACCACACCGACGGTCTGGGTGGGACCAGAAGAAGAAGTCCGGATCCTGCGCGGGGATGTCCTCCTCCAGGCGGCCCGCGAGATACTGGACCTCCCCTACCCCGGCCAGTCCCCTCTGCAGGCGAGCGTCGCAGCCCCCGCCGTGGGGATCACCATGGTCGTCACAGACGACGACGACGAGGACGCGGATGACGAGGTCCCGATCGAGCGGGCCGTCCTCCCACCCGACCCGGACGACAACGTCCCCGAACTCCGGCTTGGCCCTGAGGCCGCCAAGGCATTGACGGATGACACGCCCCGCCTGCTCGAAGAGGTCCGGACCTGCGCCGATTTCCTCGACCTGCGCTGGTGGCCGGCCGGCAACCAGTACGCCCCGGTCGAGAAATTCGAAGGGCCCACCCGCGCCCGGTCCGTGATCTTCACCCTGAAAAAGCGACATGTCGGAGAGGAGGAAATCCGGGCAGCCCTGGACGCCAACTGGCAACACAACGGGCCAATCGAGCTCGCCACCCAATACGAGTACCTGGCAACCGGCGAGTACGCCAATCGAGCCGCCGACCTCCTCTCGGCCATCGCCCCGGCCTTCAACGAACCCTGCGACCCCGGTGCCTACTGGGATCGGCATCAGGGCGAGGCCGCAGGCTGGCAGCAGGAGGTCGCCGCGCTCCTGGACGAGGCCGACCATCGCTGGGCGGCATACAGCCAACTGGCGGAGGTCCTCGGACTCTCGGTCGACCCGCTTCCAGCCTGGGTGGTCACCTTAGCGAAGCTCCTGCCGTACCTGGAGGCCTTCGAGCTCGCGCACCCGTGCCCGGAGGCCCCCAGCCCCCGCCGCAAGGGGCGGGGCGCCCCGACCGAGACCTATCTCGTCTCGCGGGGAGCGGAGGCCCGCTACGTCCTGGCCACCGGACCGGAACCGGCGGCGGTGCGTGCGCTCCAGGACGGGCTCGGCGGCACCCACCCCTGGCTGATCGTCCGGCACGTGCGGCGGGGGGAGCACCTGATGAGCGTCGAGTGCCCGGTGGCCACCATCCTGTCGGTGAGCGACTTGATCGGATCACCCGCGACCCCCACTGATGACCCCCTGGACGAGGCGTCCATCGCGCCGGCATATTCGGCTACACAAGACACCCCGGAGCCCATCACGCTTGAGGCCGTGCTGCCGATGCCAGAGATCACCCCACCCGAGGTGACCGAACCGGAGGGCCTCGCTGCGCCCCCGGAGCGGATCCCGTCCACGGGGCTCGACGCCCCTGGGCCTGCCGATCCCGAGCCGTCTGAACTCGTCCTCATCGGCGCCCCCGCCGAGCGGAAAGTATCCGCCCGACCGCGGAAGGCGGCCCGCCGGAACCCCACCCATGCCCCGACCCCTGAAGCCACCGGCCGCTCCCCGGACTGAGGCACCCCTGGTCATCTTTCCGGTCCTCCGCCGCTTCCAGCTCCCGATCCCGTCTGTCGTCGGACGGCACCGGGTGGTCTGTAGCCCACGCGGGGTAACGTTTCCCAACCACGACAGGACGGCGCTCGCCTTCACGGCAGCACTCGACGCACCGGCGGCCTGCGCGTGTTCGACGGTCTTGCACCACCTCCAGAAGGGCTACCCGTGCCTGCCCTCCCTGGACGTACCCGACCCCGCCCGCTGGGTCCTGCTCCAGATCTACGCGCGCATCCTCGTCCAGGCCGCGAGTCGGATGGGAATCGCCTGCCGGACGGAAGAGCTTCCGAGCTATCCGATCAAACGAGGTCGGAGTGCCGGGGCGATTTATCTGGTGGGAGCCTCGGGGAGCCGCCCGTATGCGCTCATCAGGCCCGGGCGCCTCACCACCTACCGGGCCAACCTGAAGGAATTGTTGGGCCGAGCCGCAACCTTCATCGAATACTGCCTGCCCGTCCCACCGACGCCGTCCGGAACCTATCAGTGTCTCTGCTGTCCGAACGCCACGGGCCCTTTCACCGCTTGGGAAACGCACGTCAAGGACATCATGCACCAGGTCCGGGCCGTAGACACCGTCCTGGCCATGTTCCCGCCCGGCACCGAGCACCTGATCGCCTAGCTCAGACAGGAGCACCCTATGATTCGCAACTGGACCACCGTCGGCGCAGCCGCCATCGAAGGCGCCGCCGGCCGCCCACGCGTCGAGGCCGCCATCGCGGGCCTCACCTGGAATCCGATGGCCACGCCCGCCCCTTTCTCGCAGGGCTACGTGATCCGGGCCGCCATCCAGGAATTCCGGATGCCCCGTCCCAGCCAGTGGGGGGACAGCCACCACCTCGCCCCGTTCGGGCTGGTCGGAATCGAGGCCCACTACACGAATGGCCGGGCCCGCCTATACGTGCTCGACGCCGGCAGCCAGGCTATCCCGGTCTGCAGCGACTTCTTTCCGGAGGAATCCGGGCGCCCGAACTGAGGGCCCATGCTCCCGATCCCTATCCTCCGCCCCATCCGCTTGACGTCACCTGCCCCGGATGGCCGCCACACCGTCCTCTGCCGTCCATCCACCGGCGTAACCTTCCCGGACCACGATCCGACGGAACTCGCCTTCGTCGCCGCGCTGGAGACCCCGGCCGCCTGCGCCTGCCCGGCACTCTTCACCCACCTGGCACGGGGGTACCCCTTTGTCCCCTGCGTAAGCCTGCCGGACGACGCCCGCTGGATCGCGATGCGCCTACAAGCACGAATTCTAGCCCAGGCGCTCGGCCGGCTCGGCCTGTGTTGCGTCCTCTCCGAGGTGGCACCCCGCCCACACCCCGCGAGTGGAGTCGCCAGAACCGGCGGGATCTGGATTCAGGATTCCTGGCAGCACACGATCGCAGCCATCTTCCCAGCCATCATCACCGCCAACCGCTCCGGTCTAGAACGAACCACCCATCGCGGAGAGGCAAATTTCCTCGAAGTCGCAACAACACCCCCGCGAGGGTCCTCCATCTGGCGCTGCCTGTGCTGCAACCCCCATGAGCGCTTCACTGACTGGAGCCACCACGTCACCCAACGAAGCCACAAACAGGCGGCCGTCGCCATCACCAACGCGATCTTCCCGCCCGGCACGCGGTTCACGACGAACTAGCCGCCCGCGAGGGTCCGCATGCCCACGATGCTCGAGCTTCCCCTCAGCCTCCACACGCAGGTCTCGGCGCTTCCGACAATCGAGACAATCGACATGGACGGCTGCATCAACCGCATCAGCCATCTGGAGCCCATCCCCGACCCCGCTGAGTATTTCCGTCGAATCAATGCGTGCCCATCCGGGGTATCACCCGCAACCCAACTCCTGGCATGCTAGGATGGATCGTTCGCAAAAGGAGGCACGCAGGATGCCCATGTCCACGCAAGAACTCCGTCGGCGCTACAAGCCGATACCGCTGGGAACCCTCACCGCCGAGCAGTATGAGGACGCCGTGGCCGCCACGCTCACCAGTCAGCCGATCACCCCAACCCTCCAAGCGGAATGGACCATCGATGTGAGCAACGAGTATCGGGCGCTCCATACAATCACCCTGGAAGGGGGCTTCAGGCTAGACGGCGTCACAGAACCAATCGGGGAATTCATCTGGTATATCTTCCGGCCCCGAACCCACCGCGAGATCCGAGAATCCGTCTTTCGCAACAGCTGCGAGTACGACGCCCATGCCGCGGAGTTTGCCACGGCACTCCTCGATAACTCAGATGTCGACCCCATCGGAATACTCACGAAAGGGCCTATCGCGCTCTGGCGCTCGATGAAACTCGAGCCTGCCTACCGCGGGCACGGCTGGGGCATCGCAGCGTCCCGAGCGATCGCCGCCCACCTCCGCACGCTCCTCGGGCTCCACATCGTATTCCTGAAGCCGTATCCGATCGACCAACCGGCGGCAGCCCGGCCGGATTTCACCCTGGCCCGACAACACCTCACCGCCTACTATCAGCGGGCCCTCCGCCTCACCCCGGTCCTGGACACCGGGTACTTCTACTGGGACCTGGACGTCGACTGAAACTACCGGCAGTCAGTGGAAGAGCGCGTATCTCTCTCGCCCCGCCACGCACCGGGTGCCGGTGGAGTATCGCGCACGAGGACCCACGAGATGAATCACCCTGGATGCAGCACCTCCAGAACGGCATCGAAATCCCTCTTGTCCTTGGTTCGAGGATTTGTGAACCGGTCCCCCGCCATTCGCCGCGGGCTGCACAATGCCGAGTGGGCCAAGGGAACCTGCGAACACGTTGCAGCCGACCTGTCCCACTTCCTCGCCCGGCACGGCGAGCCCGCCCAGTTGGTGGCACTGACGGGTCTCCGCCAGCCGCTTCCGCGGGACAGTCACCCCGACTGGCGACGGTTCGCCGGAGCTAAGCGTCGCTTTCTCTGGCACGTCATGGCCGAAACGGCCGCGGGATACCTCGATCTTACGGGCGTCCAGTACGGCCGCAGGTTTCAGGGTGTGCGACACCTCTCCCGCCGCCAACTTGAGCGGGAATGGACTATGATCGTCCCCTGGCCCATGCCCGCCCTTCAAACGACACCGAGCACAAAACGTGATGGCCACCATTCTTGAGATGGACCCGATCCCAGACTGGCGTCTGAAGGCGCGATCCGACAGCACGTCAATATCCCCATACTATTCGAAAGAATCCGTGCCGATTCGCTTCCCTGGACTAAAGAAACACCCGATTACCCTCACAGAACGACGGGTGACGTTTCACGCGCACGGCACCGACCTCCCGTTCCTCGCCGCGCTCGGGCCAGACCGGACCGAGTGTGGCTGTGTCCGTCTGTACCAGGCACTGACCGCGCCTGCCCCGCTTCGGAAAGCAGGGCTCCCCACTCTGCTGAAACTTCTCGCCGAGCAGACCCTTCTAGCAACCCTCGATCATTTCTTCTTGTCGCACGGGATTCAAGTTGGCGTCCGGATCGGACCCCGCCAGATTCGGGTCGGGTTCGTGGCCCCCGGAACGAGCGGTCTCGGCTGGCCGGATCTGGCCATCTACGATACCCAGGGGAAACGGTGGAGCACGTGGTTCATGCTGCTCTGTGATCCGCGCTACGCCGATGTGCTCTGCCTGCGGATACCGCCCATCGTGAACACCCCGATCGTTCCATCGTGAACGCCTCGATCGGTCATCGTGAACGGAGCGTAGCGACGCTGGGGTGATCGTCAGCTGTCGAGCTTCTCCTCCTTTGGCGTGAGGGTCCTTTTAGCATGAGTCGGTGGCTGTTGTGAAGGAGCCGATCGCAGATCGCATCCGCGAGGGTCGGATCCCCGATGT
>Ga0182017_10000805_pt1 | contig 24775 bp, 22 predicted proteins | sample 712E3DmetaG_FD_120492 | JGI IMG/M metagenome (GOLD analysis project Ga0182017, IMG submission 120492) | Permafrost microbial communities from Stordalen Mire, Sweden - 712E3D metaG | ecosystem: Environmental > Terrestrial > Soil > Wetlands > Permafrost | place: Sweden: Stordalen | collected... | reverse complement strand
TTCCTGGACGACCGGCACGAGCCGCCCTTCCAAGAGTGCATGAAGCTGGCCACGCCCTACATGGCGTTCTATTGCGGCGGCGAAGGTAAGCTGTCCATCGGCCGCGCCATCAAGTTCGCACAGCAAGGCGCGTCCATGGTGGTGAACTGCGCGCCCTTTGGTTGCATGCCCGAGACCGTGGCCACCGCGGTGTTCGGCCGCTTGTCGGCTGACGTGGACGTGCCCATTGTCAGCCTGTTCTACGACGGCAGCGGCGGACAGAACCGACGCCTGGAGGTCTTCCTCAACAACGCGGTTAGCGGCAAACGCGCAAGTGGCCGCATGGAAATCGGCGGCGGCGACGTGCAGCCAGGCGTCTGGCGCCCCGGCGACAAGTTGGTGCCTGTGCAAAACCTGACCGCGCGCATGCGCACGGGCGGGAACGCCGGCGAGTCCGCGTAGCGACCAGAATCCAGCCGCGCTCGGCGGTAGATGTGGAAATCGCTGTCAGCCGCAGCCGCACTCAACGGTGCAGGTTGAGCCGCTCGAGGTTCCGCTGCACGTGAGGCTCGTGCCGCACTTGTCGTCGATCGGCTTGCACATATTGTCGAACGAGCTCTGGTCGACAGTCAGCGAGCAGTTAGTTTTCCCCGCGCAGCACTGATTCACGACGTCCTTGTACCATTCGTCGCAGCTCTTGCCGCTGCAACCGAAGAACGGAAACAGAAGAGTGGCCAACCCAACAGCGACCATCCATGACCTAGTTGATCTCATTGCCTTTCCTTTCTCTTGTCCTCTCGCGCGGCTCGGATAGTGCGCGTCCGCGCGGTTCCGTATATCACACGCGGTCCGGATGGGAACAGATAACTCGCAGGCGGTGTCAGCGGGTATGTGCTGGAAATTGGGAAAGCTCGACGACGTGCACAGGCTTTGACTCCCGATCACCACAGGGGACTCGCCTGCTCTTTCGCGTCGTTTCGCCCAAGACTGTCCGCAAAGGAGCAAGTAAGTGATCGATCTCACCAAGTCCCTCCCGCGTTGAGTCCGGCAAATCCCGGCGCCAGGGCCGGCATCAGGTACGCGTGCGTGTTGGGCGGGACGGCTTGCCCATCCGGCGCGCCGAGGAAGAACAGCACCACTCCCAACACGGTCAGGGCGCCGCCAACCTCGAAAAGGCTGTTGCCGGCGGTCGCGTAGTCCTGCGCCTCCCCGCGTAGGGTGGCCGCCCTATCGGGGTTCGTGCTCCAGTTGGCCTTGGATTCGTCGTTGCGACTCTTGGTGAACCACCAGCACACCCCCCCGGCCGCCATGCCCGCCACTCCAGCCACTCCGACCAATATCCCGACCAGGCGCACATTGCTCATCGGTCTCGTGCTCGGCTCAACCGCGGCGCTGGCCAGAGGTGCGCGTGGCGCCGGTGCGACAGCTGGCGATGCCGTGGGCGGAGCCGACACCACGTACGTTACCGATGGCGGCGCAGGCGACTCGACCACGCGCTTGGCCAGCACCAGTTCGACGGCCTTGTGGTCCTCGCCCGCCACGACTACTTCTTTCTCCGCCGAATCGTAGCCTTCGGCCGAGGCCGCGATGGTGTGCTTGCCCACGCCCACCCGCACCGGCGCGGAGATCGGCGCCCTGCCGATTTCGTTGCCATCCAAGCGAACATTTGCTCCCCGGGGCAAGCCGTGGATCTCCAGGGTCGCGATGCGGGCCTTCTGGCGTACGATTTCCTTTTCGACTTCGGCGCGCCGATCCGCTGGAATCTTCCTGCCCCCATCTGCCAGATAGCGCTCATAGGCATCCACGGCCTCAACCGGCCTGGCCAACGAGACGTAGACCTGGCCGATATTGTACAGCACGGCGAAGTGATGGGTCAGATCGTATGACCGCTGGAATTCGACGATCGCGCCTTCAAGCTGCCCATCGTCGACCAGCTCGACCGCGCGATCATAGTGTTTGCGCGCTTCTTCCTTTACCCCGGCCCGGGCGGCTTGCGGCGCCGCCAAGGCTCCCAGGACGATGACCAAGAATGCTGTTTGTCTGACCATGCGGGGCCCATTAGACGATGACTCGCGCCGCCTGTCCACACCCCAGTCGCTGTCAGCCCCGGCGCGGCGCAATTGAAGCGAGGTAGGCCCGACGCTGAGATCGCTACACTGCGATCATGAGCGTTACGGTGAACGTCGTGCTTCCCGAAGGTGCCCTTTCCGTGGCGCCCGGCAGATCCGAGTCACCAGCGCAACGCCTGCGACCTCGACGCCGCTGCGGCGCCACCGGGCTAGGCGAATGGGTTCTCGATGGTGACGCCTTCGATGGATCGGCCGTGCTGCAGATCTTCTGACAGCAATCGCGGGCACGCGGCCGCCTTTGCACAATGAAGGATCAGGCAATCCCAGAAACTGAACCCATAGAGACGGTGGAGTTTGATCGCTTCCACCACGTGCTCGACGTCGACCACCATCACGTTCATGCTGGCCAGGATCTCGACCTTCTGCTGCGCGATCTCTGCAGGCAACCCAAGCTTCTTGGTCGCCACGACGAAGTACTCCTGCAGAACCTGCGTGGACAGCACGCCGTTCCCGTTGTTGAGCGCCGCCTCGATGATCTGCTGGGCGCGGTCGCGTTTGATGCCAGCGTCCGCATCGTCGGCGTAGATGAGGATGTTTGTGTCGAGGAACACCCGGCCCTTCACGTGCGGCCCTCGTAGGCCTCGTCCCGCGTGATCTTCCGCCCACCCGAATGGCCAGGATGTTCTGCCCAGAGCTGGCGCAACTCTTTGGCCAGAGTCGCGCCGCTGCGACGGCCCGCCACGGTCTCCAGGTGCCGCCGAATGATGTCGTTCAAGGTCGTTCCTTCGCGTCGCGCAACTTCCCTGGCTCTTGACGCGAGTTCATCGTCAATTGACACTGTTACGTTCATTTAACACAGTATACGTGTACACGTGATGCGTGGCAACTGTGTTGTTTCTTGTCGCTGATGCGTAATTACCTACGTTGTTGACGCAATTCCAGACACGTCCTTGGCGCGTGTCCAGAGGCACGACGACGCCTGCAAGGGCGAGACATACAGCCGATCAGAGTTCGCCGACAGCCACCTCCGTACCGTCGTCGAGAATGCGCAGCCCGACGCCTGGTCTGACGAAGGAGCCACAGAACCGGTGGAGAATTTCGATATGGTGCCGGCCGCCGTCCGCGCGCCGGCAAGCCACGTACCGTATCGTGGCGAGCACCCTGGCGATGGTGGCACGGTCGTAGGGTCGCAGCTCTCGCTCCACCAGGTCGAGGACGCTGCCACAGCGGAGCGCGCTGGTCCGGGGCGACACAGTCTCCCTTGACTCTCCGAAGGCGTAGATGTCGAGGAGTTATCTCGAAAATTTCGATAGCCTGCGCGTCCTGGAGCTCGAACTGGAGCTCGCGGTCTAGGGTGCACACCGCAGCCTCAACCGGGAAGGCAGCTGCGGCGAAGCCTCCATCTCCTGGGTGGAGCATCGCGGAAGTGCGTCGTATCTGCGCAATGGCGCCGCAAAGAAGGCGCAGCCATGACACGCCGACGAGTCTCGCGACTGCCCACAACAGAGGGAGCAAACCAGAGCGGAGCGGGCCTGACACTGCCGCTTGCCTTTGCGGGTTCCACAAATCGGACACTTGACCATGACCAACGCATACGCCACCTGCCGAGGGTCGAACAAGCATCAATCCCACGAGTGGTGGGCTGGGACGGCCAGCGGCTCAACCCTCGTGTGAGTTTTGCGCGCGCAATTGAAGCAAGGTAGGCACGACCGTGAGATCGGCGCTAGACTGCGATCATGAGCGTTACGGTGAACGTCGTGCTTCCCGAAGGTGCCCTTTCCGTACTCCGCACGGGCCCGTCGGAGTTCGGCGAGGAGCTGAAGCGTGCTGCCGTGTCCAAGTGGTACGAGATGGGCATGGTGTCGCAGAGCAAGGGCGCGGAGATTCTCGGCGTTAGTCGCTCCGAGTTCCTAGACGTCCTTTCACGCTATCGCGTATCGCCTTTCCAGGTTGACGACGAGGATCTCGCCGCAGGGCCAAAGCGTGGCTGAAGTCTGGGTGGTCAACGCTTCGCCCCTCATCGTCCTCGACAGGATCGGTCAGCTTCATGTGATGGCGCTGACCGTTGGGCTAGCACCCCACGCTCGAGCCGGGTTACACTTGCGGTCAGGAGCAATTCCATGAGGGCACTGCAAGCGACGGGTATCGTGACGCCAGCCCACCAACTCGTGGTGGACGTCCCCTCGGATGTCTCCAGCGGTCCCCATCACGTCGTGGTGGTGCTGGATGAAACCCTGAGCCCTCGGCTGCATCGTGGGCCGACCTGGCCCTGCCCGGAGCACAATGGCCGGCGGGCGGTCTGAGCCTGCGACGAGAGGATCTCTATGCCGACACCGGCCGCTGACGGCATCTTCGTCGACACAAACGTCTGGGTGAACCTGCTCACCGATAACCTTGCCGACTTTGCCCGCTGGGGGCACCTCATCGACGTGCAGAAGCTGTAGCGCTCATTGCGTCGCGGCGGCTTCTGAAGCGGGCCTCGCGGCAAGAAGCTCAACCTTGGTGTGGTCCAAATGGGAGTCACATCCTCAACCCTGGCGCGGCGGCATCGGTTTTCTAGCGGGCCTCCCGAGAAGAAACTCAACCTTCGTGAGGTCTGATCCCGATCCGATGGCTATCACGGCCGGGTAGCGGTGTACTCGTGCACATCGTCGCCTTCAGTCACGTAGAGACGGTTCACGCAGTCGTTTCTGCCCATTCCGATAGCCAACCCATTGGCGGCGTTCGATGTGACAAGGCCCGTCCTAGACCAGGAGTTGGAGAACGTGTACTCGCCCACGCCATCTTGATCTGCCGTATACAGACGGATGGTGCCGTCGTTCCTACCATCGGCCAGCACAAGCGACCCACCGCCGTTGAAGCCTACGCTGCTAATCTGCACGCTTGTCCAGCCCCCGGCACCGTAGCTGAACTCGTATAGCCCGCTGTATTCGCCCCAGGCATAGATCCGTTGCACTCCGTCGCTGCGACCGGCTCCGGCGCCAAGAATGTCAAAGGATTCCGCCGTGCTCTGGGAACTGCAAGCCGACAGAGCATACGAGTTGGTGCTATTGTTCCAAGTGTACTCCCAAATAGGCCCGTAGGCGTAGCTGGCGTAGACACGGTTGGTTCCGTCGTTGCGGCCCTGGGCTACGACAACGTCACCTATTCCATTGCCGCCCGAATCGATCAGAGCATCATTCCAATCGCCGTAATTGTAGGAGACCTCGATGAATTTTTGCCAGTCGGCCACATAGATCCGCTGATAGCCGTCGTTTCGACCGGCGCCAATAGCCAGTCCATTCGCAAATCCAATGCCGGCTGGACCGGTAAGTTTGGGAATATTGGAGGACCATGCCGAACCCTGATACAGGTACTCAGCAAGATTTTCCCATGTCGTGTATATTCCCTCGACGCCGTTGTTGTGAACATTTCCAATCTTGAGGCCATTGGCTTCCGCCGTCGGGCTTACGGTGGTCATCGCCCATGTGCTTCCTGAGTAGCTGAACTCGTAGAGACCCGTATCAAGGTCTCCCGCGTAGACGCGAACTGTTCCGTCCCCGCGTCCGTTCCCAATCGCAATCCTGTTTACACTGTTGACTGAGGCAAACCCCATATCAACATCGCTCCAGTTGACACTCTGAGCACCACCGGCCCCGCCAGTACTTCCGGCCTGTCCGCACGCGCCGCCCGATCCGGTGCTGCCGCCCGTTCCAGTCGTGCCCCCACTGCCTGTGGCTCCGCCGGAACTGGTCCGCGTCGCGGTGTACTCGTGCACATCGTCGCCTTCAGTCACGTAGAGACGGTTCGCACAGTCGTTTCTGCCCATTCCGATAGCCAACCCATTGATGTCGTTCGATGTGACAAGGCTCGTTTTGGACCAGGAGTTAGAAAACGTGTACTCACCCACGCCATCTTGATCTGCCGTATACAAACGGATGACGCCGTCGTTCCTACCATCGGCCAGCACAAGCGACCCACCGCCGTTGAAGCCTACGCTGCTGATCTGCACGCTTGTCCAGCCCCCGGCACCGTAGCTGAATTCGTACAGCCCGCTGTATTCGCCCCAGGCATAGATCCGTTGCACTCCGTCGTTGCGACCAACCCCGGCGCCGAGAATGTCAAAATCCTCCGACGTGCTCGGGGAACTGCAGGCCGACAGAGCATACGAGTTGGTGCTATTGTTCCAAGTGTACTCCCAAATAGGCCCGTAGGCGTAGCTGGCGTAGACACGGTTGGTTCCGTCGTTGCGGCCCTGGGCCACGACAACGTCACCTATTCCATTGCCGCCCGAATCGATCAGAGCATCATTCCAATCGCCGTAATTGTAGGAGACCTCGATGAATTTTTGCCAGTCGGCCACGTAGATCCGCTGGTAGCCGTCGTTTCGACCGGCGCCAATAGCCAGTCCATTCGTAAATCCAATGCCGGCTGGACCGGTAATTTTGGGAACATTGGAGGACCATGCCGAACCTTGATAAAGGTACTCAGCAAGATTTTCCCATGTCGTGTATATTCCCTCGACGCCGTTGTTGCGAACATTTCCAATCTTGAGGCCATTGGCTTCCGCAGTCGAGCTTACGGTGGTCTTCACCCAGGTACTTCCTGAATAGCTGAACTCATAGAGCCCCGTGCCCGTGTCTCCCGAGTATACGCGAACTGTTCCGTCCCCTCGTCCATTCCCAACCGCAATCCTGTTTACGCCGTTGACCGACGCAAACCCCATATCAACATCGCTCCAGTTGACACTCTGAGCGCCACCGGCTCCGCCAGCACCTCCGGCCTGTCCACACGCGCCGCCCGATCCGGTGCTGCCACCCGTTCCAGTCGTGCCCCCACTGCCCGTGGCTCCGCCGGAACTGGTCGTCCCACCGCTTGGGGTTGTTCCGCCTGTCGTCGTAGTTCCGCCGGCACTGGTCGCGCCGCCACTCGTGGTTGCGCCCCCGGTTTTCATGGTTCCACCGGCAATGGTGGTGCCGCCGCTCGCTGTCGTCCCGCCGACTGTCGTGGCGCCGCCCTGGGGAGGGTTACCGCCATGGGACTCACTCCCGCCCGGGCTGTAGCTCCCGCTCTTGGACGTCGTCCCGCCCGTGCCTGCTGCTGCGCCCCCGTCCGTCCCGATCACCCCGCCTGTGCCCAAGGGGGCGTCGGCACCACCGACACCTCCAGTCGGAGAAAATGCATCAATGCCGCCTGTGCCGCCCGCGCCAGTCCCAGTGTCCGGAGCCGTTCCGCCGTTTACCGGGGTATCGGCACCAAGGTCGGGAGACATCGGCGCACTGGAATCGGGATGCGACGAGGCGGTATCTCCGGCGTCGTGGCTAGCACCTGAGTCTCCACCTGCAGCCCCACCCGCGTCCGCCGCGGCGTCGTGATTCGTCCGCGCCGGAAATGGATCGATCGTGCAGGCCACAGCCGTGGTCGCCAGGATCACAATCGCGAGCAAACGAGCGTTCAACATCACCAAGTCCCTCCTGCATTTAGGCCAGCAAATCCAGGGCCAACTGCCGGCATCAGGTACGCGTGCGTGTCGGGTGTGGCGGATTGGCCATCCGGCGCGCCGACGAAGTACAGCACGACGCCCAAGGCCGCCAGAACCCCGCCGGCAACGAAGGCGACGTTGCCGGCGGTCGCGTAGTCCTGCGCGTCGCCTTGTAGCTGCTGCGCCTTGGCGTCTCGATACTGGTTCCAATTGGTCACTGCATCGTCGTGCCGACTCTTCCCAAGCCCCCAGCACACCGCCCCGGCCACCATGCCTGCCACTCCAGCGGTACTGCTCGCAATCCCGGCGATGCGCAGGTTACTGACCCGTTGCTTGCTGGTGACTGGCTCAACTGTAGCGCTGACCACGGGCTCGCTCGCCGTCGGAGCGACGACGGGCGGTGCCACCGGCGCGACTGGTGGTGGCGTCTCGACTACCGGTGCCACCGGTGGCGGTGGTGGCGTCTCGACCACATGCTTGGCCAACGCAAGTTCTACAACCTGCCGGTCCTCGCCAGCCACGGTCACTTCTTTTCCCGCCGAATCGTAACCCTCGGCCGAGGCCGCGATGGCGTGCGTCCCCACTCCTACACGCACGGGCGCTACGATCGGCGCCTTGGCGATCTCTTTCCCGTCCAGACGAACCACCGCTCCCTCGGGCAGACCGCGGATCTCCAGGGTCGCGATGCGGGCCTTCTGGCGTGCGATTTCTTGCTCGACCTCGGCGCGCCGGGCTGCTGGGATCTTCTTGCCCCCATCTATCAGGTAGCGCTCGTAGGCGTCCACCGCCTCAACCGGCTTTGCGAGCGAGACGTAGACCTGGCCGATGTTGTACAGGACGGCAAAGTGATGGGTCAGATCGTAGGACCGCCGGAATTCGACGATGGCGCCTTCCGGTTGCCCGTCGTCGGCCAGTTCGAGCGCGCGATCAAAGTGCTTGCGTGCTTCTTCCTTTTCGCCGGCCTGGGCGACTTGTGGCGCCGCCAAGGCTCCCAGGACGATGACCAAGGACGCAGTCTGTTTCACTGTGCTTCGCATTCCGAACCTCACTTGATGCAGGTCGTGTGCCTACTCGGCAAAGGGATTCGAGTGATCGAGCGGGCGCATAGATTTCCGCCCGGGATTGGGCGGATTTTGGGAGTTTTCGGCGGGTTTTGCGGCAGGAATGTCGACCGGGGATGCCTTGGCAGCAGCGGTCGGAGCGCCTGTCGGCGTCGCGCGTTTCGACAAATGTTGTCCAGGTGGACGTCCAGGTGGACGTTCGGGTGGACTTTCGATCGTCGGCGAAAGTGGGGGCGTTGCGGCCGGGGCCGGAGTCGGATCCGGAGTCGGGGCCGCGACGGGCGCGTGCGAAGCACGCGGGGGCAGGTGGGGTGGGCTGTCCGTCCCGAAGCCCCCGAAGGGGGGGACCGGGGCCGGCAGTTGTGCCGGCGTCGGGAGCGGGGCTGGCCGCCTGGGCGCATAGTGCAGCCCCAACCAGAGACCCACGGCCACCAGAGCCACCGCGCCAGCCGCCCACGAGGACCAAACAACAGCGCGCGACCGACCGCGCGCTGGAACAGGTGACGGGGGCTCCGGTGGCGAAGGCGGGGTTGGCACCGGAATCGCGCGCAGCGAGACCGGCGACTTCATGGTTTCGCCGATGGCAACAGCCATTCCGACCTGCGAGCGGAGAGGCGTCACTGCGCGACCGGCATAGGGAATCAACGCTGTGGTGAGGTCGGCGGCCGAGGCGTAGCGCTCACCAGCCTCGCGGGCCATGGCCTTTTGCACGACCGCAGATAGGCCGGCTGGCAGTTCGGGCCGTATTGAATCGAGCGGCGCCGGTTCCTGGGTCAGTACGTGATACAGGATTTCATTGTACGACTCGCCCGGATGCGGTTTGGCACCGCTCAATATCTCGTAGAGGATCACGCCAAGCGCGTAGATGTCGGTGCGCTGGCCGACCTCCTTGGCACCGCGAGCTTGCTCCAGGGACATGTAGAACGGCGTGCCCATGGTCGTCCCGGTCTGGGTCAAGCCGGTGCCTGCGGAACCGGCGTGCAGCTTGGCGATGCCAAAGTCCAGCACCTTGATCAGATCGCTGGTGTCGTTGCGCTTGCACACGAAAAGGTTCTCGGGCTTGAGGTCGCGATGGACAATGCCACGGCCATGGGCGGCTGCCAGCCCACGACAGGCCTGAATGATGATGTACGCAGCCCGTGGCACCGGCAAAGGCCCCCCGCGCACCAGCAAGTGAGCAAGGTCCTCACCGTCGAGATACTCCATGACCAGGAAGGGCGCCCCGTCGTCGGCTGTGCCGGCGTCCACCACGGCCGCGATGTTCTCGTTTTCCAGGCTGCCGGCTGCCTGGGCCTCACGCTGGAAACGGGCCACGACTTCGCTGTTGGCGGCGAGATGCGGGTGCAAGAACTTGATGGCGAAGCGGCGGCCAATAACCGAGTGCTGCGCCTCATAGACCTCGCCCATGCCGCCCTTGCCGAGCAAGCGCACCAACTTGTACTTGCCCCCCGCGGTTCTCCCCACGCGCGTGTTGACCGCGCCATATTCCTGGGTCACTGCGATTCCCCTGGCGCAGGATCGTCGGACAGCATAGTGGCGTTCGCCCATCCAGTGGCCGTCGTCGGCGACGCCGTGGTCCTATGGTCAATACGCCAAACCATCGGGGCGCATTAGACGACGACTCGCCCTGCCTGTCCACACCCGCATTTTGGGATGTGCGACGGACCCGCATTTTGGGATGTGCGACGGCGGAGGCGAAACGGTACAATTTCAGCCGTGCCCGCGATCAGCACGTTCTACGGCCGCCGGCGCGATCCGGAGTCTCACCACAGAGAGCACAGAGAGCACAGAGACGGATCGGAAGGAAGGAAGGGTTCGGATCCGGATCCGAAACCCTTTCCTTCCGGCCTCTGTGGCCTCTGTGCTCTCTGTGGTGAAATCCGGGGCAAACCTGCGGGAAACTGTTGTTTGCACCAATGGCCCACCGGATCACTCCGCTTCCCCTTCCCTTGGTGCAGGATCGTCGGCTGCGCCGGTGATGCCGCCCGCTTCCATCAGACGGTAAGCGCGCTGGCGCGAGATGCCGACAGCCGCAGCGGCTCGCGCGACGCTGCCCTTGTGGGTGCGCAGAGCCTCGGTCAGCAGGGACAACTCGCGCTCGCGGCGCGCGCGGTGGGATTCGGGCGCGTTGGGGGCAGCCGAAACCGCGCCCGATCCAACTGCCGCAATCGGCGCAGGCACCGGCTCGCCCGCCACAGGGCGATTGAGAATGTGTTCCGGCAGGTACGAACGGCGCAGGAGTTCTTCGTGACCGTGGAGGACCAGCAGGCGACGCGCCAGCAGGTCCAGCTCGCGCACATTGAAGGGCCAGTCGTGCAGGCAGAGCTGCTCGACCAGGCGCGGTTCGACCTCGGGCGGCCGGCCGCCAGCGTGTAAGCGCAGCAGGTGCAGAAACAGAAAAGCGATCTCTTGCTTGCGCTCGCGCAGCGGCGGCAGACGAATGGTCAGGCCGTCAAGGCGCGCGCACAGGTCGGCGCGAAAGCGGCGCTCGGTCACCACCTGGGCCAGTGGAATCTGCGAGGCGGCCAAGACCCGCACGTCGATGGGCACGGGAGTTGATTCGCCCAGGGGCGCAATCTCACGTTGCTCCAGGGCGCGCAGGAACTTGGCCTGCACCGCCTCGGGCAGGTCGGTCACCTCGTCGAGCAGCAGGGTTCCGCCTTGGGCCGCGCGGAAGAAGCCAGGGCTCGGCCGGTCGGCGCCGGTGAATGCACCCTTGCGATAGCCGAACAGCTCGGCTTCCGCCAAGGTCGGCACGAGGGTGGCGCAGTTCACGGCAACGAAGGGTCCCTTGCGGCCGCTCCACTCGTGCATGGCGTGCGCCAGACCCTCCTTGCCGGTTCCGGTCTCGCCCAGGATTACGGTCGGCAGGGCGCTGGATGCGGCCTTCTTCGCTTGTTCTAGGATGGGGCGCAGGACCGGCCCGCCAGCCAGATTGGCCGCGAGCAGATCGAAGACCGGATCGTGCTCGGCAACGTCTGGCGAGACCTGGATCACGACGCCGATCCATTCGCCTAGCCGCAGAACCTGACCGAGTGTGATCGGGATTTCTTGTACCTTGGCGCCGTTGACGAAGATGCCGTTCCTACTGCCCAGATCCTTGACGATGTGTAACGGACCGTCCCGACGGATCTCGGCGTGGTGGCGCGAGCATTCCTTGCCCAGCAGTTGCACCTGGCAATCGTCGTCGCGGCCAAGAACGATCCGCTCGTCCGCAAGGTGGGTGAGCAGCCCGCGCGAGGTCGGGAATACCCAGCGGATGGCGAGCGTGGGCTGGCTCATCCCTCCGGTGGCCGTTTTGTTCGACGGCATTGTCGTATGGGCAGCCCTCGAAACCATCGGGGCGCATTAGACGACAAGTCGCGTCGCGTGTCTACCCACCTGACAACCCCGACGCGGCACTCTCCGCGAAGGTCGCTTGCCGTTCAAGATCTCGCCCAGGCGCAAGGACTGATACGGGTGCCCTTACTTGACAATATGGGTAGAGGGGAACACGGTAGGGAAGTGAAGACGACCATCGATCTCTCGGACAACCTGTTCGTTCGCGCGCGGCAACTGGCTCACAAAGAGCACAAGACGCTGCGTGCCCTGGTGGAAGAGGGGCTCACCCTTGCGCTCGATGAGTACGAGCGCCGAAGCTCGCCCAAGATCAAACCGGTTGTCTTCGGGGGACAGGGTCTCAGTGACGAGTTCCGGCAAGCCTCATGGCCGCGCCTGCGAGAGGTCATCTACCCCAGGCGCGGCGGATGATCGCGGTCGACACGAATATCCTCGTCTACGCCCACCGCGCCGATAGCGAATGGCATGAAATTGCCCTGGACAGAGTTTTGGCGCTTGCCCGCGGTACCTCGCACTGGGCGATCCCATGGCCATGTGTCCACGAGTTTCTCGCCATCTGCACGCATCCCCGCATCTACGCGCCACCATCGCCGCTCGCCCTGGCCATGGATGCAATAGCGGAGTGGTTCAAATCGCTTCGCTGTGGGGTCATCGGGGAAGGACCGGGATATTTCGCTCAGCTCCGCGCGCTGTGCGAAAAAGGCCGGGTCTCGGGCGGCGCGATCCACGACGCCAGGATAGCCGCCATTTGCCTGCATCATGGTGTGTCTGAACTGTGGAGCGCGGATCGTGACTTCGGCCGTTTCAAGGGCCTGCGCGTGAAGAATCCTCTCGTCGTCTGAGGCTGCCCACATCCCGTGCCTAATCGGCAAAGGGATTCGAGCGATCGATCGAGCGCGCTGGTTTGCGGCGGGAATTGAGCCCATTGTCGGAATTCTCGGCGGGGTGCGCAGCTGGAGGGACAACCGACGGCGGCTTGATGTCAGCCGTAGGAAAAACAGTCGCCGTCGTTCGTTTCTGTGAACGTTGTCTCGGTGAACGTCCGGGTGGACTTTCGATCTTTGCGGAGGGTGGCGGCGAAACCGGTGCCGGGGCCGGAGCCGCGACGGGCGCGTGCGAAGCACGCGGGGGCAGGTGGGGTGGGCTGTCCGTCCCGAAGCCCCCGAAGGGGGGGGCCGGGGCCGCGACCGGAACCAGAGGCGGAGCCGGAGTCGGAGCCGGCGTCGGAGCCGGAACCGGAGCGGGAACCGGCAGTGCTGGTGGCGCAGGTGCCGCGGCTTGCTGCTTGGGCTCGCGGTGCAGACCGAACCACAGACCCAGGACCACCAACAGCACCGCGACAGCCGCCGACGTGGCCCAGACCACGACGCGCGACCGGCTGCCGGCCGGCACATCGTCGGGGATCTCCGGCGTCTCCGCTTTGAGCGGGGCTGGCACCGCCATCGCTCGCAACGAGACGGGGGATTGCATCGTCGCACCCATGACCACGGGCAAACCAGCCTGCGAACGCAGTGGCGTCACCGACCGGCCCGAAAACGGAATCAGCGCCTCCATGAACTCGGCAACCGAGGCATAGCGATCGCCGGGCTCGCGGGCCATGGCCTTGCGCACGATGGCGGACATGCCAGATGGCAGGTCGGGCCGCATCGAATCCAGCGGCGCCGGCTCCTGGGTCAGCACATGGTATAGGATGGCGTTGTACGACTCGCCGGGATGGGGTTTGGCGCCGCTCAACATCTCGTAAAGGATCACGCCCAGCGCATAGATGTCGGTGCGATGGTCGACGTCCCTGGCCCCGCGAGCTTGCTCCAGCGACATGTAGTAGGGCGTGCCCATGGTCGTACCGGTCTGGGTCAAGGATGTGCTCGCGCGACCGGTGTGCAGTTTGGCGATGCCAAAGTCCAGGACCTTGACCAGATCGCTGCTGTCGTTGCGCCGGCAGATGTAAAGGTTCTCGGGCTTGAGGTCGCGATGGACGATGCCGCGGCGGTGCGCGGCCGCCAGCCCCCGACAGGCCTGGATCATGATGAACACGGCTCGCGACAGGGGCAAGGCACCACCGCGCACCAACAGGTGAGCAAGGTCCTCACCGTCGAGATACTCCATCACCAGGTAGGGCGCCCCGTCGTCGGCCGTGCCGGCGTCCACCACGGCCGCGATGTTCTCGTTCTCCAGACCGCCGGCCGCTTGCGCCTCACGCTGAAAACGGGCCACGACTTCGGTGTTGCTGGCCAGCTGCGGGTGCAAGAACTTGATGGCAAAGCGACGGCCGATGAGCTCGTGCTGGGCCTCGTAGACCTCGCCCATGCCGCCCGCGCCGAGCAGGCGCACCAGCCGGTACTTGCCGCCCAGGATCTTTCCCACCCGCGTGTTGGCCACGCCTTCACCCTCGGTCATGGTAGTTCCCCCGGCGGAGGAGAGGCGGACCGCACAGCCCAGCCCGACCTATCGGCAACCGTCTTCTGCGAGGCTGCGGTCGTATGGTCAATCCCCGAAGGCATGAGGCCTCATTAGACGATGTCTGGCGCCGCCTGTCCACCCACTATGAAGGCCAGCACCCCTGCCCTGACGGTCATGGGTGCTAGCCACAGTTTTCCGCACGGTTGCCCCGGATTTCACCACAGAGAGCACAGAGAACACAGAGACGGATCGGAAGGCAAGCAGGGTTCGGATCCGGATCCGAAACCCGTTCTTTCCGGTCTCTGTGGCCTCTGTGGTGAGACTCCGGATCGCGCCGCCTGCCGTCAAATCCCGAGAGAATCGTGCTTAGCACCTATGTCCCTCACGGCCCCTTGACGATCTCGAGGCGCGCCGGACGCGACGTGGCCGCCTCGCCCAGTGAAAGCCGTTCCTCACGCGTCGGCCTGACCAGCGGTTCCAGCAAGGCCAGGTTATGGCGCGCGTCTTCGTTCTGAGGATCCAGGCGCAGGGCCTCGCGGAAACAGCGCTCAGCCTCGGAAACCAGCCCTACCCGCAACGCCACCACGCCGGTGAAGAACTGGGTGGCGGCGTCACTCGGCTCCAGCGTCTGGGCTGCGTGCAATTCGTTGAGCGCGTCCTCGGGCCGGCCGTTCGAGAACAGCGCCAGCGCGTAGTTGAATCGCAGCAGGGCCCGCTGTGGGCGTCGCTTGGCCGCGCGACTCAAGAACCACTGCGCCTCCTTGGGCTGACCCCGCCGCAAGGCAATGACGCCCAGGTTGCCGTAGGCCTCACCCAGCATGCCGGGGTACTTCGACGCCTCGGTAAACCAGCGCTCGGCCGCGTTGAAATTCCCGGCCTCGTAGAAGGACGTCCCCAGCAAAAACGCCGGCCTCGGGTCATTGGGCGCAATCCAGCGCAGCTTTGCAAATAGTGAAGTTGCCTTCTTCAAATCGCCGCGAGCGCGCGCCAGATCGCCGCACAACTTCAGGGCGGCTGCGCTGCGTGGACGACGGCGCAAGACATCGTCGTACAGAGCTTCTGCCTCGCTGCGCTTGCCCACGCCCAGGTAGGCCGCGCCCAAATCCATGCGCGCGTCTAGGTTCTCTGGCTGCAGACGCACCACCTCTTCCAAGTCTGCCACCAGCTCGGGACCTGCCCGCCGCGAGGCCAGTACCAGAGCCAAAGCCCGGCGTGCGCGCAAGTCGTCAGGCGCGGCCTCCAGAACCTTGTTCAACTCGGCCTGGGCCTGCACGAGCTGTCCGGCCTCGGCCAACACTTCGCCGTAGGCCCGTCGCACATCCAGATCCGCGGGATCCAATTCCACCAGGCGCGCATAGCGATCGCGCGCGGCGGCCGATCCCTCGCTGCGGTCCAATGCGGCCAGTCCCGCCAAGGCGGCCAGGTAGTCGGGACGCGCTTCGACGGCCACTGACCACATGGCGCGCGCATGTCCGGGCCGGCCGTTCCCCAGGTGAATGGCGCCGAGAAAGCGACGGGTTTCAGGAACCTTGGGATCGATGACCAGCGAGCGGCCGAGGATCTTGATGGCCTCTTCCTGGCTGCGATGGCGGCCGCCCAGGCCCAGGTAGGTTGCCACGCCCCGGCCGTACAGCACGAAGGCGTAAGGATCGCGAGCAAAACGCTGACTGAGGGAAGCCTTGCCCGCCGGCGCCCGCTCCCCGAGCGCTTTGCGAAAAGCCGCCAGGGCCGCCTCGACCGCGACCGCGGCCGCGCCATCCTTGGCCCCGACGCGGGACACTTCTGCGGCAGCAGAGGCGCTACCCGTTCCCCTGATGCGAACCGTGACCGCGATCTTCCAGTCCGGCCGCCGCGCGAACTCGCCCGTCACTGTCCAGCGCGGCGTGACCGTCGCTGCGTGGCCGAACAGGGTCTCGCCACCCACGAATTTGAGAGGCGCCAAGTGACCCAGACGCTCGGCCACCAGCGCCGGCAATCCGGTTTCCAGGTAGTCGAGAGCGCGAAAGCCGTTGGCGTTCTTGAACATCTCCACCACGAAGGTTTCGCGCGCAGCGGTCGGCTCCTCCGGCGTGGCCGCCGCAACGTTTCGCGCACCGACGAAAAAACTGAAACACGCCGCGCACAGGGCGCGGCCCGAGAGCAAGCCCATGAACCCATACTCCGAGCTTCCCGTCCGAGCGCAAATTTTCCACGTGTATTCGATGAAATGTTGACTGAGTCCCCCCACCGCCTCAAATGAACCCGAGGGAAAGAAAAGCGAATGTCTCGCCCCCGAGTGGTCCTACGTTCCGGTTTGCGCATTGTCGGCGGCCTGGTGCTGGGCTCGACCTGTCTCGGCCTAGGACTGGGCTACTGGGTGTATCGCCAATTCGAATCCGACCTGCCCGCCAACCTGAGCGCCGTGACCGACTACCAGCCCGTTCGCGCCAGTCAGATCTGGAGCGCGGACGGCGAACTCATCGGCGAGTTTTTCGTGGAGAAGCGCGTGCTTGTGCCCATCGAGCAAGTGCCTGACCTGGTTCGCAAGGCCTTTGTCGCCGCAGAGGACGGGCGTTTCTACCAGCATGGCGGCGTCGACTACCTGGGCGTGGTGCGCGCGGCCTGGGCCAATCTGCGAGCGCGGCAGGTGGTGCAAGGCGGCTCCAGCATCACGCAACAGGTGGCCAAGATTCTCATCGTCGGCCAAGAACGCTCGTTGGCGCGCAAGCTGCGCGAGGCACTGCTCGCCTTGCGTATCGAAAAGCGCCTGCACAAGGACCAGATTCTCGGCATCTACCTCAACCACGTCTACCTCGGTCACGGCGCCTATGGTCTGGCAGCCGCGGCCACGGCCTACTTCGGCAAGAGTGTGACGGAGCTGACCCTGGCCGAGGCGGCCATGCTGGCGGCACTGCCCAAGGCGCCTGGCAACGTCACGCCCTTGCGCGACTTCGAGCGCGCTCACAGCCGCCAGCACTACGTGCTCGACCAGATGCGAGAGCTGGGTTTCATCACTGCGGCGCAGGCCGAGGCCGCAGCCAGCGAGCCACTCATGCTGGTCGCGCAAACCCGCGCCATGACCAACGTGGCCGCCCCCTACTTTGTCGAGACGGTGCGCAAGCACGTGGCCGAACGCTACGGCGACGAAGATCTTCTGCGCCGAGGTTTCCGCATCTACACCTCGCTGGACATGCGCCGGCAGCGGGCCGCCGAGTCCGCCCTGCGTCGCGGTCTGGAGGATCTACAACGGCGCCTCGGTTTCGACGGCCCCATCGGCCACCTGGACATAGACCAGCGACGCCAGCTTGCTGCCGGCCAGCCGCGCCCTGTGGGACCTGAGGGCTTCAATCTGGACGGCGAGCAGTCGCCCTACTTGATGGCCCTGACCGACCCGCCGGCTGCGACAGTGGACGCGACCACGCCCGGCGCGCACCTGCCCGACTCGGCGGCCAAGCGTGCCGCTGGCGAGGCCTGGGCGCAGCGCCGGCGTGCGGCTCACAATCGCGATGCGCCTGTCTTCGACACCGATCCAGACACCATCTACGCAGCCGTGGTGGCCAGTGCGGGCAAGAAAGTTGTGGTTTCCTCCGGGGGACTGGCCGCGACTCTGGACCCGGCCAGTGAAGAGCAGGCCCTGTCCTGGGCGGGCCCACGCGGCGAACATCTGGGAACCGGCGACGTGGTGCCGGTGTACTTTCGCACCCAGAGCGGCAGCGGCCACGGCCACCGCGAGGACTTTCTCGCCCACCTGGCCAGCGCGCCCACTGTCCAGGGCGCGCTCATCGCCCTGGATCCGTCCAACGGCCACCTGGTTTCCATGGTGGGCGGCTATGACTATGGCAAGAGCCAATTCAACCGCGCCACCCAGGCGCACCGGCAGATCGGTTCGGCCATCAAGCCCTTTGTCTACGCCGCCGCCATCGACCACGGCTTGACCCCGCTCACCATCAGGTGGGACGCGCCAGTCAAGTTCAAGACCGCTTCCGGAATCTGGGCGCCTCACAACTACAAGCCCGAGTACCTGGGCCCCGTGACCCTGCGAACCGCCCTGGCCAAGAGCATCAACACGGTCTCCGCCCAGATCGTCGCCCAAATCGGGGTCGATGCCGTCATCGATGTCATGCGCCGCCTGGGCATCACCTCCAAGCTGCCGCAATCGCTGTCGCTGGCACTCGGTACTCCCGATCTGACTTTACAGGAGGTGGCGTACGGCCTGGCTGCTTTCCCGGCTGGCGGCAAGCTGGTCACGCCCCTGTTCATCGTCAAGATCGTGGATGCCGACGGCCGCGTTCTGGAGGACTACACTGCCCCCCAATCGCGCGAAGACCGCCTTTCTCCCGAAACCGCGTATGTTGTCACCGATTTGATGAAGGGCGTGGTCGAGATCGGCACGGGCAAAAAGGCGCGCGAGCTGGGCCGACCAGCCGCAGGCAAGACCGGGACTTCCACCAACTATCGCGACGCCTGGTTCTTCGGTTTCGTGCCCGAGTTGCTTTGCGGGGTTTGGGTTGGTCGCGACGACTTCAAGCCCATCGGCCACGACGCAACCGGCGGCCAGGTGGCCCTGCCCATCTGGCTTTCGTACATGCAGCAAGCCCTAGGCTCGGTCCCGGTACGCGATTTCGAGCCGCCACCCGGGGTCATCTTCGTGCGGGCCGATCCCGAAAAAGGTGTGCCCGCCACACCTGACAAACCCGGCAGCCGGCTCATGCCGCTCAAGCGGGGTACGCTCCCTGCGCTCTTCCGCGCTGGCAGCTCGGGCCGGTTCTCCGATGAACGGTTCTAGGGCCGGAATCGCCCTCCAGGAAGAATCGCGGGCTGGCGCCTCGCGTCTCTTGACACCGGGAGGCTGACCGATAATATAGCGACCGCTGTAGCTGAACCAGAAAAGAAAAATGTTGCTGTTGGCTGTGAGCCCGCCCGCGCGGACTCGCACAGGCGGGCTGATGGGCTCGCGGAGGATGAGATGCAAGGACTAGCGCAGTTCCTAGAACAGGGCGGAACGCTCATGTACGTCAACCTGGGGGTTTCGGTGATCGTGCTCGCCATGATCATCGACCGTCTGATCTTCTTCTTGCTGAAAAGCAGCGTGAATGCCCGCGCCTTCCTCGAACAGATCCGCAAGCTCGTGCTGGCGAACAACATCGACCGGGCTGTCAAGCTGTGCTCGGCCACCTCGGCGCCGGTCGCTCAAGTTGCCAAGGCGGGGCTGCAACGGGTGCATCGGGGCGAGATTGCGGTGGCGCAAGCCATCGAGGAGTCATTGGTGGATGTGACGCCAATGCTCAAAAAGCGCGTCCAGGTCCTCTGGTCGCTGGCCAATATCGCCACTCTGGTCGGTCTTCTCGGTACCGTCGTCGGCCTTATCCGCGCATTCGGCGCGGTGGCTGCCGCCAAGCCGGAAGAACGCAGCACCCTTCTGGCCAAGGGCATTTCCGAGGCGCTCAACAACACCGCCATGGGTCTCGGCATCGCCGTGACCTGCATCATCGCGCACGCAATCCTGGGCGGAATGTCCAAGCGCCAGACGTCTGACCTCGAGGCCTTCTCGCTCAAGCTGGAAAACCTCTTGGCGGAATCGGCCCACAGCACCGGTGGGGCCGCGGCCGCGCCCTCCAAGTAACCCCTAGCCCAGCAAGCGGACACATCAACCAGGCGAACATGCGATGACCAGACGTCAAGTTCGGGCCCGCATGCGGCGGATGAAGGAAAAGTACGACGAGGCGGAGGAAGATACCGGCGAGATCAACCTCGTCCCGTACATGGACATCGTCACCAACATCATCATCTTCTTGCTCGCATCGGTGGTGAATCAGGTGCCACTGGGAACGGTGAACGCTTCATCGCCGACCTTCGGCGGCGGCGGCGGCGGCGGCGAGGAAGAGAAGCCAAGCCTCAACCTGACCGTGACCGTGGGCAACTCGGGCTTCACCCTGGCGGGCTCGGGCGGCGTCATGCCACCCATCCCCAAGCTGCCCGCCGGCGACTACGACTACGTTGCGCTGACCACCAAGCTGACCGAGGTCAAGAATCAGTTCAAGGAGGAGACCAAGGCCACCTTCAATGCGGACGCCAGCACGGCCTACGAGATCGTGATCAAGACCCTGGACGCCATGCGCGAGGACAAGGACGGCCACATGCTCTTCCCTGACATCGTGTTTGCAGCGGGGATCTTGTGATGGGCGCTCAGGCCGGCGTATCGCCCGAAGTGGAAGCCCGCCTCAAGGGCAAGAAGGCGATCCGCAGCTATGCGCGCAAGCTGGCCGACCCCGAAGAGATCACCAGCCTGAACATCACCCCGATGATGGACATGATGACCATCATCCTGGTGTTCTTGCTCAAGAGCTTCACCTCGTCGGCCATGCTGGTCAACCAGGACCAGAACATGTTGCTGCCGTCGTCCAACAGCCGGCTCAACGCCAAGCAAGCGATCGCTGTCACTGTCACCAAACGTGTCTTGCTGGTCGACGGCGAGCCGGTGGCGCCCATCAATAGTGGCAAGTTCGATCCGGCCCTCAAGCGCGACGGCGCCGACGGCTACTACGTCACGCCTTTGGTCGAGATCCTGAACCGGGTCGCGCGCAAGGAAAAGAAAGTGGCGGAGATGACTGGGCAGAAATTCGACGGCGAGTTGACCATCATCGCCGACCGCCACACGCCCTATCGTCTCTTGACCGAAGTCCTCTACTCCTGCGGCCAGGCCGAGTACGCGAACTACCGCCTACTCATTCTGAAGAGCCGCGAGTAGCGACGGCTCTTCGGGAAATTCGAGGCCGCCCAGCAGGCCGGGCCGCGGCTAGCGGGCTGCGGGTCGCGAGGGCGTGAGCGAGTTCGTGTGCGGGCACGCGGAAGGCAAAGAGCGTGCTGCGGACCGCTCCCGCTCACCCATGGGTGCTAACCAGGATTCTCTCGGGACTTGACGGCCGCCGGCGCGATCCGGAGTCTCACCACAGAGAGCACAGAGGCCACAGAGGCCGGAAGAAAAGGGTTTCGGATCCGGGTCCGAGCCCTTCTTTCCTTCCGATCCGTCTCTGTGATCTCTGTGCTCTCTGTGGTGAAATCCGGGGCACCTGCGGCAAACTGTGGTTAGCACAGATGGGGGCTTCGGGACGGACAGCCCACCCCGCACTTTCCGCCTCCCGCGTACCGCACACGAACTCGCTCACCCACACGCCCTCGCACACGCGATCCGCGGGCCGACCTGCGCTGGCCCGCGGTCTTCCGACAAGCTGACTACTGCGTGACGATGACTTCCACCCGACGATTCTTGACCCTTCCGGCCTTGCCCAGGTTGGGCACGCGTGGCTTGGTCGATCCCATGCCTTGGGTCAGGATCTGGTCCTTGGGCACGCCCTGCTGGTTGATGTAGGTGGCAATGGCCTGGGCTTGCTGGTCGGTCAGTTCCTGCGCCTTGGGCGGCGGCAGGCTGCTGTCAGTGTGCGTTTCCACGCGAATCTGCCGGATCTCAGGATGGTTGATGAGCAGATCAATCAGCTCGTCGAGAACACGGGCGGCCCCAGGCGCTAGTTCGGCCGTGGGCTTGTTGCGATTCGCCTTGAAGGCGATGGGCTGGCGCAAGATGATCTTCCCATCCTTGTAGGTCACGCCCGCAACACCAGGCCGCGCATGCAAGACGATGGTGAGCGGGACGTCCGCGCCCTCCACCGCGGAAGCCGACATCTCTCGGCTCAGGTGCTGCTCGGCCTCCACGCGAAGCACATACTGACCGGGTTGCAGGCCGACCGACAGGTTGCCCGCTTCGTCAGTCTTGGTTTCGGCGATCTGCGGGCCCGCCAGCTTGACAGTGGCAACCACGGGCTTGCCGGTCTCATCGACCACGTGGCCGGTGATCTTGGCTGACGGGGCTCGCGGTGTCATCGTGATCACCACATTGACGGTCTGACCGGCCACCACATCGGCCCGGGCGGTGGCGTTCTCGAAGTTGGGAGCCGCCACGAACAACTCCGCCAGACCCGGAGGCAGCGGCACGCTCTGGAAGCTTCCATCTGCCTCCGCGACCACGCGTGAGTGGTCGCGCCCAGTCACTCCAACCACCGCGCCCTCAATGGGCGTGCCCACGCTGCTGACCACCCTGCCAGCCACCAGGCCCTCGGGCGCAACCGCGGCGACGAGCTTCTCGACGGGAACGGTGCGCGTCACCACCTTCGGCAAGACATCCAGCGGGAAGCTGGCGCCAAACAGGAAATTCCACGGCGCCAGAGGCGGCCCGTAGGGGTAGCCGACAGCTTCCAGCTCGATGTCGACGCCCAGCATGAGGGTCAGGCTGTGCAGGATCTGAGCCTGGAGGCCCAGGGTCAGCCACATCTGACTCTTGTTGTTACGGCAGTCCTGGACCGGCGAGGGCACGCACTTGGGACCGAAAGAGGCGAAAGCGGGATCCCCATCGGCCGTGACGTACTCGAAGTGGTACTCGACCATTGGACGCAGCGAAAAGCCATCGATCAGATCAGCCACCGGGGCATCGAGACCGAAGGCCAGCCGAAAGCGATCCTTGCCCAGGCCGTACGCGAAGGAAGAGACGTAGCGCGAGTAGAGCGTGGTGTTCGCGTCGTAGAGCGGGAGGTTGTAGGAGTTGTCGAAGTACATGCCCAGGTTCAGGTGTGCCCGCAGAGGCAGCTCGGGCACCAGCGCCTGGAAGTTCCAACTGGCCAGGGCCGTGAGCCACACCGACGTGGAATTGCCGCTGAAGCTCAGCCCACCCACCGACGACATAAGGCGAAAACCCAGCTCGCCGCCGATGCTGAGGCCGCTGGGCAAGGCATAGGCCAGTTTGGTTCCCAAGATCAGGTCGCCGAATGCCTTGATGACCTCGGGGTCACTCCAGTCGGATCCCCGGTAGCACGGGGTTTGGCCCTTGAAACAACGGGTATTCCTGTTTCCCGAGCCCAATACTGCCCCAAAGATTTCCATGAATTCGAGCGGCGTGAGGCCAAAGGTCAGCGCGCCCTGCAGACGGGTGTTGGTATCACCGCCGTTTGTCATGGTGCTGTCTTCAATCAACATCCTGTCGGTCTTGAAGTACTCGCCGTGCAGGCCCAGCCGCAGCTGCCACAGGCGGCCGACCTCGGCCGAGCCCATGCGCAGAAGACCCACCGAACCAGCCAACGAGTTCTGCGGCGCGAAGCCGCGTGACCGGTCATCCGTCTGACCCTCGGGGGCAGGGGGCGCGCTGGTAGCGGCAGGCGGTGCCAGGTTGGTAGTGGCCGGAGGTGCTGCCATCGGCATGGCCGCAGGCGCGGCCACCGGCGCTGGCGCCACCGCTGGTGCTGCCACCGGCGTGGCTAGCGGGGCAGAGGCCGGAGCGGGCGCAATCTGCGCGCTGGCTATCGAAGACAAGGACACCACAAGACCAAAGACGAAGATGGGCGTAGTGCGCATGGTGGGTAGCTCCTAGGGGGCAGCAGCGGGACGCATGTTGGAAGCGGGACGCATGTTAGACGTCCTTTGTCTTCGACGCAATCACGCTCTCGATCACTTGGCCAGTTGTTTTCTGGCCCCGTCCATGGGAGGAACTGGCCAGGAAAAAAGATGAGTTCAGCTCTGGATAACCTGACCGAGGAAATTCGAGAAGTCGCGCTGCTGGTTAACTCCGCCCAGGAGCGCACCGAGGAGCGTGACCTGGTGACCTCCGCTCACCTGGCCGTCGAGCGCTTGTCGCAAAACTATCGCAATCTTTGTGCTGCCGTCCCGGAGAGTGAGCGGGTGCTGGTCGAGCGCAAGCTCGGGAGGCGAGTCACTGACCTGCGTCGCTTGGCTTCGCTCCTGCCCCGGATCGGCACCATCGCCTCCGGCCCCACGGGGGATCGCCACGGCTCTGGTCCGTCAGAAGTCGAGGTGCGGCGGATCACCGGGGTTTCCTGGCGAAGTGAGAGTCGAGGCAGTGGCGTAGCAGCGGGAGCCTTCCGCGTCGGCGGCGAAGTCGACTCCTGGTGCGGCCCCTGTGATGGGCTGACCACCCACCACATCGTGGCCATGGTCGGGGCAACACCCAAACAGGTCGTCTGCCAAGCCTGCGGCAACCGGCACAACTACCGCACCACGCCCGCGCGCAAGGCCTCTGCGACTGAAGGTTCTGCAGCGACGTCTTCGCCCCAGGAGACCGAGGCCGCACGCAGGGCGGAAAGCAAGGCAGAAGAACTGCGCGCCCTGGGCCGCGAGCTGGCAGACATAGCCGACGTGCGCACCTTCAACCCGCGCGAGCGCTACAAGGTGGGTGAGGCCATCTGGCACCCAGCGTTTGGCCGAGGCAAGGTGGAAACCGTTCTGCGCTCAAGCATGCTGGTGCGGTTTGCCAGCGGCGGGATGAAGTCGGTGATGCTCAGCTAGCTAGTGCCTCCGGTCAAAATTTCGGCCACGTTTGGGCGGCCGATCCATCCCGGCCGGCTGCGTTGCTCCTCGGTCACATACCTCGAGTATGCGCCCTCGTCGCGCCTTGCCGTCCGGACGCCTCGTCCACCGAAACATCA
>Ga0182017_10000800_pt1 | contig 24845 bp, 21 predicted proteins | sample 712E3DmetaG_FD_120492 | JGI IMG/M metagenome (GOLD analysis project Ga0182017, IMG submission 120492) | Permafrost microbial communities from Stordalen Mire, Sweden - 712E3D metaG | ecosystem: Environmental > Terrestrial > Soil > Wetlands > Permafrost | place: Sweden: Stordalen | collected... | reverse complement strand
GCCCCCGCTGCTTGCAGTAAAAGATCTGGTCTTCGCCGATCTTCGACGTCGAGGCTTCATGCTCGACCCTGGCGGTGGTGTTCTTCACCTCGATATAGGGGAACGTGTGCGCGCCGCACCTGTCACCCAGGAGGAGCGAATCGCACTGCGAAAAATTCCGCGCACCGACGGCGTTCCGCTTCACATCGACAAGTCCGCGGTAGGAATTCTGTCCGTGTCCCGCCGAGATCCCCTTGGAGACGATCGTGCTCTTTGTGTTTGCACCGATGTGCACCATCTTCGTCCCCGTATCCGCCTGCTGGTGGTTGTTCGTCACGGCAACGGAGTAAAACTCGCCGACCGAGTTGTCCCCGATCAGAAGCACCCCGGGATATTTCCATGTGATCGCGGAACCCGTCTCCACCTGGGTCCAGGAGATCCGCGAATTGCGTCCCGCGCACTTCCCCCGCTTCGTCACAAAATTGAAGATTCCCCCCTTCCCCTCCTTGTCGCCCGGATACCAGTTCTGCACCGTCGAATATTTCACCCGGGCATCGTCAAGCGCGACAAGCTCGACGACGGCCGCGTGGAGCTGGTTCGTGTCGCGCATGGGCGCCGTACAGCCTTCGAGATAGCTCACGTACGCACCCTCGTCGGCAACGATCAGCGTCCGCTCGAACTGCCCTGTGTCCGCGGCATTGATGCGGAAATAGGTCGAGAGCTCCATCGGGCAGCGGACCCCTTTCGGGATGTAACAGAACGAGCCGTCGCTGAAGACCGCGGAATTGAGCGCCGCGAAAAAATTGTCCCCGGCCGGGACGACGGAGCCGAGGTACTTTTTCACAAGGTCGGGGTGTTCGCGGACCGCTTCGGAGAAGGAACAGAATATGATCCCGAGCTCGCCGAGTTTCTCTTTGAACGTCGTGGCCACCGAGACGCTGTCAAAAACCGCATCCACTGCGATGCCCGACAACCGCTCCTGCTCGCCGAGCGAGATGCCGAGTTTCTGATAGGTCTTGATGAGCTCGGGGTCGACTTCCGAAAGGTCCTTCGGGCGGACCTTCGGCCGCGGTGCGGAATAGTAAATGATGTCCTGATAGTTTATCGGCGGGTAGCTCACGTTGGGCCAGACGGGTTCCTTCATCGTCAGCCAGTGCCTGTAGGCCTTCAGTCTCCACTGGAGCATCCACTCCGGCTCCCCCTTCTTCGAGGAAATCAGCCGGATGATGTCTTCGTTCAGCCCCCGCGGGGCGGCATCGGCCTCGATGTCGGTCACAAACCCGTACTTGTATTCCTGGTTTGCGAGTTCTTCGATGTTGCTGGTTTCTGTGCTCATGGGTTCACACTGTCTCCTGTTCCGGCGCCGGTTTCGCCGCCGGCGGACGTGCAACTGCCGGAGCCGCAGGCCGCGCCGCGGGCTTTGAAGATGGAGTACGGAATTCCGGGTAGTTCAGAGCCCAGCTCTGCCGGTCTATCGCCACAAGGACCCCTTCACGCTCCAGCGTCGAAACAAACTCATGCGCAATCTGTTCCGACTCGGGATACCCCGCCTTGATCCCCTTTCGCTCCAGGAAGAGTTGAATCCCGTACTGAATGTCCCGGAAGAAAATGTTCGACTGATGGAAGAGCGGGAATCGTGATTTCAGAAACGTGAGCACCTCCGTACGGTGCTCCAGGACTTCCGCGGCGTGTTTCATTGTGCGAGTATGCCTGTGTGGTTAGTGGACAGATTCCGCGTTGGCCCTGCTCATCTCAGCATTCGGGCCCGTGTGCCGGGCGATTTTCAGTACCGTCTCTTTCACTCTGCCGATCGCATAGTCGATCTCTTCTCCGGTGGTGAACCTGCCGAGTCCGAACCGGAGCGAACAGAGCGTCTCCTCCCGGGTCAGTCCGATCGCCCTGAGCACGTGCGACGGTTCCGGTGACGCAGAGCTGCAGGCCGAACCGGAGGAGACCGCGATGTCCTTCATTGCCATCATCACGGCATCGGCCTTCGCTCCCGGGAAAAGCAGATTCGCGTTGTGAGGGAGGCGGTGCGTGGGATGACCGTTCACCCTGATCCCCTCGAGGGCCTCGCTCACCCCCGCAACGAGGTGATCACGCAGGCCCGAAAGCCTGCAGGATTCTTCGCTCATGACAGCGGCCGCAATCTCGGAGGCGACGCCGAATCCCGCGATCCCCGGCACGTTCAGTGTCCCGGGACGGATCCCTCTCTCGTGTCCCCCCCCGTCGAAAAGAGGCACAAGGCGGATTGCCGGGCCCCCTCTCCTTACGGCAAGGGCCCCGACCCCTTTCGGCCCGTACATTTTGTGCGCGCTGAAGGAAAGGAGATCGATATGCATCGCGTGCATGTCGATGGGGACTTTCCCCGCAGACTGCGTGGCATCGGTGTGGAAGAGGGCTCCGTGTTCGCTGCAAAGCGCCCCGATCGCTTCAAGGGGCGCAATCGTTCCGATCTCGTTGTTGGCCGCCATGATCGAGACCAGGATCGTGCCGGGCGTCATCGCGCGCCGGACATCGTCCGGATCCACGATCCCGTACCCGTCCACCGGCACACGGATCACTTCGAAGCCTTCCTGCTCCAGACGTGCGCACGTGTCGAGCACGGCACGGTGCTCGGTCTTCGCGGTGATGATCCGTTTTCCCCTGGCGCTGAGTCCCCTGGCGGCTCCCTTCAGAGCGATGTTGACCGACTCCGTCGCTCCGCCTGTAAATACGATCTCTTCCGGGAGGGCACCGATCAGTGCGGCAACCCGCCGGCGGGCCTGTTCGACCGCTGCCTCCGCCCGCCAGCCGAACTCGTGCTGTGTGCTCGATGCGTTCCCGTACACTTCGTCCATCAGGGGTATCATCGCGTCGATGACTCGTCTGTCGACGCGCGTCGTGGCCTGGTTATCGAGGTAGACCGGAATATTCATCGCCTCAGACAATCTCCGAAAGGTTCATCGTGCTGAATGCGCGTTCAATGTTGGCCTGCACCTTCGTGAGAGGGGACTTGATCGTGCAGACGGTGAACACGTTGCAGGTCTGCGGCCCTTCCGAAAGGCACTGAACAATCGCCTGGCGCGTCCCCTCAATGGCGCTGATGATGAGAGAGACGGGTATCTCGACAGGCGGCCTCGCGAGCGTATACCCTCCCCGCATTCCCTGGTGGGACGAGATGAGCCCCGACTTGGTCAGTTTCTGCAGCACCTTGGAAAGAAGTTCATAAGGGATGCCGTAAGTGTCTGCGATTTCCTTCGCCGTGACGATCTCACCCGCCGGCTTTGTTGCGATATGCCGGATCGCGATCAGCCCGTATTCAACTTTCTTTGAGAGTCGTATCATCTCGTGCGCTCCTCCTGATCTTTCACACGCACACTGGCTCACTTCCGGTTTCTCCCCGGGGGAGTCAATATACGACCATACTAGTCCAATTTCATGTCAAAAAAAAGGAAAAAAGGAGCTTCCTCTGTCATCCGAATTATGAACACCTTCCATCGCCACATGAGTTCCCACTGGCCGTAAAATATACCGCTCTCCTGTCACTTTGTCAAGAAGTGATGCACCCGGGCTCAGAGCCCGGAGCCGGTGAGCACCCCTTTGCATTGTTGCAGCATTTTCGGTATTTTCTCCACGCACAATTTCAGAGAACCATGCTTGCAATCGAATCGGACGCTCTCTCCAAAGTCTACAAAAGCGGCGTGTTCCGCCGGCAGGAAGTAACCGCGCTCACAGAATTCTCCATCCAGGTGGAGACGGGACAGATATTCAGCCTCCTGGGCCCCAACGGCGCCGGAAAGACCACATTTATCAAAATGCTCCTTTCGCTGGCTGCCCCCACATCCGGAAGTGCCTCCGTGCTCGGGCGCCGTCTGCCGGACGTCCGGGTCAGAGAAAAGGTGGGATACCTTCCGGAAAACCACAGGTACCCCGGCTACCTTACCGGTGAACAGGTGTTGCGATACTTCGGCGCACTGGGGGGAGCTCCTTCCAGCGCACTCCCCGGGCGCATCGGCACACTGATGGAGCTTGTCGGCATGTCCCAGTGGCGGACAATGAAAGTGAAGAAGTACTCGAAAGGGATGATGCAGAGGCTGGGGCTTGCACAGGCTCTCATCAACGATCCGGAGATCATATTTCTGGACGAGCCGACGGACGGAGTCGACCCGGTCGGCAGGAAGGAGATCCGGGAGATACTGCGGGACCTGAAACGGAGGGGGAAGACGATTTTCCTGAATTCACACCTCCTTTCGGAAGTTGAACTCGTCTCCGACAGGGTCGCAGTACTCGACAAGGGGCACCTCCTGAAAGTGGGGACCGTGGACGAGATGACTGCGACGGGACAGGCGTATGTCATCGGCATCACGGGTACTCTCCCTGATCCGGTGACAGTGGCCGCGCGGGCATTTGTCATCGGGCTCTCGCAACAGGGGGAAAATGTCACGGCGGAATGCAGGACAATTGCCGAGCTCAACCAGGTGATCGACCTCCTGAGAAGAAATAATGTGGAGATCACGTCCGTCACGCGCCAGCGGAGCACCCTGGAAGATTCGTTCATCTCCCTGATCACCGGGGAGGGCCGCCCATGAAGATCATCACGCTCGTCAGGGGGACGATAAGGGAACTTGCCGCCAAGGCGACACTGTACGTCCTTGCGGGGATTTCCACGCTGATGCTCATATTCGCCGCCCTGGCCATCGGGGCGGATTCGACGGCCGACGGGATGTCGATAACATTCTTCGGAAAGCCGGCTTCTCCACCGGTCACGCACGACACGCTTGCGGATCTTGCGGGGAAACTCGAAGCGGGATTTGCAGGAGGTCTGTTTTTTGGCGTCGTTGTCTTCGGTGTCTTCGGCACCGCCGGGGTGATCCCCGACGCGCTCGAAAAAGGGACTGTCGACCTCTACCTTTCAAAGCCGATCGCACGGTGGCAGCTCCTCCTGGGGAAATACCTCGGGAGCGTCGCGGTGATATTTCTGAACATCCTCTACTTCATCGGCGGTCTCTGGCTCATCGTGGGAGTCAAGGTGGGAGTCTGGAACACCCAGTTCCTTCTGAGCGCCTTTCTGCTGACATATGTCTTCGCCTCGCTTTATGCCGTCGTCGCATTTTTCGGAGTCGTTTCCAGAAATATGGCGATCGCGATCATCGCGGGGATACTCTACCTCTTACTTGTTGCGGGACCTCTCGAGGGGCGCCAGACGGGCCTCTATCTCCTTTCGGAGAGCGGGATCTACCGCGGAATTCTGGACGGACTTTACTACGTCTTCCCCCAGATCCCGGCGATGGAATCGGGCGCCATACACCTGATCTCGGGCGAGCAGGCACAGTTAACCCCCTTCGCACAGTCGCTCCTCTCCGCGGGTGGGATACTCGGCGTGGCGGCATGGCTCCTGCACAGAAAGGACTTTTAGGCGGTTTTCCTCCCCCCTTCCCCGATTGCTTCGCTCCCCAATTCTCGTTACATTGGGGTGATCGTCAGCACCGGTGGCCCGGACACACTTTTTCCGCGCCCCTGCACACCGGCACCTCCTGCACGGTCCTTTCCGTTCTCTTCAACCCCAGGGACAATTCCACTTCAAATCCGGGCCCCAGGCCCGCGGCAAAAGCGGCGCGCTCCTGCGGCAGACGGATTATTCCCGAGACATCAAGGATCAGACAATGGCTGAAAAACTGAAATTCGAAGACCTGGAGTCCTCCATCGGCGCGAAACACAAGGGGGACGAGATATTCCAGGCGGTGGGTGTCATCGGGCTGGGCGTCATGGGTCACGGCATCGCCCAGACCGTTGCGGGGGCGGGGATCGAGGTCATCGGCGTGGAGAGGAACGCCGAGAGCCTCAAGGCGGGCATCAACGGGCTCTCCAGGGCGATGGATATGGAGATCAAACGGTGGGGGATGACTTCATCGGAGAAACGCGCCATCCTCAGCAGGGTGCGCGGCACGACCGACCTTGCCGAACTGCGGGGGTGCGACATCATCATCGAGGCGGTCGACGAAAACCTCGAGCTCAAGCGGCAGCTTATTGAAGCCTTCTACTCGGTGGGGAAGGAGGACGCCGTGTTCATTTCCAACACGGCCACGCTCTCTCTGAGCAAGCTCTCCCAGTCAAGCAAGCGTGCCGACCGGATCATCGGGATGCATTTCCTCAATCCGGTCCCGCAGACTCCGCTCGTGGAGATCGTCCGGGGGATGAACACGTCCGACGAAACATTCCAGCTCGTGAAGGCCTTCGCACGCAGGATCGGCAAGACTCCGGTGGAGGTGTTCGAATACCCCGGATTCATCACGACCCGAACGATACTTCCGATGCTCAACGAGGCCATGCATGTCCTTATGGAAGGGATCGCGCGGGCCGAGGACATCGACATTGCCATGAGACTCGGGTACGGGATGCAGATGGGACCCCTTGAGATGGCGGACACCATGGGACTGGACGAAGTCCTGATGTGGATGGACACCATGTACCATGAGCTGGGAGAATCGCGCTTCCGGCCCTGCCCCCTCCTCCGCCGGATGGTGAGGGAGAGGAAACTGGGGAAGAAGGTCGGCGAGGGATTCTTCAAATACAACCAGGACGGCAAACGGCTATGAACATACTCGTATTGAACTGCGGCAGCTCATCCGTCAAGTACCAGATGATCGAAGCAGGGGACCGGAAGACGCTCACGCGGGGGAGTGTGGAACGGATCGGCATGAGCGGTGCGACGCTCAGCAATCAGCGCCACGACGGGGACGAAATCCGCATCGCGGGTGAGATCGTCGATCACACGCAGGCCATCGAATACATTCTGGCTGTCCTCCTGAGCAAGAACCACGGCGTCATCACCGACAAGGGGGAGATCCATGCCGTCGGCCACCGCGTGGTGCACGGAGGGGAGACGTTTTCGGGTTCTGTCCTCATCACGGACGAGGTCATCAAGACCCTCCGCGATAATATCGAGCTCGCGCCACTCCACAACCCCCATAACCTCCGGGGGATCTCGGCGTGCGGCGTAAGCCTCCCGGGTGTCCCCCAGGTCGCCGTCTTCGACACCTCGTTCCACGTGAATATGCCGAAGAAAGCCTACCTGTACGGCCTCCCCTATTCGCTGTACACGCAATACAAGATCCGCAGGTACGGGTTTCACGGCTCTTCCCACAGGTATGTCGCGGAGCGCGCCGCAACGATACTCTCCAGGGGACCGGAGACACTCAGGCTTGTCACCTGTCACCTGGGGAACGGCTGCAGCATGACGGCGGTCGACCGGGGGACATCCGTGGACACGTCGATGGGGTTCACGCCGCTCGAGGGGCTCCTGATGGGAACGCGCTGCGGCGACATCGATTCCTCGGTCATACTCTTCGTGATGGGGAAGGAAGGGTTGACGCTTGGCGAGGCCACGACCCTCCTCAACAAGCACAGCGGGCTGCAGGGCATCTCGGGCATCTCGAGCGACATGCGTGAAATCGTCTCGGAGATGAAGAACGGGGACAAAAAGGCGACGTATGCGTTCGATGTGTTCACGTACCGGATCAGGAAGTACATCGGCGCCTACACCGCGGCGATGGGAGGGCTCGACGCTGTCGTGTTCACAGGAGGGATCGGAGAGAACAGCGCCGAAGTTCGCACCGCCTGCTGCAGCGGAATGGAGTTCTTCGGGATATCGGTCGACGAGTCGCTGAACTCCTCGGCGGAGAAAGAGAAGCTCATCTCTCCCGCCGGGGCCCGGACGCCGGTCCTTGTGATCCCGACCAATGAGGAACTCGTGATCGCGATTGATACGATGCGGATCGTCAAGGAGAAGGGGCCCGTCCGCCCGCGCTGAAGCGGACCGCCCCGCTTGTCCCTTCCAGGAGCGCCGCGCGGAGTCCCTCGGCGCGCGAGCGCCGGATCTCGATCTCCATGTGTACCTCCAGATCGTAGTGAGAGGAGGCGATGCGTCCCCCCTGAGCGGACACCGCCCGCATGACGGGGCCGACACAGGCGTGGGGAAAAGAGACGGGGAGCATGTCGCAGAGGTACATCGCCAGACGCTCACCGGCCCCGAGCGCCAGTTCCGCCGCCTGCCGGTAGGCGCGGGCGAGTCCCGCGGCACCAAGTTTTGTCCCGCCGAAATACCTGGTAACCACCACCACCACACCGGTCAGCTCCGCCCCGTCGATTGCGGCGAGTATCGGCTTCCCCGCGGTCCCCGGCGGCTCGCCGTCATCGTTCGCCCGGAACTGCGTGCCGTCCCGGCCCAGGCGGTACGCGAAACAGTGGTGTGTGGCGTCGAAGTACTCCTTCCTGACATTCCTGACAACCTCATCACATTCTTCCTTCTCCCGTACCGGGACCGCTTCCGCCAGGAACCGTGAGCCACGGACCGTCAAAGCGGCGTGCGCCCGGGCGCGGAGCGTTGTGTATTCGTCGCTGCGTATGTCCACGGAAGCCGCCATGGAAGTTCTCACGGAAGTACCGCACCATCACCCGCAAAAGTACCACAGGAGCACCATAGACATTTTGAGTCTCTTATGCAATTCGCTTGCGTGTCACAATCCGCTTCTGTATCTTCCTCCCCTGACAGAAACCAGGCACCATCATGAAGATCGGCATTGTTTGTTATCCGACGTACGGGGGGAGCGGCGTCATCGCGACGGAACTGGGGAAAGCCCTCGCCTCGCGCGGGCACCAGATCCATTTCATCAGCTATGCGCAGCCGATGAGGCTGGATGAATACCTGGACAACGTGTCCTACCACGAAGTGGAAATGGCGAGTTACCCGTTGTTCGAGTTCCCTCTTTACACCCCCGCGCTTGCAAGCAAGATCGTCGAAGTGTCTCGCTTCGAGAAGCTCGACCTTGTGCACGCTCACTATGCGATCCCGCATGCGATAAGCGCGTACCTGGCACGGGAGATTCTCCGGACGCACCTGAAGGTGATCACGACTCTGCACGGAACCGACATCACCCTCGTAGGACTCGAACCGAGCTTCCTCCCCGTGATGAAGTTCAGCATCGAGCAGAGCGACGGCGTGACGGCGGTCTCCCGTTTCCTCCGGGAGAAGACCACCACCAATTACGGCATCGACAAGGACATTCGCGTCATTCCGAACTTCGTGGACACCGGGAAGTACCGCCGGGTGGAGCAACCGGAGGTCCGGGCAAAATTTGCACCACCGGAAGAGCGTGTGCTCATCCACGTATCGAACTTCCGGCTTGTCAAGAGGGTCCAGGACGTGATAAGGATATTCGGTGAGGTACAGAAAAAGGTCCGTTCGCGCCTCCTGCTCGTGGGGGATGGTCCGGAACGCTCCGCCTGCGAGATCCTGACGCGTGAAATGAACCTCCAGCAACACGTCCGTTTCCTCGGAAAACAGCTCGAGCTCGTGCCGATACTTTCGTCGGCCGACCTGATGCTCATGCCGAGCCAGTCGGAAAGCTTCGGGCTTTCCGCGCTCGAGGCAATGGCCTGCGGCGTGCCGGTCATCTCCTCCAGCGTCGGCGGCCTCCCGGAACTGCAGGTCCACGGAGAAACCGGATACATCGCGGAAATCGGGGACATCGACCGGATGGCGAAATACGCGGTCGATCTCCTGACAAACGACGTGAAACGCCGGCAATTCGGCAATGCGGGGCGGACCCGTGCTGTGGAAAACTTCGATGTCAGGAAGATCGTTTCAATGTACGAGGAGTACTACAAGGAATGCCTGGCGGCGGGCCCGGTCGTTGCCGCACGAGCATAAGGGATAACGGGAGAGGACAACAGGAGAAGTGAGCGCAATGATGGATGTCGTACGGTGGTCCGGGCCGAAGAAACCGACCCTGGATGAGCTGAAACTGAAGCTCAAGGGCGAAGGATTGGAATCAGAGATTTACGCGGACCGTCCCGGCGTGAAATACGGGCGGCACAAACATGATTTCGATGATTTCGTCGTTATCGTTGAAGGGAAGATGAAAATCGCAACGGACGGGCACGAATGGACGCTCGGGCCGGGTGACAGGCTTGACATTCCGGCAAACACACTTCACCGCGCGGAGGTCCTCGGGAAAGTTGATGTCCGGTACCTGTCGGCGGCGAAATAGTCTCAGGTGTCCGCCTCCCCCCCCTTTTCCTCTCCGGACAGTTCCGCCTCCTTCTTCTTCTGACGCGCAAGGACGATCCGCAGCACGATGCGGATCACGAATAGCGCGGCTGCGGCGTAGAACAGGGGAGAGTACATCCGGGGAGGAACCACCTTTGCCACGACAAGGACGAGCATGAGCGCCATGGCACCGATAGCGATGAACCCATAGATATTGACCCCCCTGGGGTTGATCATCTTCCTCTCCTGGATTGACCGTGATGAACGATGGCGCCTGCGGAACCGAAGAACAGCAAATTCCCGGACTCAGTCCCGCCTGAGAGCGGCGCCTGTGGCGCCGCAGGCGCCGGGATTGTCAATCCAGGATCGTATCGATGATGCCTCCCCCCACCACATCCTCTCCCTCGTACAATACGACGGACTGACCGGGAGTGATGGCCCTCCGTTTCTCCATAAATTCGACGCGCAACCGGCCGTCTCCCGTCTCCACCGCCCGGGCGGCCCCTCCCTGCTCCCTGTACCGTATCCTCGCATCCACGCGGAGCGGCGTCCTGCACTCCGCGTATTTGACCATGTTGAGGTTTCGGGCGATCAATCCACCGTGGAGAAGCTCCTCCTTTCTGCCGATCTCGATGCGGTTCGTCCCGGGATCGATCCCGGTCACATAGAGGGGCTCTCCCCCCGCAAAGCCGAGCCCCTTCCTCTGCCCGATCGTGTAGAAAGGATACCCCCGGTGCGTCCCGACGACTTTCCCGTCCATGACGACTTCCCCCCCCCTGACATGATCTTCCAGCCCGGGAACCCGCTCCTTCAGGAACCTCTCGTAATCGTCATCAGGGATGAAACAGATCTCGTAGCTCTCACCTTTCCCTGCCACCGGGAGACCGTAGGCGGAGGCTCGCGCGCGCGCGCCGGCCTTCGTCATTTCCCCCAGGGGAAACAGTGTCCGTGCGAGAGACTCCTGCGTCAGTCCCCAGAGAGCATACGACTGGTCCTTTGCAGCGTCCCGTCCACGTGAAATCACGTGCCTCCCCGTACCGGGATCGAACCGGACGCGCGCGTAATGCCCGGTCGCGACTCGTTCGGCACCGAGCGCGTCAGCCTTTCTGAGAAGCTCCTCCCACTTGATCTTCCTGTTGCAGATCACGCAGGGGTTCGGCGTCCTGCCGCTCAGGTATTCGCTGACAAAGTCACCAATGACCTCGCTGCCGAAAGGCTCGCTGAAGTCCAGGACGTAGTGAGGGATTCCAAGCCGTGCAGCCACTGCGCGGGCATCCTGTATCCCGTCCAGTGAACAGCAGCTGCTTTCATTGCCTCTGTTCCCTCCGACGTCTTCGTACCTGTATGTCTTGATCGTGAGGCCGACGACGTCGTATCCCTCTTCCACGAGAAGACCGGCGACCACGGAAGAGTCAACCCCCCCGCTCATCGCAACCACCACCCTGCTCTTCGTGCTCACTGTATCACCCGTTTCAGAATGAACATTTTTACGTCGTGCAGGTGTAATATACGAAACGGGGAAGAAACCTCAAAAACCGCGGGCGTGGACTGATCAGGCGATATCCGCCGCGTGAGCGAAGAGGGCCGGCGTGCCGCCGGTATGCCAGAAGAGGACTCTCTCTTTCTTTGTGAATTCTCCCCGGATGATCATGTCGATCAACCCTCCCATCGCCTTTGCGGTGTACACCGGGTCGAGGAATATTCCCTCGAGCCGGGCCAGAAGCCGGATCGCTTCCCGCTCACGGGGACCGACTATTCCATACCCCTCGCCGGTGTACCGGTGATCCAGGAACACCCGAATTTCTTCAGGCACCAGATCCGGGGCTCCCAAGAGGCGTGCCGTCCCCCGGGCGATCGAAATGATCGTCCCGGGAAGCGCTCGTTCGCCCTGCTCCCCCTTTTCCACGCAGACGCCGAGGATCCTCCCCGTGTAGCCGAATGCCAGCGCCCCGGCAATGAGCCCGGCGTGAGTGCCCCCCGAGCTGGAGGCAAATACCATCGCATCGACACAGACCTCTTCAAACGGTAGCTGGCCATTGAGCTCGGCCATGGCCAGGACATAGCCTGCAGCCCCGAGAGGGGAAGAACCCCCGTACGGAATCAGGCAGGGGTTGAGCCCCTCCTTTCTGAGGGATGAGGCGACATCCTCGAGAGTTTCGCCCCGGCGATCGGACCCTGCCCAATGTATGCGCGCGCCCAGGAGTGTATCAAGCAGGAGATTCCCCTGAAGCATGGATGGAGCAGCACCTCCCAAAACGAGGTCGCACCGTTTCCCGGCTTTCGCAGCAGCCGCCGCGGTCTGCCTGCAGTGGTTCGATTGTGCTGCCCCCGCAGTCAGGAGCGTATCAGCGCCCCCGGCCAGAGCTTCGGCGACCAGGAATTCGAGCTTTCGCGTCTTGTTGCCGCCGAAGGCAAGCCCGGTCATGTCGTCCCGCTTCATCAGTATCGCCGGCCCTCCCAGGTACGCCGAAAGGCGTTCGAGCCTCTGGACGGGCGTCGGGATGTCCGCCAGCGGGAACCTGGGGAGTTCACGCAGGGAAACCTCGGGGATGTCGATTCGATCAGTTGCCAATCCGGGACCGGTGCATGGCGGATCTGTGGGGCTTACTGTACCTAAAACATATCCGAAAATCAAGGAAGCCCTCCTGCTCCGGACGGGGAACCGCTCACGTGTCATGGGAGACGGATATCGGCCTGGAGGCCGATCTGCGCCGCACACGTGGCAGGTGTTTCACGGTATGGTTCAGTGCCGCTGACTGATGCCTCCTTCACGGTCGCCGCGTACCTGATTGCGATGTCCGCCCAGAGCGCGGGACGGAATCGGAGCCGTATGTACCAGCGGAGCCCGTTCCCGTAGAGCGGGGGGAGGGAAAGCTGGCCCGGCAAACCGGATTCGTAATCGTAGAGCCGCGCGCCGTATCCGTCGGTATGGAAAAGTGAGAACCGGGTATCGAAAGAGACACGGGGGAGTGGTGAGAACGAGATGTCACCGCCGAGGAGCACTCCGTGCAGCACGTCTCCGCCCGCTTCCGACGCGCCGGCGTATTCCATGACGGTGGAGAACGTAAGACTCTTCCCGGCACGGCATGATGCCTCGCATCGGTAATGATCTTCTTCCGTTTTGCCCGCACTCCGCACGTCTCTTCCCCAGGCATCCTCCGCCGCCACCTGCTCATGTGAGCTCTTCCTGGAGAAGCGCAGAGAGAGTGTACCTCCGGAAGGGATCAGGGTCTCACCCGAAAGTGTCATCTCAATCCCTCTCCGGGGGATCGGGGTCCGGGCATCCGGCCATGGGTGTTCGAACGCGTCGACATAACATTCCAGGCGGATTCCGGTGGAGGGGAGGAGCCGCAGGGCCGCGGAGGCGCCTCGTTCGTTCCTCGTTTCGCCGTTATCCCCCTCCCCGGAGGCGTGAAGATTGTCATAGGCCGGTTGATAGTCCCTGCAGCGTATCATGAGCATCTGGCCCGCGGCGGAGACAAGCGTCATACTCCACACAAAAGCATGCACGCCCCCCTTCAGGAATGCACATTCGCCGGACAACGAGACGACGCCCAATCTTCCGCTCACATCCGCTCCCCACGCCTCCAGACGATTCCCCGAAAATCGCATCCTGTCGGCGGGAGTGAACGACCTGTCGAAGGAGGCGCGGTACATCGTACATCCGGCAGTGAACACGCCCGTGGACGCGTACTCAGCCCGAACGCCGATCAAATGCTCCCGCAGTGCGTCTTTCTTGGCAACGCTCCCGGCTGTCGAGTACTCCCCGCGGAAAAATCCTGTCGCCTCTCCACCGCTGTCCACATTCGCGCCGTACGACCTGTCGGAGAAGAAAATCGCTCCCCTCAGTTTTCCTTTCACGGAGACTGCGATCGCCAGGCCCCGGAGGAACCGGCTCTCGTCCGACGAACGGTGCGGGGCTATCGCCATCCCTTCGCCGGGGCGGAGACTCCAGGTACTCCTGACTGCGGTGGGGCCCCGCCAGAGGACGAGCCCCTGGCCCGACTCCAGTTCGTAATCACCGGCCAGAATGTCGGTGACGCATCCAACTCCCCGCACCGCCGCATACCCGGAGACAAGAGCTTCTTCCGTCCGCTCTCCCGCTCCTTTCGCGAAGAGTGCCCCTGTTTCCAGTCCACCGGGTGCCTCAACGACGAGCCGGGAGGAGACCCGGAGGGGGGAGCCGGGCGTCGATGGATCGGGAGGCGTGTCTTCGATCGCGCGGGCGCGGAACACGACGCGATGCCGGGCGGACCCGCAGGAGGATTTCCCTCCGGCACACACGAACGGAACGAGGGCCCGGTACAGACGTTCCCCCCCTCCCCCGATCGTCAGGAGCTCGGCGGGCGACCGGAACCTCCCCCCGTTTTCTCTAAAGGCGAGGACCGCCTCAGCGCCGGAGAGAGTGACGCAGGGAATCGAGAGAAGCTCTTCCATCGTGATGCTGTTCAGGTCATACGGATGGAGCTGCAGCCAGTCGAGAGCCTCCATCAGCGCAGATCCGTCTGCATCGTCCGACAGTTCTCCGGTCAGCTCGACGGGGAACCGCTCGTCGAAGTCCGTTCTGCCTGCGACGGTATCCTGCATCAATGCGGGGAGAAGAATTAGTGTGAGGAGGGGGGGGAATGCCACGCCCTACGGCCCTCCCAGCCGAAGGGAGAGGCCGAAGCGGTGAGTAAACCCGAGTTCCTGATGGCGGGAGAACGCATACTCGATATCGACGGGGAGAATGTGAATGCCGACCCCCGCGGAACAACTCGAAGGATCGGTCGAGACCCCGGCGCGGAGGTGGAGGAATTCTGCCACAGCCAGTTCGGCCCCCAGACGGACTTCCGCAGGGAAACGAGGGTCTTCGGCGATGTCGCACGCAACAAGGAAACCGCCGGGAGGAGCATATGCTATCCCCGCCTGAAATGTCCTGGGGATGTTCTCCCGGGATTTCCCAAGCGAGGGGGCATTCCAGTTCGCGGCCGATGCCCCGAACTGCAACCCCGGGACAACCTGCCAGAGGACCCCCGCGTCGAGTCCGGCACATGAGCCGTGGCCGTACCCCGAGATGGAGACGCTGTTCAGCGTGACGGTTCCCCCGACCCGCACTCCTTCTCCGCAATCGTACCCGCACGCTGCTCCCAGTGTGACTTCGCGGTAGAGCTCGTACCCGTACCGGATACCGGTCACCGAGGCTGTGAGCCGGCCGAACGGTTCGGTGTACGCACACGCAGTCCGCCTGAGCTCCTGCAAACCGAACGGGGAAGGAGCCGTGGAAACAGCGATCATCCTCACGGTCATCCCGGCCAAAGCGGCCGGGTTCATCAGGCCCCCCCAGACGTTCCCGGCGATTGCCGACCCCGCTCCCCCCATCCCGCAGGCCCGGACACTCTCGGGTTGCCGTTCGAATGCAGCGGAGGAGCTGCCGGCTATCCCGCACACCATTGTCCATACCGTCACGCATAGGAGCCAGTCCTTCACGCCTCACACCCTTTTCTCCCCGTCCTGATGTGATACAGCCCGATTCGCCGGTTTTCCGAAACGGGAGAAGGGGGGCGGCGGCTTGACCCACTTTGTCAAAACGCGTATATTGGGCTCACTCCCACAATAATGGTGTCAGTCGATGAATATCATCAGGTCGGCAACCGTCACGGTTCTGCTCCTCCTCCTTGCGCTCGCTTCCCCCGTATCCGCCCAGCAGGTCGATGTCACGGTGCTTGTCAATTACGAGGCGATCCCCACGACCAATAAGGATCTCCTCCGTGATTTCGAAAACGACGTGAAGACATATCTGAGCAACTTTAACTGGGGTCCCGGGAGCCCCGGCGACAAGGTTAAATGCACGGTCAACGTTTTCTTCCAGAGCGTCATCGGGGACAACCGGTATTCGGCGCAGGTGTTCATAGGGAGCCAGCGGGAGATCTACAAGTCCGCCCAGAGCACGGCGGTCGTCAGGCTCTTTGACGGGCTCTGGGAATTCACCTACATGAAAACCAGGCCTCTCAACCACAACCCGAACACGTATGACGACCTGACGAGCTTCCTCGATTTCTACATGTACCTCGTCATGGGATATGACTTCGACACGTACGAGAGGCTCTCGGGGACACCCCTGTTCCAGAAGGCGGCAGACGTCGCCAGCCAGGGGAGATCGACAGGTCAGAAGGGATGGCAGCCGGCGACTTCCGGATACTCGCGGGCCCAGTTGATCGACGAGCTCATGAGCACAACGTTCCAGCCTGTCCGTGCGGCTTCATGGTACTATCACTTCGCCGGGCTTGACTCACTCGCGCTCAACAGGGATCGCGCCTGGAAGAACATTTTGTCCGCCGTGCAGTTGATCGCCGACGCAAAGAAGAACGCCGATCCCCGGAATGTCGTCATCAAGTCATTCTTCGAAGCGAAGGCAAAAGAGCTCGCCGACGTCTTCGCGGACTATCCCGACCCCTCCGTGTATACGTTCTTCTCGAGCGTTGACCCGAACCACCAGCAGGCCTACGACGATGCCAGGAACCGGCGTAAATAGACGGCTAGGCACCACGGTCTGAACGGGGCAACCCGAGCAGTATGTCCACCCGGGCCGCGACCTCTTCCACACTGAGGGCTCTCATACAGAGGGAACCAAAGGATTCCCCCGCGGGGAGCGCGTTGCGGCAGGCCATCGGAGGGCACGCGGGACATTCCTCCCGGCTCTGCATCGTCCCCGCCTCCGTCTCGTCGGCATAGATCTTCCATTCCGCATCGTCAAACCGCGGAATCAGGGCCAGGGAACGGACTCCGGAAGCAACGGCCAGATGGCGGGGGCCGGAGTTGTTGGAGACACAGAGCGCGCACTTCTGCAGGAGGGCCGCGAGATCCAGCACATCGGGCGTGATCGCCAGGGGCGGCGCGTTCCCGCATCTCCTGTTCACCTCCCCGAGAACCTCACTGTCGAAACTGCTCCCGGTCAGAATCACCGGGATCCCCCTCCGCTGCAGATGGTCGATGAGAGCGGCGTAATTGCCGGGGGGCCAGATCCGGTAGCCTCCGCTTGCACCCGGGTGGACGGCCACGACGGGTTTCCCCTCCGGAAGCCCCAGGGAACGCCAGCGCGAGGCCGCCCGGTCGCTGTGCGCCGGGGAGATTACGACGCTCGTCCTCTGCGATCTGACGGTGGCGCCCGCCGCTTCCGCGAGCGCACAGTAGTATGCAAGCACCCCCCCGTCACTCTTCTTCTTCCGTATCCGGTGCGAGAGGAGCGCAGAAAAGGATTTTCCCTCCTCCCCCACCCGCACGCGCGCTCCGGAAATGAACGCCCAGAGGTAAAACCTGTCCTGGGGGAATGTGCATACCACGGTGTCGAACCTCCCCTGCCTGAGCCAGCGGATGACAGACAACTCGGCCCGGACCCTGCGGAGTCCCCCGAGCGCACGGAGCGCTCCCCTGTCGATTTCCGCCACGCGCGCGACATGCGGATCCGAACGGAGGACTGCCGCGGTCCCTCCCTGCGCGTCCTCCGAAAGAACGGGACGGCCCGCAGAAGAGGACCCGTCATACGAGCGGCGCTGGAGCACAAGGACGGTGAGGGAGGCGGAGGGAAATGACTCTTTCAGCGCGCGGAGCGCGGGGGAGAGGATCAGCAGATCCCCGAGCTGGCCTTCTGCGATGATGCAGATCCGCCGTTGTGAGTTCACGGGAGGGGGAGGAAGTGCGGAAGCGCGCATGATTGTCCCGCCCGCTCAGAAGTAGGGGCGGGTGAAAAAAGTCGCCCCGATCTCCTCTTCGACGAAGCGGCGAGCCTTCTCCCTGTCCACGTCGTTCATGTCGACGATCGTCAGGACAACCCTGGGGAGGAGGCGGACGGCTTCGCGGGCGAATTCCACCATCGCAGGGAAAAACTTCTTCCCGTCGAGCCGCATCAGCTCCCCGTACTGCACGGGATCGGTGGAGTTCAGGCTGATGGAAACCGCATCGATCAGTCCGACCAGCTCCGGGACGATGTTCCGTTTGTTGATCACGTTGCCGTGCCCGTCGGTATTGAGCCGCGTCGTTCCCCCCCGGGACTTGACCCACGCCGCCACTTCTTTGAGCGCGTCCAGCCTGATCGTGGGTTCCCCGTACCCGCAGAAGACTATCTCTTCGTACCGGACCGGGTCACCGATCGCATCGATCACCTCGTGCGCGGCGGGCTCCCGTTCGATCCGGAGGTTGTGTCCCTTGATAACCGCCTCCCCCTTCCGGTCGCAGAAGACACAGTCCGCGTTGCACCGGATCGTCAGGTTGATGTAGAGCGAATTCTTCAGCGCGTACACGAACAGCGGCGCGCCCGGCGATCCGATGCCGAACATCCTGTAGGCACCGTAGGAGGTCGCCCGCGCGATATCGCCTATGGAGAGATGCTGAAGTTCCGCGATCTTTGCCGCAATGAGCGGCAGGCGGGAGGGCTCATTTCTGGTGCCGCGGTGAGGGACAGGTGCGAGGTACGGGCTGTCTGTCTCCAGGAGAAGATGCTCTGCCGACACCTCCCGTGCGACGCCTGCTGCATTTCCGGCATTCTTGAATGTCACGATTCCCGGGAGCGACACCGCGAACCCCAGCTTGATCAGGTCCCATGCCAGCGCCGGGTCGCCGGGGAAGCAATGGAAGATCCCCTTGGGTGCAGGGAACCTGCTGAACGGCGTGGCGGCCTGAGCGCGCCAGTCGGGAAAACTCTCAAGCGCCTCCCGGACGATGCGGACCGTCTGCTCCGTGGCGTCCCGCGTGTGGATCACAACAGGGAGATTCTTCCGGGCGGCGATCCCGAGCTGAGCTCTGAACACCCGTTCCTGGACATCGCGGGGTGCGAAATCGTAGTGAAAATCGAGCCCGATCTCGCCGACGGCCACGACCTTCCCCTCCGTGCAGAGCTCCTCCACGCCCGCCAGGACATCCTCGCCGGCCCCGGCCGCCTCATGCGGATGCACCCCCACGCACGCGTAGACTCCCTCCTGCCGGTGCGCAAGCTCCACAGCCCGCCTGCTGTCGTCCAGGGAGGTCGCAGGATTGACGATGGAGGTGACGCCGGCATCGGCCGCTCGCGCAATTACCTCGTCGCGGTCGGCGTCAAACTCACGGGACGTGAGGTGTGCATGTGTGTCAATGAACATGGACCTTCGTCCCCCTCATCTCACAGGCGCGCCGCTCTGCACGGGGGACTCCGGCGTCACGATCACCAGCTTCCCGTCCGCATCGGAGGCTGCGAGCACCATACCGTGTGATTCCTCCTTCATCAGGGTCGCCGGGAGGAGATTATAAACAACGACGACGAGTTTCCCCACGAGGTCTTCAGGCCGATAGTGACGGGCGATCCCCGCGACGATCTGGCGCTGCTCGGGCCCTACCTCAACCTGCAGCTTCAGGAGCTTCTCCGATTTCGCGACCTGCTCGCACCGGAGCACTTTGCCGACCCGCAGGTCCATTTTTCTGAAGTCGTCGATCGTGATCTTTTCCGGCGCCGCCCCGGGCGGAGGCGCAGGCGGTCCGGGCGGGACCACGCTGTCCGATTCAATCATGCTATCCTCGATCTTGGTGAAGAGTATCTCCGCTGTCCCCAGGCGGTGCCCCTCCGGGAGCGCAGGCTCCCCGGCGGAATCCCACGAGCCGCGCGCAGCCTCGCCGGGGATGCCGAGCATGTGCCAAATCTGTTCGCACGAACCGGGGATCACCGGGCTCATCAGTATGGCCAGCGCGCGCGCGATCTGCAGGCTGATGTTTATCGTCGTCGCACAGCACGCCGGGTCGGATTTTACGGTTTTCCACGGCTCGCTGTCGTTGAAGTACTTGTTCGCCCCCCTGGCCAGGTTCATGACCTCCATGAGTCCGTCACGGAACCGGTAGTGCTCGTAGAATTCCGCCGCCGCCGGAGGCGTCCCCCCGAGGAGAGCCAGGATACCCCGGTCGAGATCCCCCAGCGGACCCCGTGAGGGAACGGCGTTGCCGAAGGCGCGCACGGCGAAGGCGAGCGTACGGTTGACGAAATTCCCCAGAATGTCCGCCAGCTCATTGTTGTTCCTGGCCTGGAAGTCCCTCCACGTAAAATCCGAGTCCCGGTATTCCGGAAGGCCCGCCGCAAGAGAATAGCGGAGCGGATCGGCAGGATACTTCCGGAGGAAGTCCTGGAGGTCGATCCCCCATCCGCGGCTTTTCGAAAACTTCTGCCCCTTGTAGTTCAGAAATTCGTTCGCCGGGACATTGGCCGGGAGGATGTACTGTTCGCCCCCCCCGTCGTTCCACGCCATAAGCATCGCCGGGAAGACGATCGTGTGGAAGACAATGTTGTCTTTCCCGATGAACGCGACATACTTCGTGTCCGGGCGGAGCCAGTACTCCTTCCACGCATCGGGGCGCCCGACCCGCCGGGCCCATTCCTTCGCGGAGGAAATGTACCCGAGAACGGCGTCGAACCAGACGTAGATCACCTTCTTTTCGTACCCGGGAAGCGGAATCTTCACCCCCCAGTTCAAATCGCGGGTCACCGCCCTGTCCTGGAGACCCTCCTTGAACCAGCCCCTGCAGTACTGCAGGACGTTCTCCTTCCACGCCTCCGCGGCATCACTCTTCTTCACATACTCTTCCAGCCGTGCCTGGTAGGCTCCCAGGGGAAAATACAGGTGAGTCGTCTCACGGACAACGGGTGTGTCCCCCGTAATCTTGCTCCTCGGGTTCAGGAGTTGCAGGGGGTCAAGAAACGTGCCGCAGCTCTCGCACTGGTCCCCCCTGGCGTCGGAGTTGCCGCAGACCGGGCAGGTCCCCTCGACGTACCTGTCGGGGAGAAACATGTTCGCCTTTTCGTCGTAGAGCTGCTTCTCATTCTTTTCGGTCAGGATCCCTCGACGGTGGAATTCGAGAAGGAACTCGACCGCAGTCTCGTGGTGCAGCGGGATCGACGTGCGCGAATAGTTGTCGAATGTCATCCCGAAGTTCGCGAACGCGTCCTTGTCGATCGAGTGATACCTGTCGATGATGACCCCCGGGGGGACTTTCTCCTTGTCGGCGGCCAGCGTGATGGCGACCCCGTGCTCGTCCGACCCGCAGATGAACAGGACATCACGTCCCCTGAGCCGCTGGAAGCGAGCGTAGATATCCGCGGGAAGGTACGCCCCCGCAAGGTGCCCCAGGTGAATCGGGGCGTTCGCGTAGGGAAGGGCCGCCGTGATCAGGATCCGTCGTGCGTCGATCATATTGTATCAGCCTGTGGATGTGTCGCGCGGGGCCGTGTGAGGCTTCAGGACAGCGGACCGGAGCCGGACGGCGAGCTGCGCGAGGACGAGCTTAATATAGGCATATCGATCGACAAGCGAAATCGCCTTCTCCACGTCCTCCTGTGCGCGCACGAGATCGGCGCCCGGGAATCGCGAAACGAAGCTTTTCAGTTCCGCAATCTGGTCGATGTTGATCACCTCCGCACCGTGGCGCAGGACGAGCGCATCCCGGAACCAGAGGAGCATCAGCGTGAGAAAGCGGACGTGGACGTCCCTGTCCTTCGTCTCCGACATTCGTTCGATGAGTTCTATGAGTTCCAGAGTCTTCCCCCCGAGCGCCTTGCGGATGAAATCCACGACCTCCGCACGCTGTCCCATCAGGTCGCTCTCGGCGAGCTCCAGCGCACGCGTGTAGCTCCCCCCCGCAAGGCGCGCCAGGAGTGACGCCCGTGCCTCATCCAGGTGCCCGCGCCCGATGAGGGCGGCGCGGATCTCCTCTTCGGTCAGGGGGTCGAACCGGACGTTCTGGCACCGTGAGAGGATTGTCGGGAGGAGCGCTTCCCGGTGCGAGGTGGTCAGTATGAACATGGTGTCGCCCGGCGGCTCCTCAAGCGTCTTGAGGAGCGTGTTCGAGGCTGCGTCGTTCATCGCGTCCGCCCCGGAGATGATGAAGACCCGCGTCCGTTGGTCCGAGGTGCTCATGGAGGATTCGCGGCGGATCTCCCGGATGCTGTTGATCTTGATGACGTTCGCTCTGGGGATTTGAATCCGGTGGTACGGATCGGCCCCCTTCAGCCGGAGCTGCTGCTGCACAGACCGGACGTCTCCTTCCGTGAGTTTTGCCATGGGCTCGTCATCGTCTTTCTCCCCGGACCCGCGGGGGAGCGGGATAATCAGGTGGACGTCGGGATGCTGCATCGTCGCCATGCGCACACAGGACGAGCACTCGCCGCAGGCCTCCTCCCCTCCCCGCTCGCACCGTAGCACGCGCGCGAGCTCCAGTGCCGCAGCGTCTTTTCCCACCCCCTCCCCCCCGTAGAAGAGGTATGCATGCGGAAGCCGCCCGCTCCGGCGGGCCGACAGGAGCGTTTCTTTCACGCGGCGCTGCCCGATCACCCGGGGCCATACCCCGCGTGCCGGACTGTGCGAGGGGTCAGAAGGCATTGCCGATCCCGAAGTGGAAAATCGCTTCTTTGAATGTCTGCCCGAACAACTGCCGTTGCGTTATCCATCGCCGGCCATCCGTCTCCGCGGGATTGTACACGCGGAACCCCCAGTCGACGCGGAACGGCCCGAAGAATGTGTCGTAACGTATACCGATTCCCGCGGCGACCGCGACGCTCTTCAGTCCGAGGTCGTGCATCTCTCCCCAGACGTTCCCCGCGTCAATGAACTGAACGAGCCAGATCTTGTCCAGGAAGCCGTCCCTGAGCGACTGGAGTACGTTCGTCCGCAGCTCGACGCTCCCTTCCAAAGCGACATTTCCCCCGAGCTGTGCCGCGAACGGCGAGGTCCCGCCGGCGATCAGGTCACGCGAATTCCATCCCCGTATGCTGTTTCCGCCGCCTGCGTAGAACCGGTGTGTCTGCGGAATGACGATATTCGTGTCGGAGCGGGCACCGCCGTACTTGTCCTCGATGCCTCCTTTGAGCTTGAACGCGAAGATAGAAAACCGGTGGGGGGCGGCTTCCATGTACATCCGCCCGATGAGTATCACCCTGTAGAACTGCGATATCGGCAGGCTCGGGAATGCCCCCTGCAGGAGAAGGGGAAAGAGCCCCGCCTCGTCGAACTCGGCCGAGGTGATGGTCCCGTCAGAGGGGGAGAACAGATCGTTCGTGACGTCGCGCTGTATCGTGAACGCCAGTATCGAGTTGAACTGCTGCTGCTGGAGAAGACGGATCTGCTGCTGCACGAGAAGATTGCTTGATCCCACATAGAAGCTGTCGTTCTTCGCGGAGCTGACAGTCTCCAGCGTCCAGTCGAGAAACCCGTTGGTATTGTCGGTCAGCTTGTCCGTGAACCCGAACTTGTTCCTGATGATGTTCTGCAGGTAGGGTATTTCCTTGTCGAGGATATACGAAAACGACCACGACCCCTTGATCCTGTTGCTGAAGACATACGGCTGTACAAGCTCCGTGGTCAGGTCCAGGCTCGATACCGCATTTGTGTTCAGCCCGAAATAATCAGGGAACCGGCTCAGCGGGTTTTGTGTCCGGAAGCGCAGCCTCGTCGAGAAAAGTCGTGCACCACCGAGGAAATTCCTGTGCGTGTACCCAAGACCAGCGCCCAGGTTGAACGCCCCGTTCTCGTCGCTCACGATCAGCTCCGGCGCCAGTTCGTGCTTGTCCTTCGGCCGGAAGAGGATCGACGTCCGCACGGTGACGGAAGAGTCCGCCCGCCGCGGGACTTTCATGTCCATCAGCCGGAGGTCAAAGATCCCCAGCCGGTTGAGGTTGCTCGCGCTGGAAGCGCTGTCCTCGATGCTGTAGCGTTTCCCGGGGACGTACGTGAGCTGCCGGAGTATGATTTCGTCGGTGATATCGTCGCGCGGGACGGGCGAACGGAGCGAGTCGATCTCCTGCCGTATGCCGATCGGACCGAAGAAGTACATCCTGCCGATGTCGAACCGGAGCCTCACACTGCAATTACCTGTACTGGCATATCGTGTTGCCTGGGAACTGTCCCTCAGGTACCGGGCATTCGGGTACCCCGTGTTGGCAAGTATCTTCAGCACGCGCACAACCTCCTCCTCCAGCAACTGGGCGTTGTACGGCTCCCCCTGCGCGATTTTCGGAGAGGAGAGGATCTCCGTCCATATCGTCCCGGGACCCTCGACGATCCCGCCATAGGCGAGCGTATCGACAAGCGACCGGTATCCCTCGGCAATCCGGATCGTAACATCCACTTTCCCCCCCTCAGGGTGAAAAGCCAGGGACGTGTCGATCCCCGCGCTGAAGAAGCCCCTGTTTTCGTAGTACGTGCGGAGTTGCCTGAGGTCCCCCCCGAGCGTCAGCAGGCTCAGGTACTCGTTCTTCCGCCCCAGCTTTTCACTGATCGTGTTGTGGAGAAACTTATCCAGGAATCCGGGGGTCTCCCTGGTCAGCATCTGGGCCAGGAGTTCGTTCTTCGCCAGCGTTGAATTCCCCTCGAAGGCGATCGAGGTTATTTCGAACTTCTGCGACCCGGGGGAGGATTGGGCGTCCGACGGAGATACCGCCCGGGCGGCGAGCACCGCAAGTGCCAGGCACCGCCGCGCGAGGCGCGAGAACTGTGGGAGGAGGGAGGACCGTTCAGGACGGAGCACGCGTTGTTTCGGATTTCAGATGGCCGGCGACAGTGACAAAAAAACCCAGCCGGTGCGGCTGGGCAGGTAAACTACATAATTCAGGGGAGAGAATCAACGTGGCGCCATGGCCTCATCATCGATCACGCCGTTCCCGGGCGTGACCGCTAATATTCCCCCTCGTCCTCGAAGAAGAAGTCCTCTCCGGTCGGGTAGTCGGGCCAGATCTCTTCCATGCTCTCGTACGGTTCCTCGCTGTCTTCCAGTTCCTGGAGGTTCTCAACCACTTCCACCGGAGCCCCCGTCCGGAGGGCAAAATCCACCAGCTCCTCTCTGGTGGCAG
>Ga0182017_10000799_pt1 | contig 24861 bp, 18 predicted proteins | sample 712E3DmetaG_FD_120492 | JGI IMG/M metagenome (GOLD analysis project Ga0182017, IMG submission 120492) | Permafrost microbial communities from Stordalen Mire, Sweden - 712E3D metaG | ecosystem: Environmental > Terrestrial > Soil > Wetlands > Permafrost | place: Sweden: Stordalen | collected... | reverse complement strand
GGGGTCCGGCGGTCACGGGTCGAAGAGGGGATGAAGGGCCGGCCGGTGCGCCGGTCGCGCCCACATCCACCTGGCCGGAGGCCGGACGGTGGAACGGGATGACGCTTGCGACTCGTGCGGATTTTCGGTGCATGCGACGCATCCACGAATCGAGCTGCCAGATACGTGCCGGATCGCCCCCAACCTCGCACAGTGATGAGAAAAGGAGTGAACCCTCCGCTTCCGGCACCGCTAGCCTGACCCGCTCGTCGGGCCTGGCAGAAAAACTGGCCGCGCCGTAGCACCATATCGCAGCCTGACGGCCGCAACCAAAGGGATCACTCCGGCCACGACCACGGCCACGGCCTCCTGCAACTATCGCGGCGCCGTCGAGAATCTTCGCGGCCCGCGAGGATTCCGCATCCTAGTAGTACAAAGTTGCTTGGTGACTCCCCACTGTATGGGGCACCATGGCTGACATGCAGAGCGATGCCACTGACCAGATGCCCGCTGGCCCCGCTGGTTCGACCCGGCCGCCGAAGCCTCGCCTCTGGCTCGCGGTGGGGTTGGCCATCGTGGTGTCTGTCCACCTGGCCAGCGCCGCCTTCCATGTTCTGTTCGGTGGTCTGAACGTAGACGAGGGTTTCTACGGGATCGCGGCGCGAAACGTGACCGAGGGTGCCCTGCCCTACCGCGATTTCGCCTATTCGCAGCCGCCCGTGCTTCCCTTTGTCAACGGCGCGGTAATGCGCCTGATTGGCTTCGGACTTGTGCAACAGCGCTCGGCCAACGGGCTGTGGGGCGCGCTGGCCCTCGGGCTGTGCGCGTGGCTGGCAGCCCGGCGGACGCGGCCCTGGGTCGGCCTGGTGCTGGCGCTGTCTTTCTCACTCTGGCCGCCCTGGATGTACTTCATCCACCTGGGCAAAGCCTACGCGCTCACCTCGCTGGCAGCCGCGGCAGCGGCCTGGGTCTTTCTGCAGTGGCCGCGCGCCGGCCGAAAGCATTTGGTCTTGTCGGTGCTGGCTGCGCTGGGGATCGGTTGTCGTCTGGCCAGCGCGCCCTACTTTCTGGTCCTGTGGCTGGCGGCCCTGTGCGACGGCGGCCTGCCTTCGCCACGCGAGGCCGTCCGGGCCGTGGCGGAGCTGGTCGGACTTCTGGCCGTGGTGTTCTTGCCTTTCTGGTTGCTCGCGCCTGAGAGCATGAGCTTCTGGGTCTTTCACTTCCACGCCTCGTCGCTGCAGCACAGAGATTGGTACCTCGGCTTCACCGAGATCTTCTTGCAGGCGCCGGCTTGTTGGATCGGCTTGCTGGGCTTGGCGTCACTCACCTTGGCCACGCTTCGGCCCTGGCCACGCCGCGAGGCCATCCTGGCAGCGGCGGCCGTGCTGACGCTGGCCTGCAATCTTCTTCCTTCCGGCTCGGTTGCTGAATACAGCGTTCCCTTTCTCTTGCCGCTGGCCCTGGCCGTCGTTCTGCTGATCGCTGACTTTGCCCGCGCTTGGTCGCTGCCCCGTCGCGTAGCCTTGGTGGCCGTGCTGCTCTTGCTTCAGCTTGGCGCCAACCCGATAGCCAACAATTCTCGCTGGGCGGACCCGCGCGGCAATGCCCCCTCGCTGTGCCTGCCTCGGGCGGCTCCCGACTACGACCTCGGTCTGCCCGAACGTAGTGCGCGCATCCGCGCGCTGGTTCAGCAGTTGCTGCCGCCTGGCCAGCCTCTCATCGGGCCCAATCTCATTCCCGCCCTGGAGACCAACCGGCCTGTGCCGCGCAATCTCTCCATGGGGCCCTTCAGCGTGACGCGTGACTTGCCGGCCGCTTCCGCCCAGCGACTGCATTTGGCGACCGACAGGGAGATCGCCGGGTATCTGGAAGACCCTCGCGTGACTTTGCTTTCGTTTGCCGATCGCCTGGAGCTGAACTACGGCTGGTCGATGCCGTCCTTCGCCCTGCCACCCGAGGGCCTGCCCCCACGCTGGGCCCCGTCGGTGCTGCGCGAGTTCGTGACTGTGTACAAGGGGGGACACCACGTGCTGCTGGCGCGGGGCGACTACTTGCGCAGCAAGGGCCTTGCACCCGAACACGGTGCTCCGGGCAAGTGAACGCCAGCGTGCTAGCCTTACTGGGTCAGCTTGCGCAACCCTCAATAGACCCGAGGCTACCCAACGGTGGCGAAGTCAGAAAACCAAGACGCGGCGGTAACGCCCATTCTGTCTCACGAACGCGCCAGCCCTGCCACGCTGGAGGCGGAGGTGCGGACCGTCAGCCACAGTCCCATCGTGAGCGCGCTGCTGGAGGCCACCGACGCAGGTCTGCTGGTGCTGAACCGAGAGCGGCAAATCCTGGCCACCAACCGCGCGCCCTTGCTGGAGAACCTGCGCCACGACCGACGCAGCATCGGACTGCGGCCCGGCGAGTTCTTTTCCTGTCCCCGGGCGGCCGAGGCAGGCTGCGGTACGGGCCAGCACTGCCTGGCTTGTGGAACGCTTCAGGCCGTCACGCAATCGCAGGCCGGCAAGGGCACCGTCGAGCAGGAATGCCTGCTGACCTCGGGCGAGGGCGCAAGCGCGACGCCGATGGAGTTGCACGTGCGCGCCACCCAGGTGGACATCGACGGCAAAGACTACACCGTGGTGTCGTTGCGCGACATCAGTCATGAGAAACGCCGCCTGGCGCTGGAGCGGATCTTCTTTCACGACATCCTCAACACGTTGTCGGCCTTGTCCAACTGGACCCACCTGCTCAACAACTCCAGTGGCGAGCGCCAGGAGCGCGCCCGCGAACGTATCAGTCGCTTGGTCGGCCAACTTGAACGGGAGATCCAGTTGCAGCGCACGCTGCTCGAGGCCGAGCAGGGCACCCTGCGGCCCCAGCGTGTCGCGGTCACGCCCGCCGCGCTACTCGCAGATCTGCAGGGCATGTTCGCCGACACACACGCCACCCAACAGCGCACCCTGACCGTGGAAGATCGCTGTCCGGGAGTGGAACTGGTCACTGATCCCGTGCTGCTAGGTCGCGTGCTGGTCAATATGGTGAAGAACGCCTTCGAAGCCACGCCCGTGGGGGGCGAGGTTCGCCTGTGGTGCGAGCGCGAGCCTGGCCCGACTGCCGAGGGCGAGGCCGAGCCGCACGACACGGTTGCGTTCCACGTGCACAGCGCGGCCGAGATCCCGCCGGTGGTGGCGTCGCGGGTGTTCCAGCGCTCGTTCACCACCAAGTCCGGCACGGGACACGGGCTGGGCACCTATGGCATGAGACTGCTGGGCGAGCGCTACCTGGGCGGCCGGGTCAGCTTCGTCACCAGCGCCGACGGCGGGACCGTGTTCTCGATGCGGTTGCCGCTGCCCGCGACGGTGGACGCGGGGATCTGATCTTCCTCATGCCTTGCATGATGTACAAATAGATGTACAATACTGATATGGCGAGGAGCTATTCGGTCGCAGACGCAAGAGCACATCTTCCGGACATCTTGGACGACGTCGAAGCGGGCAAGGAGGTACAGCTGACGCGGCGAGGTCGACCAGTTGCCCTGGTGCTTTCTCCACAAAGGTATGAAATGCTCCGCAGCGGGCACACCACCTTCGCTGACGCTTACCGTGCGTTTCTTACCCGTCACGCGCCGGCAGAGATCGGGCTGGAGCCTAGCTTCTTTGGCTCGCTTCGTGCTCAAGACCCGGGACGTCGTATCCGACTGTGATGCTCAAGTTTCTCCTCGACACGACCATCATCTCCGCGCCCATCGCGAAGATGCCCAATCGGCGGGTTGTGAGGAAGATCGAGCAACAAGGTGGCCACTGTGCCATCGGCGCGCCAGTCTGGCACGAGTTGGTCTATGGTTGTAGTCGACTTCCGGCCGGGAAAAGAAGAGACGCTTTGGAAGAGTATCTCCATGGCGTCGTCCGACGGTCCTTTCCCATCCTGCCCTACGATGATTCCGCGGCCGACTGGCACGGACGGGAGAGAGCGCGGCTTGAAGAGAGCGGCAGAACCCCACCCTTCGTAGACGGTCAGATCGCGGCCATCGCACACAGCCAGAGCCTTACGCTCGTCACCGCCAACACCGAGGATTTCCGGTACTTCGATGAACTGGAACTGGCGGACTGGACCCGTTGATCGTCGTTCCTATTTCCCGGATCGAGCGAACGTCGAGCCAGGCGGCCCGACGAACGATCAGCTTGGTCATCGCTTCTTCGCTTCGGCCCGAAGCTCAGCCCGGAACTCTTCCCAGGAAACACCTTCGTCCGGATGCGCCTCGTACTCCGCAAGCCGTTCATCCAGTATTTCCCTGTGCCATCCTGGAACGGGCACCTCCGCCGGATGAGCCGCGATGACGTCCCAGAGAGCCTGCACGTAGTCGATCTGTTCCTCGACCGGAAGATCGGTGAAGCCTGGTGGTGGAACCGCAAGCGCTCGTGACATTGATGGCAATTCTAGCACATCAGCAGCCTTCGTCGTGTCGGACTTGGCGGGCGGTTTGTAAGCCAAGATGATACTACGATGCCCCCGCGGCGGAATCGCTGCAACGGCTTTGTAGGCACCATCGAGACAGAGCGGCCATAGGCTCGCAATCGAACCGTTCGCCCGGCCAGAGCGCGAACAGAAGCGGATTGTCCACTCACGCCGAAATGATGCGAATGAGTTCGTGCTCGTCTTGGCCGAGCAAGTAGAACGTCGCGAACCTTGCCGGTGTGTCCCCCTCGTTGTCAAAGCGGGCGACCCGGACGTCCGCGGGTTCATAGAATGCATCGCCGACCTTGAGATGCCGCACGGTCCCGCCTTCGATTTGATATGCAATCGCTCCCGCCGTAACCACCCCGACGACGGGGCACGGATGCAGATGCAGCGGCGCGCTCTGCTTCGGACCCATAGTGACCTCTTTGATCTCTATTCTGGAAACCATTTTTCCGGAAGCGATGACAGCTTCGAGAAGATCTCTTCTGGTTACCGGTGCAGTCGCGGGCATTGATATCTCCTGGGCATTGCCGGGGCAACAACTGGCAAGGATGGAAAAAGAAGCCGCTCGACCCTCCGCCAGACAGACAGGGTTTCTATTCCTGCGGCCGGATCAAACGCCTATTGGTTAGCCGCCCTTCAGCCAGCCGCTGAGCATCTGAGTGAGTGCTGGGATGAATGGCGCAAGTACTTCCATGTGATTCGCGGCAAGCGCCATGAAATGAGAATACCGTTGGGCAAAACCCGGCTTCCCGGTCTCTTGCTCAAGATCGGCTGCGGTGTCGAGAAGGTCCTGCTGCGCTTTGCCTGCCGGGATCCGCGACTGAATGGCGACGCGGAGGGCTTCGAAGAGCTCAGAAGGTGCCTGGCTGATCACGTTGGTCGAGGAGTCAACGCTGTTGATGTTGAAGCGAGAATTCGGCCCAGTAAGGTTGTAGATGACGGTGCTCCCGCGGGAAGCGGGCGCATCAGCTAGACGCACGCGCATCTGGTAGGTCGATGGAATATCCTCAAATCCCATGTGAAGGCCCGGATCCACGACCACGAAGACCTCATCGATTCCCGCTGGCGTACGCCGCACGACCTCGTCGCCAGGTCGGATAGGAATGTCGGTCCGCTCGGTGAACACCTTGCCATCCTGTACTGAAGCCTGAACGCCGGCATATGTCTTGCCGTCCTTCGTTCTGACGGTGACGATATCTGTGAACAGGTCTTCGAGCATGTGGACTCCCTTCACGTCGGTGGTGCGCCTGACGATTTGCCGTTCAGCAGCGGGGCCGCCGCCCGGCCGGCGTCTCGATTCTACATGATTTCCCTGTGGCGACCCCGGCTGCAACGCGGGTTAGGCCGCATCATCGCCGTCCCCCTCATCCATGCCCATAGACCGCGCGCTCTCCAGCGGCCACAGTGAGGACGCGAGCCACCTACCCCCCTCAACGGTCCGTGGCGCGAACTTGTCTCCCTTGTAGTAGACGAGACTAAGCGTCAGCTCGTCTGTCTCCTCGCCCCAAGATAGCGATGCCTTCACGGAACTCCCCGCGGAACTCGCATCTTCGATCGAAAGTACCCGGACACTGTCCGGGCCTGGGCCCAGCGTTCTCCGGATCCTCCCGGCGAGCGAATTTACGTCTGTCTTGAGAACGTCGCAGCTGTGTTCGGATAGCACCCCAAATCTTCGATCTTTCCAGGCCTTCAGCATCGACACGACCGTGTCCTCTGGCGTTCCAGGAGCAAACTCCTGTCGCCCAACAACGTCGGCCAATTCCTTCGCGGTTCGCGGAGACCATTTTCCGTCCGCGGCCACCATTTCTGCTAGCCATCTGTCTGTCTCGGAAGAGCGTCGAAGTGCCTCCATGAGTCCGGGCTGGGGAATAGGCGGAGGCGCGAGCTGATCGGCCGCATAGTCACCAACCGCAAGCAGAGCCGCCCAGGCCTTGGCAGCAACTACCCGATTGTTGTAGCCGAGATCTGTACCGTGCAGGATGCCATGACGAAATGGGACGCTGATCGGCGCTGTAGTTGTCGTATTTCGCGTTTTGCTCATGGTTTGGAACAACTGTGCGACGCCCGGGCCGATCTCAAGGAAAGACTCCTTGGCTTTGATTCGACGAGTGTTTCGAAAGAAGTTCGCCCCGGTTAGCTCCTGTCCCATCCCATCAAGCAAGGCCAGAGCGACTGGAACGCATGCATGGTACCGGCCTGCTTCGTAGTCATCCACAGCAAGCAATGCGAGCTCCAGACGATTCTTGAAGCAGCGCAGATTGCCCATTCGTCGGAGATGCGCTCGCACGATCATGGGCGAATATGAATCACCGAGAATAGTATCAGCATCTTCCCAGCGCCCAGCCGCCGCTGCATCGAGTGCTGCTTGGGCCGCCTCTGTGTTCAAGGCACCGCACGCGATCCAGCCGCGCGAAGCGAAGGTTGGATTGAATTTCTCGGCGAGCACTAGAATGTCTTCTGCCATCTTGATTTCGTCGTCCAGCTTCTTCCTTTCGAGTTTCACGCCTAGCGCTCTGAGGACAGGCGAGACGAAACGGAGGACCTTGATCAGCCCTATCGTGACTTTCAACTGCGCGCGGTTTTCCGGGAATGCCATGGTTGCTCGAGGCCGGCCCAACCTTCTATGCGACTGCAGCTTCGCTCCACGTGGCGTCTTTCGCAAGCTCTGGCGGGCCGCGTATGTCATGGCGCCAAGTCGGCTTCCCATCCGTCACCTCAAGCAGTTTCAGGGTGTTGCCGGCTGTGGATCCGCTGGACCCGCGCAATGCCCACACGGGGCGACCGCAGGTCGCCCCTACCCACGCCGGTCAATGCGCCCGGGGCCGTTACGGCCACGGTCACAGCTCCTGTCACCGGCACCGTCCCTGCCACGGTCACCGCCGCCTACACCGCTCCCCGCCGATCCAAAGTTCCAATTCGCATTCTTGAATTGGACATTGCCCGGCGATGACCGTAGTTTTGCGTGCATGAGCGGCCCCGAAAGCAGTCCGACAGCCACCACCAACTTCATCGAGGAGATCATCAACGAGGATCTCGCGCAGGGGAAGAACCAGGGGCGCGTGCACACGCGGTTTCCGCCCGAGCCCAACGGCTATCTGCACATCGGCCACGCCAAGTCCATCTGCCTGAACTTCGGCCTGGCCGCCAAGTACGCGGGCAAGTGCAACTTGCGCTACGACGATACCAACCCCAGCACCGAGGACGTGGAATACGTCGAATCCATCGAGGAAGACGTGGCGTGGCTGGGCTTCCGCTGGAACGGGCAGCCGCTCTACGCCTCGAACTACTTCGACGAGATCTATCGACTGACCGAGATCTTGATCGAAAACGGCAAGGCCTACGTCGACGATCTGTCGGCCGAGCAGATCAGCGAGTACCGCGGCAACTTCTACAAGCCCGGCCAGGACAGCCCCTTCCGCAACCGCGCCGTGGCCGAGAATCTCGACCTCTTCCGTCGCATGCGCGCAGGCGAATTTGCCGACGGCTCGCGCGTGCTGCGCGCCAAGATCGACATGCGCCACGCCAACCTCAACATGCGCGACCCGCCGCTTTACCGCATCAAGCGGGCGAACCACCACCGCACGGGAGACAAGTGGTGCATCTACCCGATGTACGACTATGCCCATCCCATCTCCGACGCGCTGGAGGGGATCACGCATTCCATCTGCACCCTGGAATTCGAGGATCACCGCCCGCTCTACGACTGGACCATCGAGAACCTGCCGCTCACCTACCGGCCGCGCCAGATCGAGTTCGCGCGGCTGAATCTGACCTACACCTTGATGAGCAAGCGCAAGCTCCTGCAGCTGGTCGAGGAGAAGCTGGTTTCGGGTTGGAACGATCCGCGCATGCCCAGCCTGAGTGGTCTGCGCCGCCGCGGCTACACGCCCGAGGCCATCCGCGCCTTTGCCGAGCGCATCGGCGTGGCCAAGAACGACAGCATCATAGACGTGGGCCTGCTGGAATTCGCGATTCGCGAGGATCTGGAAAAGCGCGCGCCGCGGGCCATGGCAGTGCTGCGGCCGCTGAAAGTCGTCATCGACAACTTTCCCGAGGGCCAGGTGGAGTGGTTCGAGGCAGCCAACCATCCCGACAATCCCGCGATGGGGACGCGCAAGATTCCTTTCTCCAAGGTGGTGTACATCGAACGCGACGACTTCGCCGAGGTGCCGCCCAAGAAATGGTTCCGGCTTTCGCCCGGTGCCGAGATTCGCTTGCGCTGGGCCTGCCTCATCAAGTGCGCAAGCGTGGTCAAGAATGCGGCGGGGGAGATCGTGGAAGTGCACTGCACTTGGGATCCGGGCTCGCGCGGGGGCGACGCGCCCGACGGCCGGCGGGTCAAGGGCACCTCGCACTGGGTCTCGGCCGCGCACGCCAAGACAGCGACGGTGCGCCTATATGACCGCCTGTTCACCAAGGCCAATCCCGGCGAGGGCGGCGCGGATTTTCGCACCTGCCTCAATCCCAATTCATTGCAGGTGGTCTCCGACGCCCAAATCGAGCCGGCCCTGGCCGAGGCCGCGCCCGGCACCCGCTTCCAGTTCGAGCGACTGGGCTACTTCTGCGTGGACACCGTGGATTCCAAGCCCGGCCAGCCTGTTTTCAACCGCATCGTGCCCCTGCGCGATTCCTGGGCCAAGCTGGCCGAGACCGCAAAGTAGGTGCGCTGCCCGTCGGTCCCATCACCTTGCTCCGGCGGGCAGCCCCACTTGACGGCCGCCGGCGCGATCCGGAGTCTCACCACAGAGGGCACAGAGGCCACAGAGGCCGGAAGGAAAGGGTTCCGGATCCGGGTCCGAACCCTTCTTTCCTTCCGGTCCGTCTCTGTGATCTCTGTGCTCTCTGTGGTGAAATCCGGGGCAAACTTGCGGGAAACTGTGGTTAGGCAGCCCCCATGAACACAACCGTCGCCGTCCTCGCGCCAACCCCAAACCCGCGCCATCTGCGACTGGCCGCGGCCGTTTTCGTCGGCACCGCCTTGCTTCTGGTCACCGCGATCTACGTCGCCTGCGCCTGGAACTTGGTGGTCTACCCTTGGGACTGGAGCCCCGACGAAGGGCTGTACCTCGATTTTGCCCGCCGCCTGCTCGATGCACCCGGCAGTCTATGCAATGACCGCGGCGTCCCGGTCCCGGCGATGTACGGACCGCTCTACCCGGCGCTGCTGGCCCCGGTGATTCGGCTCGCCCACCCGCTCGCAGCGGCGCGCGTGTTGGCCTTGCTGTGCACTCTCCTGGGCGCGCTTGCGGTTGCGACGCTCATTCGCCGTCGGGCTGGCTGGGTGTGGGCGGCAGCGGGGGCGGCCTTGTACCTCTCCATCTTCGATATCGCGTCCTATTTCATGCTGGCGAGGATGGACAGTCCCCTCATCGCGCTGTGGCTGTGGTCCGCTGTCGTGCTCCTGCCGCACGAGCTACGCGCCGACGCAGACCAGCTTTCACGGAGGCGGATCGCAGGGGGAACGGCGCTTCTCCTCGCAGCCGCCCTGGTCAAGCCCACGGCCGTAGTGCATGGCCTGCCGCTGGCGCTAGGATGGTTCTGGGTGGATCGTCGCAGCGCCTGGCGGCTGATGGCGGCGCTGGCCGTGTCAGGCCTGGCCATTTTCGCGCTGTTGCAAGCTGCCACTGGGGGCGGGTTCGTGCAGACCATGCTGGCGTGGCGGCTGCACGGTCGCGAGCCTGGCCTACTGAGCAAGATCCTTGCCGATTTCTCTCTGCGCAGTTGGCCGGTCCTCTTGCTGGCGCTGGTGTCAGCGCTGGCGGCTGGCCTGGCCAAGGCCCGACCCCATCGAGAGCCGGCCTGTCTCATGCTCGTCGGTGGACTGCTCATCCTGCCCATGGCCGGCAAGGCTGGAGCGCTTTGGAACTATCTCCTGCCCCTCTACGCAGCCCTGGTGGTGGCAGCCGCCTGCTGGGCGGCGCGGGCAGTGGCAGCCAGAAACTGGCAGCCGGTTGTGCCGGCTACGATTGCGGCGCTGTCCCTGGCGCTCGCCACCACACAAACCTTTCCCTTGCCCACGACATTCGACGAGGCCGCGGCTCGGACCTTGTACGGATTCGTGCAAGACTTTCATCGCAAGATCGGCGGTCCGTTCTTGGCCAGCTCGCCCGACCTGGTCTACTTCCTGGTCGGGGAGCAAACCGAGATCGAGGGAACCAGCTTCTCCCATCTCGTGGACAGTGGCGCACCCGGAGCCCTGGACGTGCTCACCCGGCTTGAACAAGCTCGCTACACTCTTGTGGTGGAAACCTGGCCGCTGCCCGCGCAGCGGCAGTGGCAAGCGGCCCTGCACCGGAACTATCGTCCCCTGGGCGCGTGCCGGCTCGGTTCCTATTTCACCGGCTACGACTCACGCCTGTACGCCCGCCGCGGATTGCCCGTGGACTTCACGCCGCCAGTCGGGGTGCGCTGCCTGGCCGTGCCCGACGGGCACTGAGCCAGCCCGCCGTCGCGAGGCTCCCCAGAACTATCAGAGACAACAATGTCAAAAGCGCCCCGACACCCAGAGCCGGCGTTGTGAATTCCATCGCAATTCTGTGCTCGCCGGGTTGCAGAGCCACCGCGCGCATGATGAGATTTGCCCTCAGAATGGGCACTGATTGGCCGTCCACTGTGGCGTGCCAGCCTTTGTCGTACTGCTCGACGAACACCGCTAGGGCCGGTCGCTGAACCTGACAGATCGCCTGCAACCGGTTGTTGGAATAGGAATCGAGCACGCAGGTGCCGGCAGGCGAATCGGCGGGACCGACCAACGACTTCACACCTGACTCAGGCGCGAGCCAGGCAGTTCTGCCGGCAATGACGGCTGGATCGAGAATCCTGCGCAGCGCAACCGCATCGTCCGCCACCTGGGCTTGTCCCACCAAGAACACACGCAACAGTGTGCCTGGCACACGGTAAAGCCGCGCGCCGGGCAAGGGATCGAGCATGGGCTCAATGCCCGTGCGCTTGGAATCATGCGAACCATCGACGGGCAGAAGCGCGTAGCGCGCCCCAAGCAAGCGCAGTACTGATTGGCCCTCGCCCAACCCGGATTTCCACATGCGATCGAGCGCCGCGGGAATGGCCGCGTCGTAACCGGGCAAAGTGGCAATGCCCCAGATATTGGCGGTATTGGTAATGAAAGTCTGTAACAGCCACAGTTCGCCCAATTCAGGCGGAAACGCCGGCGCGTCTTGCAATACATTGTTGGCGCGATAGAGTCGCGGCGGCTCGCCGTGGCCAGAACTGTCTGCCAGCACCGCTTGGGTTGCGGAAGCTGATACCAACGCGAGTCTGCGCGGCGCAAAGCTTTGCAGCGGCCAGGTCGCAGCGGCCAGGTCGAGGCCGACAGTGGCAACCAACAGAATCGGAGCCAGCCGGGATCGGCGAAACGAGAGAAACTGCACAGTCAGCACGCCGGCCACTGCCAGGCTGCCGGCCAGAGCGCCGCGGGTGACCTGGGCAGCCCAATGCCCCGGGAAGGCCCATCGCGCAGTGGCGGCAAGTAAGAGCAGAAGTCCCAGGAAGACAACCACGCGTCGCCATGGCTGTCGCTCAGCCGTGAACACCCGCGCTGCACCCAGGGCGGCCAACAGGGCCAGCCAGCCGACCAGAAGGACGACGTACTTCTCCGGGAAACGCATGTACGCAAAGGGGAACACCAGCAGCCGGAACACGGCGTGCACTGGTAAGTACTTGCCGAGTGCCAGTGCGAGCGCTCCGCCGCCAAGCACGCCCAGCGCAAGCGCCAAAGTCCGTCGCCGGCCAAACGCCGCCAAGGCCAGGGCGGCCACGCTCGCCCCAAAATAGAGGCTGTGCGACAGGGGGAGGTGGTCCAAGCCTGGCTCCCCGATCCACTGCGCCGCAGGCTGGAAGCCTTCGCTGTTACCCATGCTATCAGGAGCCACGAACTCGACCAGGCGAGCGGGATGAAGCGAGCAGCCCTCGGCATCGGCTCGGGAAAACGGAGCGGCGCGTTCCGTCGAGCCCTTGAGCGCGTGCGCTGGCACCAGGGTGATCGCGGCCGCCCCCGCGGCCAGCGCGGGAGCGAGGACGAAGACAGCGAGCCAACGTCGCGGAATGCGTGCAGGGGCGACCTGCGGTTGCCCCGTTCCATGCGGTTCACGACGGCGTTCCCGCACGGCGACAGCGATGGTCGTGGCTAGTGCAAAGCCCACACCCATCATGGCCACGAAGACTTCGCCGACCAGCAGGCCAAACGTGGTGGGCAGCGCCGCCTTGACCACGCCCATGGGCCACCGCCGACGGTCCAAGCGCAGACTGTCGAGCAGAGCGAGATGGGCGACCGCAGCCCAGGGCACCCAAGCGCCCGCAACCATGCGCAGCCCCGCTGTCCATTGGCTGGTGTTGTAGCCCGCCAAGGACCAGGCCAAGGCTGCCACGCACGCCGCGACCGGCGATCCGACCAGCCGTCGCGCCAAGAAGAACATCCCCACTGCACCCCACACCAGGTGGGCAAAATCCAGCCAGGTCAGTAGGCTGGCCACCCAGTCCGGCGGCACGATGAGGGTAGGCCAATTGGGCGGATAGAAGACGCCATACAGTGGATTGGCGAAAATAGGGAAACCAAGTCCCTGAAAGGGATTCCAGCCTGGCAATTCCCCGCGCAACAACGAATCGCGCACAAACCAGCGGGCAGGGAACATCCAGTGCGCAACGTCGCTGCCAAAGACGATGCGCCCCAAGAAGAGGGGGAAATAGACCAAACACAGAATGGCCACAGTCAGGAGCAGCAAGCGCCACGCGCGCGCCGTGGAAGCTTCGCCATTCGATGCCGCGGTCACGATGATCTCCGCCTACGCCCACGCGCGAAGCTCAATCCCAGGAGGGCCAGCAGTGAGGCAAGAGTGACAGCGGCTCCGGCCCGCAGGCCCGGCGGGCCGTACTGCATGACGATGTGATGAGCGCCCGGAGTGAGCGCCAGCGCCCGCATGTTCAGGTTCGCGCGCAGGACCGGCGCCGGCTGGCCGTCCACTGTCGCGCTCCAGCCCTGGTCGTACTGTTCGTTGAACACCGCCAGACCTGGTTGCCCAGCATCACAATGGGCCTCAAGTCGCAGATTCTGGAAAGAGTCCATCCGACAGGTCCCGGCCCGACCCGGCGTCGCAGGCAATTCACGCGCGCTTGCATCGGAAGCGAGCCACACGCTTTCGCCCGCGACCGCGCCCGGCTCGAATAGGCGAGAGTGCGCGATCGAGTCAGGTACGATCTCGGCGTGGGCGGCCAGAAACACGCGTGGCAGGCTGCCGGGCACGCGATACAGGCGCGCGCCAGGCAAGGGGTCAGCCAGCGGCTGCAAGCCAGTGCGCTGATCGCTCGGCGCACGCGGCTCGCGCACCGGCAGCATCGCGTAGTCCACCCCGAAGAGCCGCCAGGCCGCCAGTCGATCGGCCTGGCCCGCAGCCCAAGCGCCCTCCAGGCGACTGGGAATGGCCGCGTCGTAACCCGGCACCATGGCGATGCCCCACGCGTTGGCCGTGTTGGTGACCAGGGTCTGCAAGAGGCGCGATTCACCCTGCGCCTGGTTCGATGCCTCGGTCCACTTCATCACAGTGCTGGTCACCGTCTCCGAGCGGAACAGCCGGGGCGGCTCGGCGTGACCCGCATGATCGGCCAGAATCGTCTGCGCGGCGGCGGGCCGGTCAGCAGCCAGCGCGTGCGGCACGAAACCTTGCAAAGGCCAGCAGGCCGCTGCCAGATCCAGCGCCACTGTCAGCACAAGCAACATCGGCGCCAGGCGCGAACCGCGTGCCGCCAGAACCTGCACGCCGAGCACAGCGAGCACGGCCACGGCCCCGTGGCGTAGGCCGTGCACCATGTACCCGGACCAGGGAAACGGAAAGATGAAAGGCGACGCGATCCCCAAGGCAACCATCAGCGCGAGCAGGATCGCGGTCCGGCGCCAGGGTTGATTCGGTCCAGACAGAATGCGCCGGCTGCCTTGGCCGGCCAGCAGCGCCAGCCCGAGCACGGCCAGGATGGTGTACTTCTCCGGCGAGCGCATGAAGGACAGGGGAAACACCACTCGCCGGAACACGGCATGCACCGGCAGGTGCTTGCCCAAGGCGAGCAACAGCGCAAAACCGCTCAGTCCGGCCAGGACCAGAACCACGGGGCGCTTGCGCCGGAAAGCAGCCAGCGCCAGGGCCAGCACACTGGCGCCCATGTACACGCTGTACGAAAGCGGCAAGCCGTCGGCGCTCGCCTCGCCCACCCAGCGGCCGGCCGGATACTCGCCGTAGGCATCGCCCATGGAGCCAGGGGCGGCGAACTCGATCAAGCGCAGCGGGTGTAGTGAATACACCTCGGCCCCTGCGCGCGAAAGCGGCGCTGCCCGATCGCTTCCGGACATATGCGCGCGTGCGGGAAGCAGCACCACGGCGCCCGCGCCGCTGGCGAGCAGCAAGGCCAGCGCGATCGCAGCAGCCCAGCGATGAGAAAATCGGGGCACCACACCATCGGCCCGCCGTTCGATAATCTGCGCCGCGGCCAGCAACGCCAAGCCGAAGCCCACGCCCATCATGGCCAGGAACACCTCGCCCATCAGAAGGGCGAATGCTGTGGGCAGGGCTGCTTTGACCACGCCCCTCATCCAGCGACAGCCACCAGCGCGCAGACAATCGAGCAGCGCCAGTTGTTCCACCGCTGCCCAGGGGATCCACGCGGCCGCGTGCAGGCGCAGACCCGCTGTCCACTGCGAGGTCAGATAGCCCGACAGCGCCCAGGCCAGCGCCGCCACCATGGCCGACACCGACGTCGCGCGAAATCGCCGCGCCAGCCAGAACACGCCCGCGCTGCCCCACAGGAGGTGCGCGAAGTCCTGCCAGGTGATCATGGCGCCGATCCAATCGCGGCCCACCAGCAGGAACAGCCAGTTGGGGGGATAGAACACGCCGTAAAGCGGATTGGAAAACACGGCGAATCCAAGCCCCTGCAAGGGATTCCAGGCCGGCAGCTCGCCACGCAGCAGGGAGTCGCGCACGAAGACCCGAGCCGGGAAGATCCAGTGGGCAATGTCGCGGAAAAAGACGATGCGTCCGAAGAACATCGGCAGGTAGACCACGGCCAGGGCGAGCGCGACCCAAAGAAAGGCCCGCCCGGCCCAGCCCGCGGCCTCGTCTGTTTGATCGGATGATTGATCCGCGTTCATGGTGGTCTCGCCAGCGCCATCATACCGCCGACGCAGCTACCACGGTTGCGGATCTCCGTCAGGTTTCAGCGGCTGGCTGGGCAGACTTCATCGGCCTGTAGCCCGTGCTCCGCGAGCCATTCCCGCGCGATGTCTTCGAGCGCACGCTTCCTGTACGCGAACCATGCCTCGTCGATCCCGAGTCGCCGAATGGTGCCCTTGAAATTGCGGAAGGCACCATTGCCATGAATCGCATCCGCAATCTCGGCGCGTTCCGTTGCCTTCGACAGCGAGCGGCCGAATCCATCCATGATCTCCCATTCGTGAAGGTCGAACTTGCTGGGCAACTCGAGCCAATCCTTGGATTCGAGCACCTTCCTGGCTTCGGCCACCATCTCCCGCTGCCAATCAGGCATGTCGGACTCCGGATCCTCCTCGGCCAGCTGCAGTTCCTCATGGGATATCGCAAGCACTTGCCCCGTCGAACGATTCACATAGCTGGACATTTCGTCCGTCGCAATGTCGAGCGCGTCCACAACTTCGCGAAGTGAAACAGTGGTTGCCATTTGGTCCGTATCCCGTCCCAAAGTTATGCCGATGGGTGGCCGGCGCGCAAGCGCGCGTCTTCACCGACCGTATGGGTGGGCCGCGGCCCGCATGGCTCGTGTCACCGGCCTCGGGAGTGCAATCGACACAAAGAAGTTCTCTGGATAGAGATAGTCCTCACCCGACTCGTCGACGACGCGAAGAAGCCCACGGGCGGCAGCATTCCGGTCGGGAACTCGCTGATACAATCGGCGTACCAGGAGCGACGCCGGATAGCCATCATTCCTGACACAAAGCACGTAGCTCCCGGTTGACGTTGTTTTTCTCATCGCAGATCACCGAGCAGGCGCTTGATCTTGAACTCTTTCCGTCCGCTGCCGTGACTTTCGTACCGGTGTACCTCGGCAGGTGAAGTTGTTCCATCCGGAAGCCGAATCACCGCGACGCCTTTCATTTTTCGCCAGCGTCCTCGCCCGTAGATCTTTCGGAGCCGCTCAATCTCGCGGATCTTTCCGCCAATGGCAATGGTCTCTTCGCCTGCGATTTCACCGACGACTTCGATCGACGGATGTTGTCGTTCAGTTCCCATGTTCGTGGTTCGGTCGGCCCGACCTTGTCTTTGTCACCAGCATCCCGCCGCCCGCCAGTTTTCGCAAACGACTCAGAAGATCGTGCCCCCAACCCTGGTCGCGGCCAGCGTCCCGCAGGCGGCGCCGATTTCGCGGCCGCCGGCGTAGCGGCGGGACACGGGAATGTGATGGGCCAGAAGCTCGTCGCGGAATTCCCGGACTTCGTCGTCGGTGGGCGGCTGATAGCGGCCGGAATCGTCGTTGACGTTGATGAGCGTGACCTTGGCGCGCAGGCCGGACAGCAACTTTGCCAGCTTCTGCGCATCCTGGCATTGCATGTTCACGCCGGAGATGCCGACGTAGGCGAAGGTCACTCGGCCGCCGCAAGAAGCTGCGTACTCGCGCGCGGCGGCCATCACCTCGTCTAACGGCCAGCGCTTCTCCGCCGGCATGAGCGGCAAGCGCGCCTCGCTGGTGGCCGCGGCCAATGAAATGATCAACCGGAAGCGATGTCCCTCGGCTGCGAAGCGGCGAATGGCCGGCGCCACGCCCACGGTTGAAATGGAAATGGATTCGCCCGCGATGGCCGGGCCGGCAGGGTGCGACAGGATCTGCGCCGCGCGGATCACGTTGTCGTAGTTGAGCAGCGGCTCGCCCATGCCGAGAAAAAGCACGCCAGCCACCGGGTGATCGGCCTCGGTGCGCATGGCCCGCACTTGCGCCAGCATCTCCCACACCTCCAGGTTGCGCACGCCGCCCGCAGGTCGCAGCCGGCCCGTGGCGCAGAAGTCGCACGCCAGGGCGCAGCCCGACTGCGAACTGATGCACAAGGTGTATTTCGCCGTGGGCAGCGCCACCAATCCGGTCGCCTCGCCCTGCCGCCGCCGTTGCTTGAGCGCCCGCGCATCGTCGGGATCGGGCAGCGGAATGCGCACCGCCTCGATCAAACCGCCCTCCGGCAATCCAAACAAGTATTTCACGAAGCCATCCGCGGCCCGCCTGCGTTCCACGATCTCCAGTTCAGGAAAGATCACGTCCGCGGCCACGGCTCGGCGGATTGGCAGCGAAAGCCAATCCATTCCGTCGACACTCGCCGCGCCATCGCGCTGCACGGCCGCAAACACCCGCGCCGCCTTGGCGGCCTCGATTCCATAGCCCGCCAGCGCGGCGGTCATGGCAGACAGGTCAAGGTCGCGCAGGTTGAGGGGCATTGACCCGATGAACGGCGCCTGCTCTCAGCGCAGCGCGGGTGTGCGATCGCGCGCGTGCAAGAGGTCGAGCGACGGCGCCTCGTTCTCGACCACGTAGGCGAACTGCCGCTTGAACTCCTCGGCCGAAAGCTTGGGGTTGCACACCCCGCCGAACTTGGCCAACGCGGCCGGCTCATCGAAGTCGTCGCGCCGCAGCCGGATCATGTAGCGCCGGGCGATGGCGTAGCGGGTGGAACGTGTATCCACCATGCGCAGGCGCGTGCGGCCAGTCCCAGGATCCAACATCTGGGCAAAGGGGATGGGCACGAAGTTGCCCGCCTGCAGCGACACCATGGCCGCGTTGCCGCCCGAGAAGAGGAACTTGGCCGCGCAGTAGCCCAAGTCACGCGTGTATTCCATATCAGAGGGAATGGGATCCGCGCAGCGCAGTTCGTAGCCGATGTCCTTGGACACCAGGGTGGGTTTGTTCACGCCCAGATCGATGAGCCGCTTGCTGGTGGCCTTCTTCAGCCCGTCGCCCAGGTTCAACTCGGACAGTCGGATGTTGCCGGCGTCGTCGCGTTCGATGGGCCCGAGCTTCTTGAGATCGTCCTCGGGAATGCTCTCGGCCAGGCCCTCGGCCAGAACCGCCACGCCATTGCGCCGTCCCTCGGCCAGACGCTTGATGACCGCACCAGCCAGAATGTCGACCAAGGTCTTGAGCGTGGTCTTGCAGCGCGGGAACTCCTCGGGGATCACGGTCATGGTGGCGCCGGTGGCTTTGCCGATGCCCAAGGCCAGGTGCCCGGCCTTGCGCCCCATGGCCACCACGAAGTACCAGCGCGAAGTGGTCTTGGCATCGGCCATCAGGTTCTTCACCAGCTCCACGCCGATGTGGCGCGCGGTCTGGTAGCCGAAAGTGTCGACCATGGGGTCGAGGTCGAGATCGTTGTCGATGGTCTTGGGCACGTGAACCACGCGGATCTTGCCGGCCGCGCGCTCCGAGACCTTCATGGCCGAGAACGCGGTATCATCGCCGCCGATGGTGATGAGCTGGGTCACGCCCAGCCGGTGCAACGAATCCACCACCGTCCCGACGTCCTCGTCCTTCTTGGTGGGGTTGGCGCGCGAGGTGCCCAGGATGGACCCGCCCGAGAAGTGGATGCGGCTCACGTCTCCAATCTGCAGCGGCCGGATGTCCTCCAGCCTGCCCTTCATCAGGCGGTCAAACCCGTCGCGAATGCCCAGCACTTCCACGCCCTGCAGGAGCGCGCGAATGGTGGCGGCACTGATCACGCTGTTGATGCCGGGTGCGGGACCGCCCCCGACCAAGATTGCAAGCTTCTCCCTTGACACGTTGAACAACTCCTTGCTGCTGTTCGCTGGGCGCGGGCGCACCCTAGCATAGTGTGGGCCTGGGGCTGCAACCTAGTGAGCGGAGCCGTCTGGTCCGTTTTCACACCAGTGCGCGTGGCGGATCGCGCGGCGTGGCTGTAGTAGAATCGCTCGTTCACCTTGGGAACCGGCGGAAGGAGCGTTTCTATGCGAAGCTTAGTCGGCGTTGGCTTTCTTTTTGTTGGCCTTGCAGCGGCCTGTAGCTCCGGGTTGAGCCCCTACAAAGCACCTGACGGCAGCGCGGGCGGCACCGGCGGCCTGATGGTCAGCGACAAGGATGGTGGCGCAACCAGTTTGCCCGGTGGGACGACCAGCTCCATCGCAGGCGCAACTTCCGTCGGAGGCGCAACCAGCTTCTTCGGAGGCACGACCGATTCCATAGGCGGCGCCTCCAACACGGGCGGGATTCTTCCGATGGGCGGCACTTCCTCCACGAGCGGCACTTCCTCCACGGGCGGCACTTCCTCCACGAGCGGCACTTCCTCCACGGGCGGCATTGCTCCGAAGGGCGGCACTTCTTCCGCGGGCGGAACCAGCGGGGGCGGTACCGGCGGGAGTTCGATACCCCTCACCGGCAACTGCGCGGCTCTGACCTGCTTGAACCCCATGAACGATCTGCTGGCAGCCTGCCGGACCGGCGCCACCGACACCTGTACACAGCAGAGGACGATGACGAATACCATCGTCATGAACTACTGCTACACCAACGGCGTGAAGGAGCAGATGTCAATCGGCACCGACCCATCGTCGGCGACCATGACGGTCAAGAGTGGCAGCTCGGTTTGCTACTCGATGGCGATAAGCGGTCTCAGCGGCAATGTGGTGACGGTCGTCGTCAAGAACGACTCCGGGACGACTGTCGCAACAATTGCCCAAGACAGCACCACCAAAGTCGAAGCGGTAACTTGCCCAGGGGGAACACCCACCGTTATCGACGCCACCTGTGGCAACGGCAACGCGAGCAACGTCGCCATTAGTATGCCCGACACCTCGAACTGCACCGACGGTACTTGCGCCTGGGCCGACTCTGGCGCCGCGGGCACCGGTGGCGCGGCGGGAACCGCCGGCACCGGCGGCGCGGGCGGCGGAAACACCGGCAGCAGCGAACCGCTCATGCCGGGTTTCACCGTCGACGACGGCGGCTATGTGACGGCCGGTCCCTGGCATGGTTGGGCCTGGCCCACCGCCGAGGTTCCGAGCCTGGGCACCACGATGACTCCGTTGCCCGCTACTCTAGGCGGGACAGGATTCGCCGCCACGAAAGCTGGTTCGCCGCTGTGCGCGTCTGGCACTGTGGCCATGGATCCCAACCTGGGTGGGGTTGCCCTTGTCGGCATTTGGATCCAACAAAACAAGACTCCCGCGAACGCTCCGTTGAACACGTGGGCTCCGAGTGGCACTGGCGTGAAGTGGCAAATCAGCAACACCGGCGGTTCCCCGTTGCGCATTCAGATCCAGGGCGCCGCAGGTTATCCCAGCGCGGCGTGGTGCAGTGTCCTCACGGGCAGCAGCGGAACCATCAGGTGGTCGGACTTCAACACCCAGTGCTGGCCTGGAGGGGCAAGCACCAACTACGACGGCAGCGTCCCCCTCAATCTGATTATGGTCGAAGTGCCGGGGTCCAACAGCGCTCCTGTGCCCTTCAATTTCTGTGTGCAAGGTCTAGCTCCGTACTAGTCAGCTACTTCTTCCAGCCCAGCCGCGTGCGTTTTCACGAGAGAGCACGTGGCATTCGCGAACCGCGCGGGTGCGTTTGTAGTATCATTGTCCGTCCGTCCGCTATTGGAACCAGTGGAAGGAGCGCTCTCATGCGAGGAGAATATTCCACCACCAGCGTCAGCACGGTCACTTGCCCAGGCGGGACGCCCACGGTTGTGGACTCAACCTGCGGCAACAGTTCGGGCAATCTCGGTAGCTCCATACCCGCCGGCTTGAACTGCACCACCGGTCTCTGCGCCTTCTAGCCAGCCCAAGAGTCAGAACCGCGTCAGAGCGGTATCCTCGGACGGCGCGCACGTGGATGGTGTATTCTTAATCTTTCTTCGATTCTTGGGACGGGCGGGAAATTCGGTGCAAGGAGCGTCTTGATGCGTAACCTGTTCGCCATTTCTAGCCTCTTGGTCACAGCCCTGACAGCGGCCTGCGACGGCGCCAGTTCGCATCCCAAAGCGACCACTGACGGCGGCCTTTCTGATGGCGCGGTTGGCGCGGGAAAGGACACCGCGGGTGCCCCGGTCGGCGACGCCAAGAGCACTGGCGCTGACGCCAGGACGGCTGACCTGAGTGACGCTTCGGGCGCCGGAGGAGGTGGCGGCAGAACGGTGGTGAGCTCAGGCGGCGCTGCCGGCAGCACTGCATCTTCTGCGTCCGGCGGTGCGGAGGGAAGCGACGGCCCCCCGTCCAAGGGCGGAACGAGTCCCCCTGATGGGGAGGTAGCCACTGGCGGCACAGGCGGAGCTGGTATCGCGGGAACAACCAGCGCCGCTGGCACGTCCGGCAGCGCGGGCATCACCAGTGCCGCGGGTACCTCGGGCAGCGCAGGGAAAACCACCACCGCAGGCACCTCGGGCAGCGCTGGCTCGTCCGGCACTGCGGGCAAGACCGCCATTGCGGGCGCGTCCGGCAGCGCAGGCAAGACCGCCACCGCGGGCGCCTCTGGCAGCGCTGGCTCGTCCGGTAGCGGGGGTTCGACCGGCATTGTCACGTCTGCGGACAACGTGGCCGAGGTCTCGGTGGACATCGGGCTGCCCAACATCAACTACCTCAACGGCCTATTTCTGACCGTCACCATCTGCGTTCCGGGAACCAGCCAATGCCAGACCGTCGACCATGTGCTGGTCGACACCGGATCCACGGGGCTGCGCGTGCTCAAGTCAGTCCTGACACTTTCGCTGCCGGCCTGGACCGAGGACAGCGGAGTCGCGCTGGCGGAGTGCTTCCAGTTTGTCAGTGGCTACACCTGGGGCCCCCTGCGCAGTGCCGACCTCAAGATCGCGGGCGAGCAAGCCAACGGTCTCGCCATGCAAGTCATCGAAGAGTCAACCTATCCCGTGCCCAGCGGTTGTACGGGCACTGACAACAGCACCACCAACACGCTGAGAGCCAACGGCATCATTGGTATTAGCGCACTTCTGCAAGACTGCGGGTCGTATTGCGCGGCAACCCCGGGCCGCACCTCGGCCAATCCCGGGATGTACTACGCATGCTCTTCGGCAAAGAAGGGTGGTTGCGTGGTGGCAGCGGTGCCTCTTGCCAAACAAGTGTTAAATCCCGTCTCGGTCTTCAGCCAAGACAACAACGGCACGATTATCGAGTTGCCCACGATTTCCACCGATGGAGCACCCAGCGTGACGGGAGCCTTGGTGTTCGGCATCGGCACCCGTGACAATAATGGGTTGGGCCAAGCAACCGTGCTCCAGCTCGACAGCTTTGACGAGTTGCTGACCAAGTATCCCACGACCGGCAAGATTTCTCTTGCCTTCATTGACAGTGGTTCCAACGCTCTCTTCTTCGCGACCAGCGGCAGCACGCGCATCGCGACCTGCGCAAGGCCGAACTCCGGTTTCTACTGTCCCAGTTCCACTCAGAGCTTGTCGGCCGCAATTCAAGATGCCAGCGGCTTGGCTACAGTGAATGTGGACTTCAGCATTGCCAACGCTGCGACTTTGTTCTCCCATGTAAACAACGTGGCCTATGCCAACCTGGGCGGAACCTCCGCGGTGGGTGGGGCTTTTGACTGGGGGTTGCCTTTCTACTTCGGCAGGAATGTCTTCACCGCCGTTGAAGGTCAATCGACTCCGGCAGGGGCAGGACCGTTCGTCGCGTTCTGATTCGACAGAGCGGTGGTAGCATTGCGCTCCGGTTCGTGGTTGGATCGGGCGCAGCAAGCAACCTCAGCGCAAGGAGTTCCCTGATGCGAAACTTGTTCACCATTGTTGGCCTGGGCACAGCACTATCGCTGGCCTGTGGCACCGAGACGTCCCTGAAGGAAGGTTTCGCGCCGACGGCCAGCATGACCGTGGCAAGAGACATGCACACGGCGACCTTGTTGCGCGATGGAATGGTGCTCATGGCCGGCGGCCAGGCTCTGGCGAGCGCGGAGCTGTTCGACCCTGGGGCTGCGATTTTCACCCCCACCGCAAGCATGGCCACAGCCAGGAGCTCCCACACAGCGACATCGCTGCCCGGCGGGATGGTGCTCATCGCCGGTGGCTGGAGCGGTGGTCTCAGCAATCTTGCCAGCGCAGAGCTGTTCGACCCAGGGAGTGCGACGTTCACCGCTACCGGAACCATGACCACGGCACGCGGGCTGCACACAGCCACGTTGTTGACCAGCCATCTCGTCCTCATCGCCGGTGGATGGGACAATCCATCATCGCTTGCTGTCGACTATCTCACGAGTGCGGAGCTTTTCGACCAGGGCACAGGGGCATTCACCGCCACCGGCAACATGACCGTGCCCAGGGTGTCGTGCACGGCAACTCTGCTGCCCGATGGGAGGGTCCTCATCGCCGGCGGGGTCAATGCCGGCGGGTATCTGGCCAGCGCCGAGCTCTACGACCCAGCCAGCGGGACGTTCACCGCCACCGGCAGCATGGCCCTGGCCAGGGCCACTCACACGGCGACGTTGCTCCAAAACGGCACGGTCCTCATCGCTGGCGGAGGCGGTGGTGACGGATATTTCGCGAGGGCGGAAGTGTACGACCCCCTCACCGGGACATTCACGGCCACGGGCGGAATGACCGCGCCCAGGGGCGATCACACGGCGACGTTGTTGCCCAACGGACAGGTTCTCGTCGTCGGCGGATACAACGGCGCCTGGGTGCTCGCCGGTGCGGATCTCTACGACCCCAAGATCGGGACGTTCACCGCCACCACCGACCTGACAGTACCAAGGCAGTCCCACACTGAGACGTTGTTGTCCGACGGGAAAGTCCTGGTGGCCGGCGGATCCGATGGCGTTTCGAGCCTGGCAAGCGCGGACCTGTATCAGTAGCCAGAATCTCGTGGAGCGCGATCCAATAGGTAGCTGGCTAGCTTTTTCCACCACAGAGAGCACAGAGAACACAGAGGTCGGAAAGAAAGAAGGGTTCTGACCGGCCGGGAGGCCAACCCCTTCCTTTCCGATCAGACTCTGTGACCTCTGTGTCCTCTGTGGTGAAATAGCTAACTTTGATCCTCGATCCAGGAGACGCTGGTTTGTCGTACAGAGCCGCTACTGCGGCGCAGGCGAAGGTCGTTTCACCGCAGCGGCAGCGTCTTCGATCAGGCGGAGCTGCCGGCCGATCTGGTTGCGCACCTTGGGCACGGTCTCGACGTCGAAACGCTTGCGCAAAAAGTCGGCCGCCTCTTCGGATCGCGTGAGCCCCAGCCCGATGGCGACGTCGATCCTCACGTCAGGGTCGGGGTGGTCTAGCAGCGGTCCGAGCTGGGTCGGGACCGCGTTGCCCCCTGCCCAACCGAGCGCCAAAGCCGCCTTGCGCAAGAGGAGCTTGTCGCCCGCATCGGCCGAGGCGGCTTTCTGTTTCACCGCCGTTTCCAAGAATGCCCGGCCAGGTCGCGTGGACATCACGCCCAGGGCGCTGACCGCGTGCGCGCG
>Ga0182017_10000798_pt1 | contig 24862 bp, 16 predicted proteins | sample 712E3DmetaG_FD_120492 | JGI IMG/M metagenome (GOLD analysis project Ga0182017, IMG submission 120492) | Permafrost microbial communities from Stordalen Mire, Sweden - 712E3D metaG | ecosystem: Environmental > Terrestrial > Soil > Wetlands > Permafrost | place: Sweden: Stordalen | collected... | reverse complement strand
TTCCGGAAGTGCCAGTACAGTCCGAACAACCCGACGAAGAAGGGGATGCCGAAGAGCTGCCCCCATGACGGGTCCGCGTCCTGGTCCCTGGACCCCCTCCCGGCAAAATTGAAAAGGACATACCGGTTGAACATGTGATGCATCTGGTACCGCCGGAAGAAATCGAAGTCGCTGGAGTACTGCGTGAACGTCTTCTGCCTGTCCGCTTCCGGTGTCCACCTCCTCTTGAAAAGGGGGAACTCGCCGTACTGCTCCCTGTTCAGATATGTGAGCAACCCGGAGAAATTGTTCGGGTTGTTTTCGTTCATCGGGGGATGGACGTTCGCCCGCGTGATGATCATCGTGTACGTCGAAAAACCCAGTATCACGAAGAGGAGGGAAAGGGAGGAAAGGTGCAGCAGCGTCATCGCGCGCTTCCCCGAAATGTACGCCGTGTACCCCAGGCACCCGAGCACGACGGCGAGGAGGACAACCCCGAGGCTGCTGTCGTTCCCCGAGAGGCGGTGGATCAGTGCCGGGAGCAGCTTGATGATCCCCGGGTAGGTGATGAACAGGGCGGCGCCCGCGGCGAGAAGCGGGGTATAAAATGAATCCCTTTTGAATATCTTCTTGTAGAACACCGCCATGACCCCGAGGCTGATCGCCCCCATCACCATCGCGAATTTTCTGTCATAGGCGTAGAATTCTTCCGGTGCCGGAACCTGGCGGGAGGTCAGGTCGTTCCACCAGAAGAAGGCGGCGGCGAGGAGCAGTCCCGCATGAGCCAGGAAGATCCACCCTGTCTTCCTGCACGTTTCGTCGTCCGTGATGAACCTTCGGAAGACGACAACCATCACGACGGTGAATATCGTGGGGACGCTCATCAGATGGACCCCCGCCGAAAGCCCGACAAGGTATGCGATGATCAGCAGGTATCTTCCGCTCCCCGGCTTCCCGGCGTTTTCGTACCAGACGAGGAGGAGCCAGAGCATTGCCGCGAAAAGCACTGTCGCCGCGGCGAAGTAGTTCGACTCGACACCGTTGAACCAGAACGTGTCGCAGAATGACAGGGCGAGGGCGCCGATCGCGGCCGCAAAGAACGTTCCCAGCGCCCCGGACAGGGTCTCGGGTTGATTCCCCTTGTAGTTCCGTATCAGCCTGACTGCGATCAGGTACAGAAACAGGACCGCGAAGGCGCTTGAGACCACGGACACGGCATTCATCCGGAATCCCGGGTCGCCCGGCATCGGGAGAAGGTAGAAGACCCTGCCCACAAGCGAGAAGAGCGGGCCGCCCGGCGGATGGGGGACCTGGAGCATGTAGGCGGCTGCGGAGAGCTCCCCCGGGTCCCAGAAGGAGACCGTCGGCTGGGCGGTGACGAAGAACTGGACTGCGGCGATCGCAAAGACGGTGCCGGCGATGCAACGGTGAAGGAGCCTGTGGTTCATTTCTGCCTCGGAGTGCGTTGATACCCGTCCATTCTCCTCACGCTGCGGCGGGATCTGAGCGACATTTGATATTACCATAATGGCCCGGGAAAAGCAACGAAGAATGCGGCCGCGCACCCCTTGACCTTTCACCGGGAGTTGCCGTACTTGATCCGTTGAACACCGGGGAGGACAACGAATGAGCAACGAAGGCACGCGCAAGGTGTCGCTCGTGGGGACGGGACTCGTGGGGTCGTCGTTTGCGTACGCACTCATGATCCGCGGACTCGCCTCCGAGCTCGTGCTCATCGATGCGAACGCCGGCAAAGCGATCGGCGAGGTGATGGACTTCAACCACGGGCTCTCCTTCACGAGGCCGATGAAGATCGCGGCGGGAGACTATGCCGATTGCGCGGGCTCCCATGTCGTCGTGATCGCCGCCGGCGCCTCTCAGAAGCCGGGCGAGAGCCGCCTGGACCTGCTCGCCCGCAACGCCGGGATATTCCGGGAAATCGTCCCGCAGGTCGTGCGTCACAATCCCGACGGCATTATACTCATTGCGACGAACCCGGTCGACATATTGACGTACGTCTCCGTGGGTGTCTCCGGACTTCCTCCGGGACGAATCATCGGGTCCGGGACCATCCTCGATACCTCCCGGTTCCGGTTCCTCCTCGGGCAGTATTACGGCGTCGACGCGCGGAGCGTGCATGCCTATATCCTTGGTGAACACGGGGACAGCGAGATCCCCGTCTGGAGCCACGCCAGCATCGGAGGGGTCAGGCTGCAGGAATTCGCGCCGTTGAGGAACAAAGCGTATGTCCAGGCCGATATGGATAACCTGTTCGCGCAGGTGCGTGACGCGGCGTACGAAATCATCCGCCGCAAAGGGGCGACGTATTACGCGATCGGCCTCGGATTGCTGTCGATCGTGGAGGCAATCCTCGGCGACTACAGGCGCGTTATGTCAGTGTCGACGCTGATGACGGGCCAGCATGGAGTGAATGACATGTGCCTGAGCCTCCCGTGCGTGGTGGGTGCCCGCGGGGTGGAGGAGATACTCACGCTCAACCTGGATCCGGCGGAAGAATCGGGATTCAGGGAGTCGGCCGCCAAGCTCAAGTCAATGATGGAACCACTTGACCCTTCCTGACGACGGGAATTGCAATTCCGGCGCGTGAGTGTTACATTAGGTGTGACGGAGCGACGGGGATCAGAACACTTTGGGAGAAGAGCGCAATTTGAACCGGAACCGATATGTGGTGCGATATCTGCTTCCTGTCGCGATCTGGATGATTGTCATATTTGTCAGTTCTTCCGTACCCGCCGAGGATTTTCCGCGGGTGGAATTCTGGGGTTGGGCCAAGCTCATCCACCTCATTTATTATGGGGTCCTCTGCTTCCTCGTTCACCGCGCAATAAGCAACCAGGCCAGGTATCCTCTTCTTGCCCGTCACTCCTACCTGTTCGGCGTCTTCTTCGCGGTCCTGTACGGTGTGTCGGACGAACTCCATCAGTTATCGACTCCCGGAAGGCACGGCCAGTATACGGATGTCCTGATCGATGCGGTCGGGGCATTGCTGTTCATCGGGGCCGTCTGGGCCTACCGCACATTGCGGCTCCGGGCGACCGGCGGGGCCCCGGGGGAATGAGGAGCCGTCAGCGCCTGGAAACGGCACAGCGGTGCCTGCCGCCCGGGGCAATGACGACACAGCCGTTCCCCGCATGATAGAGCCTGAGCAGAGAAGGATTCTCATCGATTGTGATCTTTCCCGGCACCGTGTCAAATCCCAGCGCGCACCTTCCCACCGACTGGTAGTCAACCGCCAGTGAGTCGCCGCTCCACCGCGCTGCGTGAAGTTCCCCTGTGATTGACAGGAGACGGATTCCCTCCGCCCCCTTTTCCCGCGCGATCCGGACAATGTGATTCCCCGCGGGGACAATGATTTCCGAATCTCCCCGTGCGGGCCACGGTTGACCGTCCATCTGCACATTCCACTCTCCGGGCTCGCAGCGGAGCGTGACGGTGGTCGGTGCATCGACCCTCATGGCTCCCTGCTCCTCCCTCACACTCCCCCGTCCCGCCATGGCAGACGGCAGGAGCTGCCAATCCTTCGCGTAGACGCTCGATTCAGAATAGAAACAGACGCGATCGGTCTCACCGGATGCATAACGCCAGAGCTGGAGAAACTCCGTCCCCGCGGGCTGCTCAGTGGAAAACCGTCCTTTTCTGTCCTCTTCGAGCGGGACCACATTGATGTCAATGATAAACGGTTTCTCCCCGAGGAGCCGGCGGTAATATCTCCCCATGGCGGTGTACCTCTGCGGCGGCCTGCTCCATTCCGTGTACGGGTCCTCGATATTGAGCGTCAGGCCGAATTGTTTTGCGATTGCGACCGTCTCATTCATGTTGAAACCGAGCAGGTCGTCGAACTCGGGGTGCAGTGCGTTGTCGACGATCGTCAGCATCAGCTCCCCCGATCTCCCTTTTTCCCTGTCGATGTTCCGGAGCTCGCGGTAGATGTTCCGTTCGGCCGCATAGTTGACCCCGGTCCGGTAGCGGTAGAAAGTTTTCAGTCCGGAGGTGTCCGCCTTCCAGTAGTGGGGCGAGCGGGGGTCAAAGAGCTCCGTCGGGTCAAATCCGGATTGCTTCGAAAATTCATGGCGGCCGAAATCGGTGAATCCCGTGAAAAATTCCGGCATGGCCGGGCCCTCAAGGGCCTCCCGCCCGGCGCCGGTCAGCGTGAATTCCGCGACGTCGACTCCGTCCCAGTCGAGCGCGAGGAGGGCTTTGAGTTCCCTGAGCGCCTCGGCCATGCATTCGGGATTCTGCAGATCCATGAGATAAAGGAAATCCAGGTGCGCGTCCTGGAGCAGTGCGTTCTTTTGCCGCCAGAGTGGGTGGCGGTCCCAGAACGCCTTGCCGACATACGGCCATTCGAGCCACGCGTAGGCGAGAAGTCCGTTCCTGTGGAGAGCCTCGACCAACCCGGCGTAGTCGTACGGGGTGTTCCCGGAGGCGTACCATGCTGCGGCGTGGATCCCGCGGATCCCCCACGACCGCCACATCCGGGCGAGCGATTCGGCCGGGACGCCGGCGCGGTATCCCGGATCAAAATACGCATCGGCTACCCTTCGGGAGAGCGCCGGGCGGCAGCGCATCCCTTCTGCGATCACCCATGGGAGCGTCGCAAAACGGAAATAACCCATTCCGGTGTACGGGTCGACTAGGGGCGCGATATACAGGCAGCGGCCCCGATCCAGCGTCATGATGACGGAAAGGGGATGGTTCCGCGCCCTGTCGGAGTATACCACGCTCGCACCGGTCTTCGGGTAACCGGCGATCCAGGGGACAATCTGCTCTCCGGGCCAGCGTACACGAACTTCCGGCCGGAGGTGGTCGGTGATCTCCTCCACGTGAACGGGGCTTCCGGTCACGACCCCGAGCATCCGCGTCAGGGGGCTCACTCCGTCCGTTACGAGCACACCTCCTCCCCCCCGGAACGCCGCGAGGAACCTCCGTGACTCCCCCCGGGTCATGCGCGAGGTGGACGCATGGGGCAAAACAAGTACGCTGTGTGAATCGCACGCGGCCATCGCACACTGAGCCGGACGTACCCGTTCCGTCCGGAACCCCATGGAAACGAAGACCGCCTCCAGCGAGAGCTGGTCAAGAGAGTCCTCACCGGTTGCTCCGGTATGCCACGCCACGACGGCTTGCTCGGGACGGGCCCAGGAAGGTTGCGCAAAGAGTGGAAAGGGGATGCAGGCCACAGCCGGGAGGAGCAGAAGCGCAATCCTCGCGGTGTTCTTCCATCGATATCTCATTCTCCCCGTCTCCGGTATGTTATGATGCGCGGCGGAGATCATCTTACCGGTTTCCCCCTTCAGTATCAAGCCGGGGGACGTCTTAGCCGGCATGGTGCCGGAGGTCTTCCCCGGGATATTGCCCCGGATATTCCCCGGATATTGATTGTCCGGCGGAGGAGAGTTATCTTGTACCATTGTTCATTGCGAGTCGGCCATTGTCTGTAACCATGGCCGATTTTTTTTTTTGACACCTGCGTCCCCCACCGATCAATCGCCGGAGCTTACGCGCATGAAGACATTCTCGCTTAAAATCGACCCTCTGACGGGGGAAGAGTATTTCGAAGTGTATCTCCGCGGGCGGCAGCTCCTCACCGACCCTTTCCTGAACAAGGGGACTTCGTACAGCCGTGAGGAACGGCTCACCCTGGGGCTCGACGGGCTCATCCGTTCCTGCATCTCGGACATCGACACGCAGCGGACGCGGAATTACGAGATGTACGAGCGGAAACAGGACGACATCGAGAAATACATATTCCTCCAGTCCCTCCTCAACAGGAACGAGATCCTGTTTTACAACCTCCTCTGCAACAACCTCGCCGAGATGCTGCCGATTGTCTATACGCCCACGGTCGGGAATGCCTGCATGATGCTCAGTCACATCACGCGGGAGTACAGGGGGATCTACATCAGCCCGGACAACATCGCCAACATCGATTCGATATTCCGCGATGTCTCTCTCCCCGATGTCAATCTGATCGTGGTGACAGACGGCGAGCGGATACTCGGTCTCGGGGACCTCGGGTCGGACGGGATGGGGATTCCGGTGGGCAAGATCAATCTCTACGTGGCCGCGGGGGGGCTCCATCCCGCCTGTTGCCTCCCGGTCTGCCTTGACGTCGGCACGAACAACGAGCGGCTCCTCTCTGACCCCCTGTATCTGGGATACCGTGGGAAGCGGCTCGAGGGGGCGGGATACGACGAGTTCATCGAGAGGTTTGTCCTGGGGGTGAGCCGGAATTTCCCGCACGCCCTCCTCCAGTGGGAGGACTTTGCGAAACACAAGGCATTCATGCTCCTCGAAAGATACAGGGAGAGGATACTCTCGTTCAACGACGACATCCAGGGGACAGGCTCTGTCGCCCTGGCGGCTCTCCTTACCGCCATGAGGATCAAACGTCAGCGCTTCAGGGATCAGAAGTTTGTCGTCGCCGGCATGGGACAGGCGGGCGTGGGGATCGCGTCCAATATCCGCTCGATGCTGCTCGAGGAAGGAGCCTCGGAAGAGGAAGCGAGAAGCCGGCTGTTTGCGTTCGACGTCCCCGGCCTTCTTACCGACAACATGCCCCGCCTGACACCGGCGCAGGAGCCCTTCGCGCAGAGGAGGTCCCTGCTGGGAGGCTGGGAGTTGCAGAACTCAGGGACAGTCACTCTGATGGATGTCGTCCGGAACGCCAGGGCGACGGTCCTCATCGGCGTGACAGCCACGAACGGGCTCTTTGACTCTTCGTTGCTCGCTCAGATGGCAGCGAACGACGAACGGCCGGTGGTCTTCGCACTTTCCAACCCGACGTCGAAATCGGAGTGCACCCCCCTGGAGGTGGCCCGGGCGACGAAGGGGAAGGGATTGGTTGCCACCGGAAGTCCCTTCCTGCCGTTCGAGTATGAAGGAAGGACTCTCTCGACCTCCCAGTGCAACAACATGTTCATATTCCCCGGTGTGGGTCTCGGGGCGCTGGTGAGCAGGACTCCCCGGATAACGACGAAGATGTTTCTCAGGGCGACCAGGGCTATCAGCGCTCTGGTGACGGATGATCAATGCAGGGCAAACAAGCTCCTCCCCGACCTTGACGACATCCGGTCCGTTTCGGCGAGCGTTGCGAAGGCGGTGGCGATCGAGGCCCGTGACGCCGGCCTCGGCCGCCTGCTTGAGGACGACAGGTTCGACGGGCTCATCAGCAGGGCGCAGTGGAAACCGCACTACGCGGCGTTCAGGCCGGGGAGCCGCGCCTAGCAGTTGGTATTCTCTACACGCCGCGCAAGATGGAGATCGAGCGCTTCTTTCCACCTGCCGTAGTGATCGCGGAACTCCCCGCTGCGTGAGGGATCCGGATCGATGATCTCCTTCCGCGCGAGCCCCCTGAAAGCCTCCCTGGCCGAGGAGTAAAACCCGACCCCGAGCGCGGCTCCCCGCGCAGCCCCCTGTGCGCCGTCGGTATTATAGAGCTCGATCGCGACCCCCGTGCTATGTGCGAGGGTTTCGCAGAACACGCGGCTCAGGAACATGTTTGCCTCCCCGGCCCGGATGACGGTCGGGTGCATCCCGAGGTCCGTCAGGACGTCCATGCCGTACTTGAACGAAAACGCGACCCCCTCCTGGACCGCGCGCATGATGTGCGCGTCCGAATGTAGCGTAAAGCTCGCATACGAGACGTGTGCACCGATCTCCCTGTCTCCGAACATCCGCTCGGCCCCGTTGCCGAAGGGGAGGACGACGAGTCCCCCCGCCCCTGCCGGGGCCTCCGCCGCGAGCGCGTTCATTTCCTCGTACGGCCGCTCCGCCTTCCCCAGTATCCGTCGGGTCCAGCTCAGCGCAATGCCGCAGCCGTTGATGCAGAGGAGCACGCCGATCCGCGGAGTTTTCCCGCCTTGCCCGGCCGCACGTCCGCCGTCATAGTTGACGTGAGCAAACGAATTCACCCTGGATTCCGGATCCCGCGCGAGTGTCCCGCTTACGGCGTAGACGACTCCTGAAGTGCCGGCGGTTGCGGCCACCTCCCCCGGTTCCAGGACGTTGAGCGAGAAGGCGTTGTTCGGCTGGTCCCCTGCGCGGTATGTCACGGGGATTCCCGCGGGGAGCCCGAGCTCCCCCGCGGTTCCGGCCGTGAGTTTTCCCTGTTCGCCGAATGTCGGGACTATCTCCGGGAGGAGCGACGGAGGTATGCCGTATGCATCGAGAAGGAAACCGGCTAGGGCATTCGCGCTGAAATCCCAGACCATCCCCTCCGAAAGTCCCGGGATCGTGGTGGTGATCCGGTCCGTCAATCGCATTGCGATGTAATCCCCCGGGAGAAAATACTTGTGCACCCCGGCGAATACCCCGGGCTCATGCTCTTTGACCCAGCGGAGTTTCGAGGCGGTGAAATTGCCGGGGGAGTTCAGAATCGTGCTGAGGCACCGCTCATGTCCGAGTGCGTCGAATGCCGCTTTCCCGATGCCTGTGGCGCGGCTGTCGCACCAGATAATCGACGGACGGAGGACGTGCCTCTCCGCTCCCACGACCACCAGGCCGTGCATCTGGTAGGAGATCCCTATCGCTCCCACCCGGCGCGAGAGTCCGGGCGACGCACGGAGGATTTCCCTGGTGGCTTCCTTCAGGTGCTCCCACCACATCGCGGGATCCTGTTCTGCCCATCCGGCCTGCCGTGCGAGTATGGGCATCTCCTGCTTCGGCGAGTAGGCGCCGGCCACGGTGGTCCCTTTTTCCGCGTCGAAAAGTACAGCCTTGACCGATGAACTTCCTATATCATAGCCGATTGTGAGCATCGGGGCGAGCCCTTATTGTGTGTATGGAGCGGGCAATATACGACAAAATCTTCTCCGCATCATGCACACATTGCCAATGTCAAACTTTTTCCGCACCTTGTCCGGAGAATCCCCCATGGCCCATTCCCTCCCAATCATTCTCCTGTCGCTGGCATCCGCACTTCCCCTCATGGCACAGCACCCGTCTCAGGTATCTCTCACGGCCGCCGGACCCGGCGGGGGCGGACTGGATGTCCAATTCGGAGGGAAAACAAGGTTGGTGGGGGCGGGGCCCCGGTTTCAGTCCGGCATCCCCGCATCCACGGGAGTCACAGGGGGAGGAGGGGAGTTTGTGTTTCACGCCGGCGCCCGGCCCATCCGGCTCACGGTGAAGTCTGACAGCGGTGAGGGCGTAGTCTCGTTCTTCATTTCTCCCCCCGGGGATCTGCCGGGAAAGCCCGAAGAGTACATCGGCCTCTTTTTTGATGACATCCCGGGTTTCGCCCGGGGGGTATCGCTCTGGCGCTACGGTCCGTGGAACTCCTGGTCGAAGCCGGTCCGGGTGGAGGGACCGGGGAAGCTCGAGGAGAGCGATGTGCAGTTCTTCTACTGGCAGTATGAAGACGGCCTCTACGGCGCGGCGATGCCTCTCTCCGGCAACGGGTACCGCTCGACCCTCGGAAGGGAACACAATCGTTTCGGCTCGAAATTGGTTAGTTTCTCCAGTGTGCGCGGGAGAAGGGACGTCCCGGTGATGTCCGTGGGGTTCGGGGAGGACCCCTACGTTCTCTTCGAGTCTCTCTGGGGCGCAGGGATGCGCGCGATGGGGCGCCCGGAAAATCTCCGGAAGAAAAAAACATTTCCTGCGATCCTTGAAAACATCGGCTGGTGCACCTGGAACAGCTCTTCGCTGGGGAAGAACCTCAACGAAGAGCTTCTGATCAGGGGGGCAGAGTTCTTCCGTAACGCACGGTTCCCGATCGGCTGGTTCCTCATAGACGATGGATGGCTCGACAATACCGGGAACAAGCTTAACTCGTTCCACCCGGATGCGAAGAAATTCCCACACGGCTTCCGCGAGATCATCCGGACGCTCAAACAGGAGTATCACCTGAAGGACGTCGGCGTCTGGCACGCCCTGAACGGCTACTGGCAGGGGATCAATCCCGAATCCCCCCTGGGAAGTGAGTACAGGAGCGATCTCATCCAGTACAGGGAGCCCGTCAGGCCGGACCGGGACACATCCACGTGGAGGACCTGCTCGTTCATCTCGCCGTACGGAGACGCGCCGGCGAGATTCTACGGCGAGTTCCACCGCTCCCTGAGCGAAGAAGGGTTCACGTTTGTCAAGATTGACAATCAGCTGGTCGTGGAGCGGATGGCCGGAGGGAATTTTCCGATCTGGGACGGGGCCGTACGCTACCACGCGGCGCTCAACAGCTCTGTCGCGGGGTTGTTCAACAACACGATGATCAACTGCATGGACATGACGCCGGATGCGTGGGGGAATTTCGGTACGACGGCTGTGGCCCGCGCGTCCGAGGACTATTTTCCGTATCAGAAGGGGGAGTCGTACGATCTCCAGAGGGGAAACGCTGCCGCCCACGTCCTCCAGGCGGTGTACAATTCGCTCTATTTCTCCCAGATGGTCTATCCCGATTTCGACGAGTTCCAGTCGCACAATCCGAACGCGCTGTTCCACGCCCTCGCGCGCGCGATCAACAACGGCCCGATCTACATTACCGACAACATCGGCGAAGGGAATTTCGACATCCTGCGCCCGCTCGTGTACGGCGACGGGAAGATCATCCGGTCGGACGATCCTCTCCTCCCCGCCCGGGACTGCCTCTTCCAGGTGCAGGACCCGGTCCCGTTTAAGGCATTCTCGAAGGCGGGGGAGGCCGGACTTCTCGGCATCTGGAACTGCGCCGACGCCGAGAGTGTCACGGGGACGTTCCGCGCTTCCGACGTCAACGGGATACGCGGAGACAGGTTCGCGCTCTACGAGCGCCTCGGCGGGTCGTTCAGGTACGCCGCGCGCGATGAGGCCGTCCCCGTTTCGCTCCCGCGGCTCGGGTGCCTGCTCTACTATGTTATTCCGCTCACCGGCGGCATGGGGCCGGTCGGCCTGATTGACAAGTACAACGCGCCGGCGACGCTCCTCTCTTCTTCTGTGGAGGACGGTGTGATCAGCGCCGATGTCCGGGAACGGGGGAGATTCGCGGCGGTCGGACCCCGCGCCCCCTCCGTCGTGACGGTGGACGGGAAGGATGTTCCGTTTACATTCAACGGGGGACTCATCACGGTACAGATGCCCCGCGCGGGAGAGACAGAGGAGGCGCATGTCCGGATCAAGTTCTGAGGCCGCAGTGGTTCCTCTATTCGAAGTGCGGGACCTCTCGAAATCATTCGGGGCGAAAACCTAGATCTATTCGGAGGTTGCCTTTTCACTCCTGCGGCCGCCGGGGGGGGAGAATGTGTGGTGGCTGTCAATGAGCTCGGGAAAGAGGGAGCCGTCAAGAACATCGGGAATTTGAGAGCATTCATCAAAGGAGGAAAGAACACGTGATCGGAGAAGCATGCGTTTGCGGCGTGGATTTCGGGACGGACTCGGTCCGGTGCGTCATCATCGATGCCGCTGACGGCTCCGAGGTTTCGAGCGCCGTCGCCTCCTACCCGCGGTGGTCGAAGGGGCTCTACTGCGATGCCTCGCTCAACCAGTTCCGCCAGCATCCTCTCGACTACATCGAGGCGTTCGAAGCCTCGATGCGGGACGCGATCGCGCGCGCGCCCGGCGGGACAGCCTCCGCCATGAGGGCGATCTCCGTGGACACGACGGGATCGACCCCGGTGGCTGTGGACCGGACAGGCGCTCCCCTTGCACTTCTGCCGGAATTCGACTCCAACCCCAACGCGATGTTCGTTCTCTGGAAGGACCACACCGCCGTCCGTGAAGCCGGGGAGATCAACCGCCTTGCCCACACGTGGGGAGGGACGGACTTCACGAAGTACGAGGGGGGGGTCTACTCTTCCGAATGGTTCTGGGCGAAGATCCTCCATGTACTCCGTGCGGATGCGGGCGTCCGCTCCGCCGCATTCAGCTGGGTGGAACACTGCGATTGGTTCACCGCCTCGCTTACCGGCGTCACGGACGCGCGCGAGATCAAGAGGAGCCGCTGCGCAGCGGGGCACAAAGCGATGTGGCACGAATCGTTCGGCGGCCTCCCGTCCGAGGAGTTCCTCGTCGGGCTCGACCCGCTCCTGGGGGGGCTCAGGAGCCGCCTCTACACGACGACGTATTCGAGCGACCGGCCTGCGGGCGTTCTTTCTCCCGGGTGGTCCTCCCGGCTCGGACTCCCCGCAACAGTGCGCGTCGGCGTCGGCGCTTTCGACGCGCACATGGGGGCGGTGGGAGGGGGGATCACTCCCTACACAATGACAAAGATCATGGGGACCTCCACGTGCGACGTGATCGTTGCGCCGATGGACGAGATGGGAGGGAAGCTCGTGGCCGGGATATGCGGCCAGGTGGACGGGTCCGTGATACCGGGGATGCTGGGGATGGAGGCGGGACAGTCCGCTTTCGGCGACATATACGCGTGGTTCAAATCGGTGTTGATGTGGCCCGTGGAAAACGTGGTAGGGAAAACCATGCTCGTGGATGAGTCTGCCAGGAAGCGCCTGGTGGAGGAAGTGTCGGACCGGCTGATCGAAGAGTTGTCACGGCAGGCGGAGGAGTTGCCCGTCGAAGAGACCGGCGTGGTTGCGATCGACTGGATGAACGGAAGAAGGACCCCCGATGCGAACCAGCTCCTGAAGGGGGCCGTGACGGGGCTCAGCCTCGGCACGGGTGCGCCGAGGATATTCCGCGCGCTTGTCGAAGCGACGGCCTTCGGCGCGAAAGCGATTGCGGACAGGTTCCGCCGGGAAGGTGTGCCGATCAAAGGGGTGATCGCGCTCGGGGGGGTCGCGAAGAAGTCGCCGTTCATCATGCAGATCGTGGCCGACGTCATGAACGTCCCCATCCGGGTCCCCCGTTCGGGGCAGACCTGCGCGCTCGGCGCCGCGATGTTCGCCGGGGTCGTCGCCGGCCTCTACCCGACGCTTGCCGACTCGATGAAGGCGATGGAGAGCGGCTGGGAGCGTGAATATACGCCCCGCGCAGAGTACGCGCGGATGTATGCCGGCCTCTACGAACGGTACGCTTCGCTCGCCAGGTTCGTCGAAGACGAAACGATGGCACCGGGGAGGACGCAATGAGCGGGTACCGGGAATTGAAGGAGATCGCGTGGCGGTGCAACATGGAGCTGCCGAAACTGGGGCTTGCGCTTCACACGTTCGGTAACGCCAGCGCCGTTGACCGGGGGCGCGGCGTCATTGCAATAAAACCGAGCGGTGTTCCTTACGATGAGCTCCGGCCGGAGATGATTGTCGTCGTCGCTCTTGACAACAGGGTCGTGGAGGGGACGCTCCGCCCGTCGTCCGACACCAGGACGCACACGCTTCTCTACCGCCGCTTCGGCACGATAGGCGGTGTTGTCCACACGCATTCCCCGTACGCGGTGGCATGGGCGCAGGCGGGAAAGCCCGTGCCGATACTCGGGACCACGCATGCGGACCACCTCCCTGCGGACATCCCCTGCACGAAACAGCTGACCGACAGAATGATCCGGGGGGACTACGAAGAAGAGACGGGGAACCTCATCGTGAGCACGTTTGCCCGGAAGTCGTACGAAGATGTCCCCATGGTCCTCGTCGCCGGCCACGGACCGTTTGCCTGGGGTGCGACGCCGGAGAAGGCGGTCTATCACAGCCTCATGCTCGAAGCGCTCTCGAAAATTGCGTACCTGACGCTTCAGATCAACCCGCGGGCCCCCCGGCTCAGGCGCTCGTTGATCGAAAAACATTATCAGCGCAAGCACGGACCGGATTCTTACTACGGACAGACCGGGCGCAGCCCGAAAAAAGGAGAGAGAGAATGAACAACATACCCGCCAATGTCATGGGTCTTGTCGCAGTCAGCAGGGACTGCTTCCCGCTGGAGCTCTCAAAGAAGAGGCGCGCTCTTGTGGCAGCCGCCTGTGCTGCGGGGAAAATCCCCGTGGTGGAACTGGAAACGGTGGTCGAGAACGAGTCCGATGTCCTCAAAGCGCTCAAGGAGATCAGGGCAAGGAATATCGACGCACTGGTGGTCTACCTGGGGAACTTCGGACCGGAGGGGCCGGCCACGCTCCTCGCGCAGAAGTTCGGCGGACCGGTCATGGTGGCGGCCGCCGCGGAGGAGAGCGGCAAAGACCTCTTCAACGGGAGGGGGGACGCGTATTGCGGGCTCCTCTCCGCATCCTACAATCTGGGTCTCCGGTCGCTCCGCGTCCACATACCGGAGAACCCCGTCGGGACGCCCGGTGAGATTGCCTCGATGATCCGCGAATTCATCCCCATCGCCCGCATAGTCTCCGGGCTCAAGAACCTCAAGATATTCTCGTTCGGCCCGCGCCCGTACGATTTCCTCACCTGCCATGCCCCGATCAAGCCGCTCTTCGACATGGGGGTGGAGATCATGGAGAACAGCGAGCTCGACATGTACGACATATTCCTCTCGAAGAAGGGGGACCCCGGGATCCCCGCCGTCGCGGAGGATATGGCGAAGGAGCTCGGAAAAGGGAACACCTACCCTGATCTTCTGCACGGGCTCGCGCAGTTCGAGATCGCGCTCATCGACTTCATGGAGAGGAACCTCGGCGCATCGAAGTACGCCGTGTTCGCCAACAAATGCTGGCCCTCGTTCGAGAAGTTCTTCGGGTTCGTCCCCTGTTTCATCAACTCCCGCATGGCGACGCGCGGGATCCCGATCTCGTGCGAATCCGACATCTACGGAGCCCTGAGTGAATATGTCTGTTCCTGCGCCACGGAGATGCCTGCCGCGATACTGGATATCAACAACACCGTTCCCGGCGACATGTACGCGGAAGCGGGGGCGGGAGTAAAGAACTACACGAACAACGAGCTGTTCATGGGGTTCCACTGCGGCAACACCTCCTCAACATGCATGGCGTCCCCGATCATGAAGTACCAGCTGATCATGCACCGTTTGATGGAGCCCGGCAAGGATCCGGACATCACGAGGGGGACCCTCGAGGGGACGATCAAGCCGGGAGAGATCACGCTGTTCCGTCTCCAGGGGACGGCGGAAGCGGAGCTCAGGGCCTATGTCGCACAGGGGGAGATACTCAACATCGATCCGAAATCATTCGGCTGCATCGCGGTCTTTGCCGTCAGGGAGATGGGGAGATTCTACCGGCACGTCCTGATCGGGAAGCGCTTCCCCCACCACACTGCGGTCGCGTTCGCCCACACAGGGCGCGCGCTCTTCGATGCGATGAACCTGATCGGAGTGCGGGACGTCTCGTTCAATCACCCGAAAGCCGTCCCGTATCCGGGAGAGTACATTCCCTGAAATGACCGGCGTCCGTCTCCACGCCCCTCGCGACCTGAGGGTGGAGGATCTCCCCGATCCTCCGCCTCCCGGTCCGGGTGAGGTGCTCATACGCGTTACCGCGGCCGGCATCTGTGGAAGCGATCTCCACTCGTACAATCACGCACGCATCGGGGACACGCATGTGTCGTCCCCGCTCGTCCTCGGACACGAATTTGCCGGGGTCGTCGAACGGTGCGGGGACGATGCCGTTGCGGGAGACGGACGCCCCCTTCTGGCCGGCCTCCGCGTCGCAGTTGATCCCGCCACACCCTGCGGGAAGTGCGACATGTGCCAGCGAGGGGACCCTCACATCTGCAGGGCACTCCATTTCTGCGGCCTCGCCCCGGACGACGGATGCTTCCGCGAGAAACTCCTGTCGCCGGCCCGGTCATGTTTCATACTTCCCCCTGACATCAGCGATAAGGAAGGGGCGATGCTTGAACCCCTTGGAGTCGCGATGCATGCCGTCGACCTTTGCCGGATCACGCCGGGGGAGACGGTCGCTCTCTACGGCGCAGGTCCTATCGGACTTCTGATGCTGCAGCTCCTGCGGAACGTGGGGGGGGCAACTGTGTACGTCGTAGAGCCTCTCCCCTGGCGGCTTTCCCTTGCGGGGCGGTTCGGAGGGATCCCCGTAGACCCGGAAGCCGACCCTGTCGATGAGATCATGAGAATGACCGGCGGGCGGGGGTCGGATGTGTCCCTCGAGGCCGCGTGGGCGGATTCAAGCGTACAGAATGCCGCTGAGTCCACTGTCCCGGGGGGACGAGTCGTCCTTGTCGGCATACCGGCCGACAACCGGCTCTCTCTCGACCATGCAACAGCCAGAAGAAAGGAACTGTCGTTCCTCTTCTCGCGGCGGATGAAGCACACCTACCCGGGGGCCATCCGTCTCGTGCAGAAGAAGCAGGTGGATCTGCGCAGCCTCATTACGCACAGGTTCCCGCTCGCTGAGCTCCCGGCGGCGTTTGCGTTCAATGCCCGGTACGGTGACGGGGTCGTGAAGGTCATGATCACGGGAGGGGGCGCGCGTGGAGGATGACACGGGAGGAACCCCGGCAATAGTTCTCCTCGTCGTTGCCGGGGTCTTGATGGAGCTCTGCTTCCTGGCCTTCTATTGCGTCCCGACGGGTCCGGGGGAAGTGCTCCTCTTCATCGCCGTCAATGTGGCGACGTTCCTGCTCCTTTCCTTTCTCCTCTGGCGGCTGCGGAAGGGAAATGCCTCTGCGCAGAAGAGGCTGGTCATGCTCATTGCGGGCTTTGCTCTCCTCTTCCGGCTCACACTGGTCCCGCATGGCGTCATAGGCTCGGACGACATCTACCGGTATCTCTGGGACGGGAAGGTGGCCGCTGCGGGTGTCAATCCGTTTGCCTATACCCCCACCGATCCGCACCTGTCGGGTCTGGCGACCGCTGACCTCCCGTCGAAAGTCAACCATCCGGAGCTCAGGAGCGTCTACCCGGCGCTTGCGCAGCTCCTGTTCCTCATTTCGCATGCGCTTTTCGGTGACTCGGTCCGGGGGGTGAAGCTCCTCCTGACAGTCATGGATTGCATGACGATGTTTTTCATCTGGAGGTTTGTCCGTGACCGGGCTGACCCGGTGATCCCCTTCCTCCTGTATGCCTGGTCTCCTCTCCCGATCCTCTACTTCGCGCTCGACGGGCACATCGACGCGCTCGGCATTCCGTTCCTCGTCCTTGGCCTCTCGTTCCTCTGTACTCGGCGGACTGTGCGGGGAGCTCTCGCGATCGGCGTGAGCGCTCTTGCGAAGCTCATTCCTCTTCTCATCCTCCCCCTGCTCTTCCGGGAGCTCAAAGGGTACAGGCGCTTCCTGATACCGGCCGTACCCGTGATCATGGTCCTGGCCGGGGCGCTGTTTTTCTATGAGCCTTCGTGGGGGGTCGTGGAATCGCTGACGACATTCGGATCGCGCTGGGAATTCAACGGGAGCATATTCTCGATCACGTACTTCCTCACGGGATCCAACGAGGCCGCGCACATAGTGAGCGGCGTCCTGATCGTGCTCTACATCGGGACTCTCGCTCTTATAGACCGCCCCTTCCTGGAGAAAGTGTTCTGGGGGTTCGTCGGTTTCATGCTCCTCTCTCCCGTCGTTCATCCCTGGTACCTCACGTGGCTTGCGGCCCTCCTTGCGTTCCGCTGGTCACCGGGGGTGTTCGTTTTTCTCGGCATGTCGGCCCTGGCAAACATTGTGGTGTACCAGTACAGGTCCTACGGTGTGTGGATCGATCAACCGGTCATTCTCGTGGGCGAATATCTCCCCGTCTTTGTCCTTCTCGCACGCGAGATACTCCGGGGAGAAGTGCTCCCCTCGTCCGGGCGTTCTGCAGTCTGAGAAAGGAACCCTTCCATGATCCAGCGCATTGTCTCGCTTTTTCTTCTCCTGTTTCTCTGCGGTGGTGAAGCATCCGCAGGAACATCGGTCTTCAATGCCGCAGAGTACGGAGCGGTGGGGGACGGGAAAACACTCAACACGCGGGCGATCCAGAATCTGATCGACACATGCGCTGTGCGGGACGGGGGGACGGTCGTCCTCCCGTCCGGCGTCTTCCTCACCGGCACGCTTCGCCTCCGCAGCAATGTCCACCTCTCTCTTCAGAGCGGCGCAGTCCTGAAGGGGAGCGATCGGCTCGCCGACTATTCTCTGGACGGGAAGCCCGTCGGGCTATTGTTCACGGAGGACGCGGAGAACGTCACGATAACGGGGCCGGGGACGATCGACGGCAACGGCGACGCGTTCATGGACCTCTCCCGGGCGAAAAAGATCGACAGTGCCGGCTCAGCGTGGACCCGCCAGAAGGGACGTTTCCGCGAAGTGTCCGCCGGCATCGGTGACGGCCCCGCAGTCCCGAAAGACCGCCCCTTCCAGATGATCATATTCTCCGGGTGCCGCAACGTCGTGCTACGGGACTTCGTTATCACAAACTCCCCCTTCTGGACGATGCACTGTGCCGACTGCGACGGCGTCCTGATGTCAGGCGTGAAGATCTGGTGCAATCTGCTTGTGCCCAACAACGACGGGGCTGATTTCACGTCATGCAGCAACGTCCTCGTCTCCGACTGCGACATCCGCACCGGGGACGATTGCCTGGTCTTCACCGGCTACAGCCATCATTTCAATCTCCCCGGATACAGGGGACGGAGACATCCTTCCGAGAACATCAATGTCACAAACTGCACGATGGTCTCCCGGTCGGCCGCCATCCGGATCGGCGGGTTCGATCAGAACCCGATGAGGAACTACACGTTCAGTAATCTCACGATATACAATTCCAACCGGGGGATCGGCATATTCGCCCGGGATGAGGGGTCGATAGAGAACCTCACGTTCACGAACATCGTTATTGAAACGCGTCTCCATACCGGGGACTGGTGGGGGAACGGCGAGCCGATACATATCTCCGCGGTCCGGCTGACGAAAGACGTGCATCTGGGCCGCATCAGGAACGTGAAATTCCAGCATATCATCTGCAGGGGAGAATCGGGGATCCTCGTGTACGGCACGGATGAAAACGTCATCGAAAACGTCTCATTCGAGGACATTGCGCTTCACATTGCCGACAGCCCGCTCGACGGCGTTGCGGGGGGAAACTTCGATCTCCGCCCTGTCCTGGATCCGAAACTCCAGCTCTTTTCGCACGACATCCCCGGTCTCTACGCGCAGTACGTTCGTAACCTTCGCATCAGGGACTTCGATCTCTCGTGGGATCCGATGCAACAGCCTTTCTTCACGCACGGCCTCGAAATCCGGGATTTCCACGGAGTGTCGATCGACGGTTTCAGGGGGACGGGAGCGCCGGGGAACCGGGACGCATTCCCTGTCTTCCTTCGGAACGGGAAGGGACTCGACAGCCGTCTGCCGGAGGGATTGATCCACTTGGAAAACGTCAGGAAAGGAAGGATCGTTGAATAATATCTTTCACAGACCGTTCAGGCTCCTGAATAAGACACAGCACTACGACTGGGGGACGAAAAACGACAATGCCTTCATCCCGCATTTCACGGGGTCTCCCGTCGTGCGGGACCTCCCGTACGCCGAGTTGTGGATTGGAGCGCACCCGTCCGCACCTTCCGATATTGTGGTCCAGGGACGGCAATCGCCCCTGAACAGGGTCATAGAGGATTTCCCGCTGGAAATCCTGGGGGAGTATGTCGCACACAGATTTGACAAAAAGCTCCCCTTTCTCCTGAAGATCCTCTCCGCGGCCCGCGCGCTCTCGATCCAGACACACCCGAATAAAGAGCAGGCAAGGAAACTGCATTCGGTTGATCCCGCACATTATCCTGACGACAACCACAAACCGGAGATCGCGGTAGCGCTCGACTCGTTGACGGCAATCGCCGGGTTCCGCCCGGCAAAGGATATTGTCGCTGCCCTTCACCGTTTCCCGGAATTAGACGGCATTGCCGGAAAAGACCTCCTCGGGAGAGTCCTGGGGGCCGGGAAAGAATCCGACCTCGTTTCGAATCTCAAGCTCCTCTATGGCGCGATCATGAGATGCGCCGCGGATGGGGAAAAGCTCGTCCCGGTCATCAGCAAAATCATTGACCGGTTGTCCGGAAAAATGGATTCAGCGGCGGATGAAGTGCTCTTCGTCGAGCAATACGGGCTGTACGGAGCCGATGTCGGACTTTTCTCGTTCCTCTTCTTCAATCTGATTCACCTCAGGTCCGGCCAGGCGATTTTTACGGATGCAGGCGTCCCGCATGCTTATATCAGAGGAAATATCGTCGAGTGCATGGCGAATTCCGATAATGTCGTGAGGGCCGGGCTCACGGGTAAATTCAAGGATGTCGGGACGCTGCTGGAAATCCTGACCTATCGTTTTGCCGAATACCCGATCATCAACCGGGAGCAGAAAACCGACGGCGTTGTCTATTATACGGGCGCCGCAGAGTTTGAAATCACCGCCTATCAGAAGGACCCCGGTTTTGAATCGATGTTTGACTCCGGAGACAGACCGGCCGCGGTCCTGATCACCGGGGGATCCCTCAGCGTGCAGTGGGAGGAGGATGGCGAATGGAGGTCGGAGGATTTCGCGAAGGGGGAATCGTTCTTGGTCCCTGCAATCCTCTCCCGCTGGCGGATGTCCGCCAGCGAAGAGGTCAGATTCTATCGTGTGTCAGTACCGTTGAAGTGAAAAGCGGAGTGCCGATTTCATTCCCTTCCCATGGCACAAAAGGAAAGAGCCATGCTCCCGACAATCTTCCTGCTCCTTTCTGCAATCCATTCCGCGCCCTTCGCACATGCAGCCCTCCCCGCAACTTCGCTGGCGGACTCCATCAGGGGCGAGACGCTCCGGTCGTGGAACGCCTACGTACGCTACGCCTGGGGGTATGATGACTTCCGTCCGATCTCAAGAAAGGGGACGAACTGGTATGCGGAGCCGCTGGGCATCTCAATGATCGATGCCTACAGCACGCTCAAACTCATGGGACTTGACAGCGAGGCCGGCCGCATCGAGCGGTTTGTCGTCGACAGCATACGCTTTGACAGGGACATCGCCGTAAAGACGTTCGAGGTGGATATTCGAATTCTCGGCGGGTTGCTCTGCATGTATCATCACTCAGCGAACCCCGCGGTTCTGGCGAAGGCGGAAGATTTCGGGAGGAGGCTCCTCCCTGCGTTCAGGACACAGACCGGAATTCCCCGGTACTATGTCAACCTCAAAACCGGAGAGTCTCACGGGGACACCGTCAACGTCGCCGAAGGGGGATCCAGTCTCCTGGAGATGGGGATCCTGAGCATGTTCACGGGGAAACCTGAATATTATCAGGCGGCGAAGCGGGCATCGCGGGCGCTCTATGACCGGAGGTTCCCCACGGGCCTGGTCGCGCAGGACATTGATGTCCAGCGCGGGGTATGGCTTGACACAGACAGCCACATCGGGGCATGCATCGATTCTTACTACGAGTACCTTCTCAAAGGATGGGTGTTATTCGGTGATCCGGACCTGAAGCGGATGTGGGACACGAGCATTGCGGCGATCCAGCGGTACGTCCCTGACACATCGACAGGGAGGTTATGGTATGGACACGTGGATGCCCGGACGGGTGAGTTTCGATCCGGGGTGGTGACACTCTGGGATGCCTATTTCCCGGCGGTGCTCACGCTTGCCGGTGACCTCCCCCGCGCGGTGCGCCTCCAGACCTCGTGGGAAGGATTGTGGGACGCCCATGGCCTTGAGCCGATGGTCTATGACTTCCGGAAAGACTCGATCATCACTCCCGGGTATTCTCTCAACCCGGAGATCATCGAGTCGGCCTACTACCTCTTTCAGGCGACGGGTGATTCCCGCTATCGCGCGATGTCCTGGAAGATGTTTGCCGATCTGCTCCGGTACTGCCGCACCGCCGAAGCATTTTGCTGCATCGCGGATGTCCGCACGAAGACCCGGGCCGACGAGATGCCCTCGTTCTTTTTTGCAGAAACTCTCAAGTATTTCTACCTCACGTTCGCGGACGTTCCGGGGTTTGCATTCCGCGATATCGTGTTCACCACGGAGGGACATCCATTCCGCCGGGCGGCGTTCCCGCGCGAAGAGTCCCGCAAGCGGCTCGGTTGGTAGGCACGGCGCCTGCGTCCAATTCTTCCCGCTGATTCTGAATACGTCTTGCGTCTCTGCGCGCGATTCTATAGTTTGAATCGGGTTCATTCACAGTCCCTCATCAGATTCTCCACCCTGAGGCGAATGTATGAAATCGCTGAATCCCTTCGTCGTCCGCTTGCTCTGTATTTCCCTGCCACTCATTGTTGTAGACACCGGTAAGACATTGTGTCAGGAGGGGAAGGATGCCGGACCTGCGCCGAATACGCTGACGCGGAAAGAGAAAAAAGAAGGGTGGAACCTCCTCTTTGACGGCACCACGATGAACGGGTGGCGGGGCGCTTACCTTGATTCGCTTCCTACGAAGGGATGGGAGGTGAAGGACGGCATTCTGATGGTACAGGCCTCGGGCGGAGCCGAGGCGGCTTTCGGAGGCGACATCGTCACGGTGGAACAGTATGGCAGCTTTGAGCTCGTTGTGGATTTCAGGTTGACAGAAGGCGCGAACAGCGGCATCAAGTATTTTGTCACCGAGCAGCAGCCGAAGACTCCCGGGTCCGCAAAAGGGCTCGAGTACCAGCTTCTCGATGATGCCCGCCATCCCGATGCCAAACTGGGGATCAACGGGAACCGGACGCTCGCTTCATTATACGACCTGTTACCCCCGACGAACAAGTCCGTCCATCCCATCGGCGAGTGGAACCATGCCCGTATCGTCGTTCGGGGTAGGCATGTAGAGCACTGGCTCAACGGGATCAAGGTTCTCGCCTATGAACGGGGCGGGAAGGAATTCCTCGCGCACAAGGCCGAAAGCAAATTCAAGGACCTTGACGGGTTCGGAGAAGCGCCGAAGGGGCACATCCTCCTTCAGGATCACGGTGATCAGGTCTTCTTCAGGAACATCAAAATCCGCATACTCTAAACCGGCTCCCCCTGCAGGAAAGGTTCGCTGATGATACGCTCCTCCCGTCGTAAGTTCCTCAAAATGGCCGGCATGGCTGCTGCAGCCGGTGCGCTTCCCCGCTCGACCGCACTGATGCAAAGCAGGCAGGAAAAGAGGGAGAAAACGGTCATCCCGTTCGATCTGGGAATCGCGTCGTACACATTCCGCATGTTTACGCTCGACCAGGCCATTGCCATGACGAAGCGGGTCGGCATCGGGAAGCTTGCGTTGAAAGATGTGCACCTTCCGCTGACCAGCTCCCCTCAGGAAATTGCTGCAGCCCTGGCAAAGATGAAAAGTGCGGGATTGACGCTGTCGTCGTGCGGTGTCGTGTACATGAAAACGGAGGCCGAGGTGGAACGCGCGTTCGCCTATGCGAAGAGTGCCGGACTGAAGATGATGGTCGGTGCCCCGGACATGTCGGTGATGGGGGCTGCGGAGAGCGCGGTCAAGGCGACGGATATCGCGCTGGCCATTCACAACCACGGTCCGACGGATGAGCGGTTCCCGAGTCCGGAAAGCGCATACACGGTCATTCAGAAAATGGACAAACGGATGGGGCTCTGCATCGACGTGGGGCATACGCAGCGACTGGGGCTTGACCCTGCGGCCGAGGCGGAGCGCTTCTTCGACAGGCTCCTGGACATTCATATCAAGGATGTCAGCGCTGCAGATGCGAAGGGAAGTACGGTGGAGATCGGTCGGGGGGTGATTGACATCCCGAACCTGCTCAAAACGCTTGAACGCCTCAAGTACAAGGGGACACTCCATATTGAACACGAAAAGGATGAGAATGATCCTTTGCCCGGTGTTGCCGAATCCGCCGGGTATCTGCGAGGTGTTCTGGATACCCTGTAAATCGAACAATTCAGAGAGATCAGCATGACCACGCGACGTGAATTCCTGAAGGACCTTGCCATTGGCACTGCGGCAGCAACCGTCGGGTTGAATGCGAAAAGCTACGCCCGGATCCTCGGTGCCAATGACAGGGTGAACTTTGCCATCATCGGCCTGCATGGACGCGGCTACGGGCATCTTGACTCACTGCGGGCCAACAGGAATGCGATGGTGTCCCACGTGTGCGACGTCGACAGCAGAGAGCTTGACAGGTTTGCAGGGGTTGTAAAGGAGAAGCTCGACCGCGCCCCCGTCAAAGAGAGAGACTTCAGAAGGGTGCTGGAGTCAAAAGATGTTGACGTGATCACGATTGCAACACCGGAACACTGGCACGCGCCTATGGCGATACTGGGGCTCCAGGCGGGGAAGCATGTGTACGTGGAAAAGCCGTGCAGCCACAATCCGCACGAAAGCGAACTGCTGGTACAGGCGCAGAAGAAATACGGCAAGCTCGTGCAGATGGGAACCCAACAACGGTCATCCCCTCACACCATCGAGATCGTGAAGAAGATCCACGGGGGGCTCATCGGCAAAGCTTATCTCGGGAAAGCGTGGTACAGCAACACGCGGAAATCGATCGGGGTAGGCAAAGAAGTCCCTGTTCCCGAATACCTTGACTGGGAATTGTGGCAGGGTCCGGCGCCGCGGAGACCCTATAAAGACAATATCCACCCGTACAACTGGCACTGGTTCTGGCACTGGGGCACCGGGGAGACACTCAACAACGGCACGCATGAAGTCGATGTGTGCCGGTGGGCGCTCGGCGTCGATTTCCCCAACAGGGTGACTGCCTCCGGCGGTCGATACCATTTCGCCGATGACTGGGAGTTCTATGACACGCTGGTGACGAGTTATGAGTATGACGGCAAGATGATTACCTGGGAAGATCTGAGTTGCCAGGGGAAGGAGCTCGACAACAGAAGCCGCGGGTCAACGATTCACGGGACTGAAGGGACGGTGCTTGTCGACCGGGACGGGTATGAGGTGTATAACCTGGATAACAAGAAAATCGCTGAATACAAGGTGGGAACCACGAGCACCACACGGGATCTGGTGAGCGCTGATACAATGACCGATGATCATTTCCGCAACCTGATCAACGCGATTCGGGAAGGCGAACGGTTGCATTCGCCTATCGAAGAGGCGAGCATCTGTGTCACGATGCTCCAGCTTTCGAACATTGCCTGGAAGGTGGGCCGGGTTCTTACGTTGAACAGCTCCGATGCCCATATCCTG
>Ga0182017_10000797_pt1 | contig 24871 bp, 25 predicted proteins | sample 712E3DmetaG_FD_120492 | JGI IMG/M metagenome (GOLD analysis project Ga0182017, IMG submission 120492) | Permafrost microbial communities from Stordalen Mire, Sweden - 712E3D metaG | ecosystem: Environmental > Terrestrial > Soil > Wetlands > Permafrost | place: Sweden: Stordalen | collected... | reverse complement strand
AGCTCAGGGGTAGAGCATCTGCCTTTTAAGCAGAGGGTCGGTGGTTCGAGCCCACCCACGCTCACATTTCTTTGCCCGGATGGTGGAACTGGCAGACACACCATCTTGAGGGGGTGGCGCCCGAAAGGGCATGCGAGTTCAAGTCTCGCTCCGGGCACTTCCGAAAGGGACGGCATGACGCTGTCCCTTTTTCTTTTTCCCGATGTTATTGCATGTCAAACTCATTCATCGTACTTTGGCAACGGCTATGGAAATTCGAGCACATGTCGTCGTAAGCGGATTAGTTCAGGGTGTGGGGTTTCGCTATTTTGCCTTCCATAGGGCAAACCATCTCGGACTCGTTGGATATGTGCGCAATAGTTTTTCTGGCGAGGTAGAGATCGAGATCGAAGGAGACCGGTCGTTGATTGAAGAATTTATTAAAGAAGTGAAAGTTGGTCCGCGTGTTGCTCAGGTAAAAGACTTAAAAATAGAATGGCTTGAATGTGAGAACTCGCATAAAAGTTTTGTAATCCGGTAAAAAACAGTACATACAATACATGGCAAAACAAAAAAAAGAAATAATTCGATTTGGATTGGGGTATGATGTCCACCGTTTAGTTCCGGGACGAAAGCTTGTCTTAGGCGGCGTTCGTATCCAATCAAAGAATGGACTTTTAGGTCATTCCGACGCTGATGTTTTACTTCATGCTGTCTGTGATGCAATTCTTGGTGCAGCTGCTTTGGGAGATATTGGACAACATTTTCCGGATTCCGATAAAAAATATAAAAATATCTCAAGCCTCAAGCTTCTCAGGCTAGTCGGAACGTTACTTCGGAAAAGAGGATGGAGCATCAACAATATTGATTCAACGGTAGTCCTCGAAAAGCCCAAAATAGCTGCTTATGTTGATGCAATGCGTCAGCGCATGGGAAAAGCGCTCACGATCTCGCCTCAAATCATTTCCATTAAAGCCACTACACACGAAGGACTTGGGTCCTTTGGCAGGGAAGAGGGGTGTGCCGCTTTTGCAATTGCCTCCATACTGCAGACAGAAAAGAAATAACCTATGGAACAATTTATCAATTCCCTTGCAGCACTTAATCCCATATGGATTTATTGTGTTGCAGGAGGAATTGCTTACTTAGAAAATGTATTTCCACCTTTACCGAGCGATGTCATACTGGTTGCTGCTGGATCACTTGCTGGAATTGGAAGAGCGGATTTTGCCCTCTTGCTTGTTCTTTCGACTATAGGAAGCACAGCCGGTTTCCTCACAATGTACAAAGTGGGTGATTGGTTTGGTGTTCGTATTTTGGAGGCGGGGAAATTCAAATTCATTCCGCTTGAGCAAGTCCATAAAGTAGAAGCATGGTTTAAGAAGTATGGATACTGGGTTGTCGTTGCAAACCGTTTTTTGGCTGGAACACGGGCCGTTATTTCTTTTTTTACCGGAATGTCGGAATTATCGTTATGGCGGACGACTGTCCTTTCACTCCTGAGTTCATTGCTTTGGAATTTTATTCTCTTATTTGCGGGAAGAAAATTAGGAGAAAACTGGAGAGGAATATCTTTCTATCTTATTACATACGGCAAGGTCGTTACCATCCTATTAATTATCGTTGTTATTATAGTTGTTGGTCGGAATTATTATAAAAATCGAAATCGGCAGGATCCTTCTGATAAATCAACTTCCGTGAAACATTCAGACTCATAATTAAAGATAAATACGTGCTCGATTTTCTCAATTCACTTGATATCACATTGTTCCGCTTTTTGAATGGCTCGTTGTCCAATTCAGTATTCGATTTCCTTATGCCCCTCATCACTGATTTGAACAAGTATCGCATCGTATTGGTCTTCGTTGGTGTCATTCTTCTTTGGATGCTTATTCGTGGAAAACGGCATGTCAGGATTGCAGCCGTTCTTCTCATAATTACTATCGTTGTGAGTGATCAATTAAGCAGTTCGGTAATCAAATATTGGCTCGAACGCCCAAGACCATGTCATACGCTGCAGCATGTTCATTTGCTTGTCGGCTGCGGAAGCGGATTATCGTTTCCATCTTCGCACGCTGTTAATAATTTTGCAGGCGCCCTCATATTGGCTTTCTTTTTTCCCCGCGCTAAATGGTGCTTCTTTGGATTTGCAGCACTTGTCGCATTTTCACGTGTCTATGTCGGTGTACATTATCCATCTGATATCATTGGGGGCGCGGTGATCGGATTATTGTGTGCTGGAAGCGTCCTTCTGGCATTTATCGCTTTAGAAAAACTGTGGTACAAAGTTCTGCAACGACGGGCATAAGGTGAAAGTTTTTGATGAGTGATTCTCTATTACATCAAACGCAGGAACGCTGGTGGGTTCGGGCATGTCTTGCAGCTGCTTCCGGAATATTCCTTGGTTGTGCTTTTCCTCCATCTCCATTGTATTCTCTTGCGTATGTTGCGTTCATTCCCTTCTTTTTTCTTTTCGCCAGAATAGAATCCTTCTCCAAAATCGTACTGTATGCATATGTATTCCTCTTGCTCTTTCATCTTGTAACAGTGTATTGGACAGGAGGATTTGTTGTTGGCAAAGATATTTGGATGATGACGGCAGGCGCTGCAGTCGTTTTTATCCATCCGGTATTTTTCCTGCCGATCGTCCTCCTTGCATTTGCTGTTAAAAAAAGAATGGGACTTGTTCAGGGGCTCATTGCTTTTGCGTTGTTCTGGACTTCGTTTGAATATCTTCATTCCTTAGGCGAATATTCCTTTCCATGGCTTACACTTGGCAATAGTCAAGCGTATGATCTTAACCGAATCCAGATTGTTGAGTATGTTTCCGTGTACGGATTAACACTTCTGATTTTTTCTTTTAACATAATAGCATTCCTGGTACTCATGAACCAGACAAGCGGAAAATGGAAACTTCGATTAAAACAAGTCGTGTCATTACTATCAGTCTTGGTTGTTCTATATTATGGATCTGCCTTGTATGGGGCGGCTGTCATAAAAAAAGAGCCGGGTGATTCAAAAAATAAAATATCTGTCGGCATCGTTCAGCCTAACTTTGACCCATGGGATAAATGGGGAGCAGGCTTTGGGGATAAATGGGAATCATTCCTTTATCAATTCAATTATTATTTTGATGAGAGCAGGCAGCTTTCCCAATTCAAACCAGATATTATTTTCTGGCCGGAGACAGCAATTCCATTTCACATTCTTCTGCCGCGGTATTCTCTCTATCGTTCGCAGCTGCAGGCACTTTCCGATACACTGAAACTTCCGATATTGACAGGACTTCCGACCGCAGAGTTTTTCGATTCATTGCATGCATCAGCGACGGCTGAGAGAATTGGAACTTCAAATATTTATGCGGAATCGTTCAATTCTGCTGTTTTAATATCACCCGGCCGCATCGTTGGACAAATTCATAAGAAATCAATCCTGGTTCCATTTGCCGAACGCATTCCCTACGCCGAAACATTTCGCTGGCTCATTGAACCATTAAAATGGAATGTAGGAATATCAAGCTGGGGAAAAGGAGCAGATACTGTTGTGTACTCGCTGTATTTAAAAGATGGCCGGCAGACTAAATTTTCCGGCATGATTTGTTATGAATCGGTGTATCCAAACTATGTACGTGAATTTGTAAAACGCGGAGCAAAATTTTTAGTCATCATCACAAATGATAGCTGGTGGGGGAACACCTCTGGTGCGTATCAACATGCTGCGTTTGCATCCTTAAGAGCAGTTGAAACGCGCCGATGGGTAGTTCAATGTGCAAATGGCGGCATTTCTTTGGTTGTTGATCCTACTGGCAAAAGGCAAGTAACAACAAATTTATATACACGGACTAAATTTATAGCCGATATTGGGCTTCTATCAGGTGAAACATTCTATGTGAAGTATGGAGATATCGTAGCTCAAATATGTCTTGCGGCTTCCATAATGATGGTTGTGGCACTAGCCTTTCCAGTGAATAAATTAAAAAGGACATACCATGGAAATAATCGATCTTCGGAGTGATACAGTAACAAAACCTTCTCGTGAAATGCGTGAAGCGATGCTTACTGCTGAAGTTGGAGATGATGTGTATGGGGAGGATCCGACAGTAAATCGCTTGCAAAAAAGAGTAGCTGAAATTTTGGGCAAAGAGGCGGCGTTGTTCGTGCCGTCTGGAGTGATGGCAAATCAACTTGCAATCAAAACACAAACTCAGCCAGGGGATGAAGTTATTGTGGAAAGCGAATCGCACATTTTCAACTTTGAAACGGCTGGAGCTGCATTCCTTTCCAATGTCCAATTATGCACGGTCAAAGGAAACCACGGTATATTAAAAGCAGACCAGGTAGATCAAGCAATCCGTTCTCCAATCTATTACAATCCGAGGACTTCACTGGTCTGTCTCGAAAATACACATAATAAGGCTGGCGGGACAATTTATCCGCTTGAAGAAATTCAAAAGATACATGACTTGGCACGGAATAAAAACCTTGCCCTTCATCTTGATGGTGCTCGTCTCTGGAACGCCTCTGTTGCAACAGGTATTTCGCCTAAAGATTATGCCCGCTATTTTGATACAGTCTCTGTTTGTTTCTCAAAAGGGCTGGGTGCACCGGTAGGCTCTGCCTTAATTGGAACGCGCGAAAAAATCGAATCGGCTCGAAAATATCGGAAAATATTTGGCGGCGGAATGCGCCAAATAGGAATCATTGCTGCTGGAGCGTTATTTGCGCTTGACCACAACGTTGAACGGTTACAAGAAGATCACGACAAAGCAAAGTGGCTTGCAAAAGAATTGAGCTCACTTCCCGGAATTCAGCTTGATATGAATTCTGTGCAGACAAATATTATCATTTTCAGTGTGAGCGGCAGAGCAGAGAGCGCGCAAGAACTTATTTCCAAGTTAAAAGCGAGCGGGGTTCTTATTTCAGACATGGGTATCTCGGCTCTTCGGGCAGTGACACATCTCGATGTCAGTATGGATCAGATACAAAAAGCATCGGCAACGATAAAATCACTTCTCTCAAATTGAAAGGAGAACGTATGGAGAATGACATTAAAAACACTCAATCTCGGACAGACTACGATGTGCAGCAAGATCAACAGCTCAGAAGGCTCCTCGCGGCACAGGATGATGTATGGAGGATCTTTCGCGTTATGGCAGAATTTGTTGATGGATTCACATTGATGGCAAAGCAAAAAAATCTCGTTTCTGTATTTGGTTCTGCTCGATTGACACCGGATTCGCACTACTACCAACTTGCAGTGCAAGTGTCTAAAGAACTCGTTAAGCACGGATTCAATGTGCTCACGGGAGGTGGTCCCGGTATTATGGAGGCGGCAAATAAAGGAGCACAGGAACAAAAAGGCAATTCCGTTGGTGTCGCAATTGAGCTGCCTCATGAAGAAGACGCGAACCAATATATTGACCGGGGCAGGTTACAGACTTTTAGGCATTTCTTTGTGCGAAAAGTCATGTTTGTTAAATATGCCCATGGATTCGTTGTCATGCCCGGCGGTTTTGGCACATTGGACGAGTTCTTCGAAGCAATGACACTTATACAGACGAAAAAAACAAAAGAGTTTCCTATTATCCTCATGGGTTCTGATTATTGGAAAGGCCTGGTTGATTGGATCAAAACAACGATTGTTCAGGAGATGATGATTTCTCCCGGAGATATAAATTTGTTTCATGTAACAGATGATCCGGTCGAGGCGGCTGAAATTATTGAGGATTTCTACAAGAAAAATGTGATGATTACCAATTTTTAAATTACTGGGAGGGTAAAATCTGTAAAGATCAAATTTTCTTGCTTCTTCAAAAGTCATTCTGTATATTATATATAGTAGATGTAGATAGCCCGAGGTAGACGGGCTATTTTTTTTGGAATCCTGATTTGATGGATTTACACCAAAAGATTGAAGAAATAGCGGCTCCTTTCCTTAGCGCAATCGATGCATTCGTCGTCGATATTCATTTTGTTCAAGGTGCACAAGGGAAAGTGGTACAGCTCTTCGTAGATACAGATTCAGGTATAACGGTTGGTCAATGTACTGAACTGAATCGAAATATAGGAGAAGCGCTTGAACTTCAAAATATTATTCAGAATTCATATATTTTAGAAGTGTCTTCTCCTGATTTAATGAAGCCGCTTAAGCTATTAAGGCAATATCGCAAAAATATAGGAAGACAATTTCACGTGCGTTACCGAAAAGGCGATGAAATTGTAGACATCATCGCCACACTTGATGGAATAGAGGGCGATGTTTTGACTTTTGTCACAAAAAATGAAGGGGCCAGTAAGGTTTCCTTTAATGAGATTATTGGATCAATTGAAGAGCTTCCCTGGTAAACCGCAGGATGAATGCTCTGTAGTATGGAGGTAAGATGAATCACGAGATTGTTGAATCTTTTGCACAAATGGCCCGCGAAAAAGGCATCGATAAAGATATTCTCATCGGGATTGTCGAAGATATTTTTGGGATGATGGTAAAAAAGAAGTACGGACCTAATGTCAAATTTGACGTTGTCGTCAATATGGATAAAGGAGACATCGAAATTTACCTCGAAAAAGAAGTTGTTGAAGTAGTGGAAGATCCTTCAACACAGATATCCGTTGCTGATGCGCAAAAAAGATCTGGCGATAATTTAGTTGCGGGGGAAGAGTTTGTTGAAATCGTCCCATTGGTAGACTTTGGCCGTCGTCTTGTGATTAGTGCAAAACAAAACCTCAATCAGCGAATTAAAGAAATTGAACGTGAAGCGATATTTAACGAATACACGAATTCAATCGGAGAAATTGTTGTAGGAGAGATTTATCAGATTCGCAAAGGCAAGGGTGAAATTCTTGTCATGCATAATAAGAACGAGTTGCTTCTGCCAAGAAACGAGCAAATATACAAAGAACGGTATAAAAAAGGCGATACCATCCGCGCTATTGTAAAAGAAGTTCGCAAGGGAGCGGGAAATCCAACAGTTGTTATATCCCGAACAGATCCCGCATTTCTTATGCGCTTATTTGAAATTGAAATTCCTGAGGTGTACGATGGTGTCATTGAAATTAAAAGAATTGCACGTGAACCTGGTGATAGAGCAAAGGTGGCCGTACTTTCGCACGATGAACGTATTGACGCTGTTGGCGCATGTGTTGGAATGAAAGGCGTACGAATTCATGCAATCGTTCGAGAATTAAACAACGAGAATATTGACGTCATTAATTATTCCGACGATCCACTAGTGTTCATCCAACGGGCACTTGCACCGGCAAAACTTAAAGAAATTCAGATGGATAAAGAGAACAAGAAAGCGACAATTAATGTTGCCAACGATCAGGTTTCGCTTGCCATTGGCAAGGGAGGACAGAATGTCCGGTTAGCCTCCAAACTGACGGGATTTGAATTGAATGTGCAGAAAGAGGGCGGTGAGGAAGAAGAAGAATATGACATGGATCTTTCGGAATTCCGGGAAGAACTTGGTGATGTGCTCTTCCATAAATTCTTTGATGAAAATTACAAATCGGTACGCGATATTATCCAAACATCAAAAGAAGATTTGGTGAATACACTCGGCATTGAGCCTGAAAAGGTGGACGAGATCCTTACCATGTTGAAGAAGGGTTTTGAAGAAGCAGAAGTTGAGATAGAAGAAGAAACGGATGCTTTGCTTGCTGAGATCGATGGATCTGGAAAAGAAGTTATTTCTTCAGATGTAAAAACGAACGAAGAAGCAACAGAAATTAAGACAGAAAACACTAAGCCGGAAGGCGAGTAAAAACACTCATTTCGTGTGTAACGAAAGAAGATCAGAATGTCCGAACAAGGTCTAAAAAAAATGAAGATCTTCAACCTCGCAAAAGAGTTAAATCTTTCAAGCGAAACGATCATCGACTTCCTCAAAAAGAAGGGTTTCGATGTGAAGTCCCATATGTCCTCTGTGACCGAGGATATGATGCCTGTCATTATGGGACATTTTAAGAAAGACAAGGAAGTTGCGGAGAGACACCAGCGGAAGATTCAAGAATTCCGATCTACACGAAAGAAGGAATCGCCGGAAAAAACAGAAGTTGCTGAGAAGGGCGAAAAGAAAACAGCAGGAAAAGAAGAACCTCCTATAGAGAAGGAAAATCTACCGCTGAAGAATGAGGAACCGCTGCTCCCGGCTGTAGAAGAAATTGTGCCACTGCCAATAACAGAAAAAGAAAGTATTTCTGATAAGGAAATACTGCAGCCTGAAGAAGAAATAATTGTAACGTCTGAAAAACCAATTGAACCTCCTGGTCCAGTTGTTGAAGTAAAATCAAAGGTTGAAAAACAGAAAGACGAGATACCAAGCAAAGAGAAACCTGCAGGACGAACAAAAAAACAACTGCAGAGCCCATTGGAAGCCGTAGTCGCACGCTCACAGCGTGGATTGACCATTAAGGGCAAAATAGATCTCACACCCGCCAGAAGTGCTCAGAAACCGGATATCATAGAAGAAAAAAGGAAAAAGAAAAAGAAAAAAGTCCGTGATGAAACTAAAAAGACTAAGGTGGCACCAGGCAAGTCGGAAGATGAAGAAGAATCGAAGTCAAGAAAACGCAAACGAGTTCGTCGTGCTGAAGTCAATGAAGATGAAGTAGCAAAAGCAATCCGCGAAACGCTTGCTGATGCAGGTGACGAATTAGCAATAGCGCGTGCTGCGATTCGCAGAAAGAAAAAGGAAAAGCGTGAAGAGGAAGAACAGAAAAAGCTCGACCAGCTTGAACATGATAAGATGCGCATCAAAGTAACGGAATATGTTACTGTTGGTGAGCTTGCCAATCTCATGCAGGTAACAGTGGCTGAAGTAATACAAAAAGTCATGGGCCTTGGCATTATGGTATCAATCAATCAGCGTTTAGATAAAGATACGATTACCTTGGTCTCTGATGAATTTGGTTTTCAAGTTGATTTTGAAGAAGAATTTTCTTCCGAAGCGCTTTCGGACATTGAAGACGATGAAGAGGCACTTCTTCCGCGAGCCCCGGTCGTTACGATTATGGGACACGTTGACCATGGAAAGACATCATTGCTCGATCATATTCGAAATACAAATGTTGTCGCTGGTGAAGCGGGTGGAATTACGCAGCACATCGGTGCCTACGAAGTGACTGTTGGCGAGAATAAACAGATTACATTCCTCGATACACCTGGTCACGAAGCATTTACTGCAATGCGAGCCAGAGGCGCGCAAGTGACGGATATTGTTGTCCTGGTGGTTGCAGCAGACGATAGTGTGATGCCGCAGACAGTAGAAGCGATAAGTCATGCTCAGGCTGCAAACGTCCCGATTATTGTTGCAATTAATAAAATTGATAAAGCTGAATCGAATCCTGAACGTATTAAACAGCAATTGGCCGAACGCGGGCTTCTGGTGGAAGAGTATGGTGGAAAGCATCAAGTGGTAGAACTTTCAGCGAAAAAAGGAACAAATATCAATTTGCTTCTCGAAAAGATCCTGCTGGAAGCCGAGATGCTGAATCTTCGGGCAAATCCAAATAGAGAAGCACGTGGAACGCTGGTAGAAGCAGAATTGGATAAAGGGAAGGGAATCATAGCAACCATTTTAGTTCAGAAAGGCACGTTGCGAATTGGTGATTCCTTCGTATGTGGTGTGTGGAGTGGACGTGTACGGGCGATGTTCAACGAGCGGGGTCAGCGAGTCGAAGCAGCTAAACCATCACAACCTGTGCAGGTTGTCGGTTTCGACGGCATTCCGCAAGCAGGCGATGATCTGATTGGAATTGAAGACGAACATCAAGCGCGCGAAATTAGCCTCACACGTCAACAATTAAAACGAGAACAAGATTTCCGCCAGAACAGACGCGTAACGTTGGATGACATTTCACAACAAATTAAAGAAGGGCAAGTTCGTGATCTTCCTGTCATTGTAAAAGCAGACGTGGATGGTTCAGCAGAAGCTCTTTCTGATTCATTAATGAAACTCTCGACAAACGAAGTCAAAGTACTGGTCATTTATAAAGGCGTTGGCGGTATTTCTGAGTCAGATGTTTTGCTCGCTATGGCATCACGTGCTGTGATTATTGGATTCCATGTCCGTCCGAATCTCAAAGCGCGTCAGCTGGCACAGCACGAAGATGTTGATATTAGAATCTATAACATTATTTATGATGCGATTAATGATGTCCGGAAAGCATTGGAAGGGTTGTTAGCGCCGACTGTCACGGAAGAAGTGACGGCAACGGTAGATGTACGTGATGTCTTTAAAATATCTAAAATTGGAACGATTGCAGGCTGTTTAGTAAGGGACGGTAAAATCATCCGGAACAATCATGTGCGCCTTGTACGCGACGGCATTGAAGTGTTTGACGGAACTATTGCATCGTTGAAACGGTTTAAAGACGATGTGAAAGAAGTTGAACAGGGATTTGAATGCGGCATTAGTCTTGAAAACTTCAACGACATAAAGAATGGCGATATTATTGAAGCGTATAAAACTGTCGAAACAAAACGTAAATTGGAATAAAGGATAGAACGTGTCAGTTCGATCTGAAAAAGTTGGTTCGCTCATCAAAGAAGAATTGGGCCAGTTGTTTCAACGGAACTTCAGCATGGCCGAGTATGGATTTTTAACTGTGACAGACGTGGTGATGAGCCCTGATCTCAAAGTCGCAAAAGTGTACGTGAGTATTTTTGGTGACGAAGAGCGGAAGAAAAATGGCTTTGCCAAATTAGAAGCGCAAAAGCCATCGGTTCGTTCCATGCTTGGACATGCCGTACGGCTGCGCTTTACACCCGAAATTATCTTCTATCTGGACGATACGTTAGATAGGGCAATGAAACTCGAAAATATTTTTCATAAAATTCACGAGAATGATTCAAAAAAAGAAGAGGAAAATAATCCGGCTGATGCATGAATGAAGAGAATGCGGTGCACCACGACTTTTCAATTGAAGGAGAAGTTCTCTTTCTGGACAAGCCTTTGAATTGGACGTCGTTCGATGTCGTCAAGAAAGTGCGGGTGCTCTTCGATGTTCGGAAAGTAGGGCATGCGGGCACATTGGATCCAAACGCAACCGGTTTGCTGATTGTCTGCACAGGCAAAAAAACAAAAAGTATTGAACAGTTTGTCGGATTAGAAAAAGAGTATACAGGTACTTGTAAAATTGGTGAGCGGACTCCAAGTTTTGATACTGAAACAGCGGCTCATGAATGGAACGATTCTTCTGCCGTAACGGAACAGCAGATACAAGAGGCAGCGCACAATTCTATTGGCAAGCAGCTTCAACTGCCTCCAATGTACTCGGCAGTGAAATACGGAGGGAAGCCGTTGTACAAATATGCACGTGTTGGAAGAACGGTGGAACGCGTTGAGCGGGAAGTAATTATTTCGTGTTTTGATATTATTCGTATTCATGATCAGTATATCGATTTTTGTATCGTCTGTTCAAAAGGTACATATATTCGTTCTTTGATTGATGAATTTGGTCTGCGACTTGGATGCGGTGCAACGTTGACTGCACTGAGACGTACACGCATTGGAGATCATTCTGTTGCAAAAGCTTTGACTGTAGAGCAATTGATTGAGTGGCGGAATTCCCTCTTCATGAATAAATCAGAGCTAGTATGAAATTGGCTCGTCACATTAATGAAATTCCGTTTAATAAAGATTCGACTCTCACAGTTGGTACTTTTGATGGTGTCCATCTTGCCCATCAAAAAATCATAAAAGAAGTGGTTGCTCTTGCAAGGAAAAGAAACAGTAGAAGTGTCGTAGTCACTTTTGAACCGCATCCTCGAGAAGTCGTATCAAATGCAGGTACAAAAATACAGCTTCTCACGACATTGCGGGAACGGCAAGAATTATGCGGGCAGTTGGGTGTCGACTGGTTCGTTGTCATAAATTTTGATAAAACATTATCGAATCAGAGTTTTCGTGATTTCTATATACAATACCTTATCAACGGTATCGGTATGAACCTGGTTGTAGAAGGGTATGATCATCACTGGGGAAAGAATCGAGAAGGAACGATCGAATCTTTGATGAAGCTTGGAAAAGAATTTGAATTTGATGTTGTGAACATTGAACAATTCTTTTATAACGGTGCTCCAGTAAACAGTTCTATCATACGAAACGAATTATTCCATGGTATGGTGGAAAACGCCGCAGAATTATTAGGAAGACCTTATGCTTTATATGGAAAAGTTATCGCAGGAGACAGGAGGGGACGTCTTCTCGGTTATCCAACGGCAAACATCGAACTTGATTCGCAGAAAAAACTTGTCCCTGACAATGGAATCTATTTTGTGAAGGTTACTCTTGGAACTGAAAAATATTTTGGTATGGCGAGTATTGGAGTACGCCCGACATTTCACCCTATGGGCAGCCGAACTATTGAAGTAAACATTCTTGATTTTGATAGTGATATTTATGGAAGTGATATTCAAATCAGCTTCTTGCGCAGATTGCGCAATGAATTTAAATTTGATTCCGCTGAGCAGCTTATTCAACAAATGCACAAAGACAAGGAATTGAGCACGAATTTACAGCATGAATATAAATTATAGAATGAACAATTGTAGTATAATTAATTTTACAAGGAGCTAAAATGCCAATTACAACAGAACAGAAAAAAGAACTCATAAATAAATACGGCAAGAATTCTTCAGACACAGGGACTCCTGAAGTTCAAATTGCCATCATAACCGCAACCCTGAACAGTCTGTCACCGCATTTTGAGAAATTTAAAAAAGATCACCATGCACGGTTGGGTCTGCTCAAAATGGTCGGCAAGCGACGCCGTCTTTTGGACTATTTGATGAAAAAAGATATTGCACGTTATCGGACTATTATTCAAGAGCTTGATATCCGCAAGTAAATAATGACATCATAAATGATGATATTTTTAGTACGAGGTTCTTTAGAAGAAAGAAGCAGGTAGCTATGAAGGTCACAAAGGAAATACAGCTGAACGGTAAAATATTATCACTGGAAACTGGAAGGTTTGCTAAACAGGCACACGGCGCTGTGATGGTACGGTACGGAGACACCATGGTGCTGGCGACAGTAGTGAGTAATTTTGAAGCCAAAGAGGGGCAGGATTTTTTCCCTTTGCAAGTTGAATATCGTGAAAAAACAGCAGCAGCAGGAAAAATTCCTGGCGGATTTTTCAAGCGAGAAGGACGTCCAACAGAAAAAGAAATATTATCATCGCGCTTGATTGATCGTCCTATTAGACCGATGTTTCCTAAAGCATACAAAAATGAGACACAAGTTCTCGTTACAGTGTATTCTTCGGATATGGAACACGATGGAGACGTTCTTGGCGCATGCGCGGCATCAGCGGCATTCATGGTCTCTGATATTCCTTTTGATGGTCCAATTGCAGAAGTACGTGTGGGCCGTGTTGGTGGAAAATATATTGTGAATCCTACGTTCAAGGAATTAGATTCAAGCGACTTAGACATTACTGTAGCCGGAACATCTGATTCTATTGTCATGGTCGAAGGTGAATCTGTCGAAGCTTCAGAAAACGATTTGCTTGAAGCACTCCGTGTCGGGCATGAAGCAATCAAGAGCCTCTGTTCTATTCAGATTGAGCTTGCTAAAGAAATCAACAAGCCAAAGCGGAATATTATCGTACCGGAAATTCTATCCGGTTTGAAAGAGGAAGTAGTAATCCTTGCAGAAGCTCACTTGAAACAGTTGAGCCGGACTGTGATGACGAAAGAGGAACGGTCTGAAGCAACGAATAAAGTGTGCGACGATGTTAAGGCTTCCTTGGCAGAAAAATATCCTGAAAAAGAGCTTCTCATAGACGAATTGCTCCACGATATCGAACGTGATGCAATGCGGTCGACCATTCTCAATGAAGGCAAGCGTCTTGATGGCCGCGGTTTAACGGACATTCGGCAAATAACTTGCGAAATTGGAATTTTGCCACGTACTCACGGTTCAGCGCTTTTTACTCGAGGCGAAACACAAAGTCTTACAAGTGCGACACTAGGTACGAAAATGGATGAACAAGTACTCGAAGGTCTGCTGCCAGAAACAACAAAGCGTTTCATGCTCCACTATAATTTCCCGCCGTTTTCAGTTGGTGAAGTCGGAAAACTTGGCTCGACCGGTCGGCGTGAAATTGGTCATGGAAATCTTGCAGAGCGTTCATTGAAAAGATTGATTCCTACTGAAAAGGATTTTCCGTACACCGTTCGCGTAGTTTCTGATATTCTCGAATCAAACGGTTCGTCCTCGATGGCGACAGTTTGTGCGGGTACGCTTGCACTTTTTGATGCCGGTGTTCCTATGAAACGTGCCGTTGCCGGTATTGCCATGGGCTTAGTAAAAGAATCTGATCAAGTTGCCATTCTGAGTGATATTCTTGGGAACGAAGATCATCTTGGTGATATGGATTTTAAAGTTGCTGGAACAGATGCTGGAATTACTGCATTCCAAATGGATATCAAGATCAAAGGTATTTCATTTGAGATTCTTGAGAAAGCACTTGCTCAGGCGAAAGCAGGTCGAATGCATATTCTTGATATCATGGCCAAGTGCATTCCAGCAGCACGGACTGATATTTCGCAGTATGCACCTCGTTTGGAAACAATAAAGATTCCGGTCGATATGATTGGTGCATTGATCGGACCAGGCGGCAAAAATATTCGTCAGCTCGTGAAAGATAGCGGTGCAGAAATCAATGTGGAAGATGATGGAACGGTAACTGTTGCAGCTGTAGAAAAGGAGTCTGCGGATAAAGCGATGCTCTATATTCGTGGTCTTGCAGAAGTACCGGAAATAGATAAAGTGTACAAAGCAACGGTGAAAAAAATTACGGACTTTGGAGCGTTCGTTGAAATTCTTCCTGGAAAAGAAGGGCTTGTGCACGTCTCTCAATTGAATGTGCAGCGTGTCGAAAAAGTTGACGACTTTGTGAAAGTAGGCGACATACTTGAAGTGAAATTAATGCATATCGATTCAGAAGGAAAAATGAGTCTCAGTCATAAAGCATTACTGCCCGGTGGGGAAAACGCGAGCGAGGAGATGAAGCGTTCCCGTGAACGCAAAAAAACGGATCATCGTGGCGGCAGAGATGATCGGCATCCGCGTCATTAATTAGTGCATAATGCAAGGAGTACATATCCTCACATCACAAACAGTTTTTACATGGTGTGAGGATTTCTTTTATGAATTTTACTATTCCACAAATACATGGATTCCGGGGAAATCTGCAGGTCCCCGGTGATAAATCCATTTCGCATCGAGCTCTTTTGATAGGCGCGATTGCAGATGGCGTCTCTGAAATACATTCCTGCTCGAACGCAGCGGATCCTCTCAGTACACTTTCATGTATTAAGCAGCTTGGAATTGAAGTGGAAGATCATGGGAATTATATTCTATTACATGGCAAAGGACGCCGTGGATTGCACGAACCTTCTACGCCATTACATGCAGGCAATTCCGGCACAACCATGCGCTTGCTTTCAGGTATTCTCGTTGGGCAAAAATTTTGTTCAGTACTTCTTGGTGATACTTCGCTTGGCCAGCGGCCAATGAAACGCATCATCGATCCTCTTCGGCAAATGGGTGCAAATATCCATGGCACTGAACGAAATACGGCTCCTCTGCACATTGAACCCGTTGAACAACTTCAAGCAATTCAATATACTTTGCCTTTTCCAAGTGCGCAGGTAAAATCTGCATTACTTTTTGCAGGTCTGTTTGCGGAAAGTAAAACAACGGTCATTGAAAGTTCAAAGACCCGCGACCATACTGAACGGATGCTTGGCTTGCGATCAAGAACAATCAATGGCTGCAATGTCGTTGAGGTTTACCCTGAGATGAAAATTGAAGGGAAGAAGTTTTTTGTTCCCGGAGACATGTCAGCTGCCGCTTTTTTTCTTTCAGCGGGACTGATTGTGCCGGAATCAAATCTCACAATACAAAATGTCGGACTTAATCCGACACGCAGGCGTATTCTGGATATACTCAAAGCAATGGGAGGCAATATCCAAATACTGAACGAACAAATCATCGAAGGTGAGCCTATTGCTGATCTTGTGGTAAAATATTCGGAATTGAAAAGTAATCTTAATCTCCACGGAGCAGAGGTAGTTGATCTCATCGATGAGATTCCCATCCTCTCAGTTACAGCCTTGTTCGCAGAGGGAACTTTTAGCATTCGCGATGCGCGGGAACTACGAGCGAAAGAAACGGATCGAATTTCTGCAATTGTTCATAATCTGCGTTTGCTCGGTTGTGAAGTAGAGGAATATGAAGATGGATTTGCGTTTGAGGGGAAGAAAAAGTATTCTGGGGCTGTCATTCCAAGTTATGACGACCATCGAATTGCAATGGCATTCGGCATCGCAGGGCTTAAAATTCCGAACATGACCATAGAACACACCGAATGCGCCGATATTTCATTCCCTGGATTTTGGCAGAAACTTGTTTCTTCTACAAAAGAATGAAACAAAAATATACTTTGTTATTCGAGGTTGATAATCTGATGCATAAACTTATCGAGAACAAGTTCACTTCTGAGCCAGCGTAAAAGTTCCAATCCATATTTATTTAAAAAATAAATAATATTCATTTCTCGTTCTTGCAAGTTTGAATTGGGAAATAGACTGATTGCCACTTTATCCAATTGGCGAAGTGATATTTCATGCTGTCGTACTTGTGCAGATAAAGTTTTTTCTTTTAAATTGTTCAGTGCCCCTTGCATTCGAACGAGAGTGTTTTCCATTGCCGGAACAAGTGTCGGATCAATTGATTCCAAGCCATCCTTCAGACTCGTTAGACTTTCAGATACAGTACCCAATGTATTAGAGAATAATTCTTCAACTTTAAAGTCCGAGATGGATGCAGTAATACGACCTTTCAATGTGTTTATATCTGTAAAGAAATCTTTCGATTGAAGACCATATTTAGTAATAATTTTTTGAATCCGTTCTTCTACAATGGTAGCACTGCACCGAGGGTAGATGATGGGTTCAGGAATGTCAAAATTCTCGTACAATAATTTGAATTGTGCAAAGTATGCAACTTCAGATGGCCCCGCAACATATGCAAGTGTCGGGAAGAGGTAATCCTGACAGATCGGCCGGAGGACAACATTCGGACTGAAAAGATTCGGATCACTATTCAATAATTCAAGCATTTCTTCTTTTGTAAAAGTCCGACGTGTTCCTTTGAGAGAGAATCCATGCTCATGAGGTTCTATCGCATATCGCCCGCCGTTGTGAAAGAGAAAAAGATTCACCGCTCGCGGTTTCACTTGTGCATGATACTGTTTTTCAAGAGTTTCACTTTGTGTAATAACAAGCTGGCATGTCTGTGATATATTGTTTAATTCTTGCGCAAATACGGGTGTAAGCATTTTCTTCGTATCAGGATTGTGCGGATCAAAGAAGATCAATCCAGAGTTTTCAAGTAGGACATTGAAGAGATGGATAAATGCACGGCTTAAGGTCATTCCTTTTTGGTAGGCTGTTTCGAATAACTCAAAAACCTTTGGTGAATATTCTGTCGTTATCAATGTTTGACGAAGACTGTTAAAGAGTATTCCTATGGATTCATCTAAATTAACACTGCCCACTGCACCTACATTATTCCCCTTAGGCTTATCTTCGCCAGGATAACTCAGCCGCTGAAGTTCATTTGATGCATTGAGAAAAGAGAATGAACTCACTTCATCGATATCATGATCTTCGCCCTCAAGCCAAAATATCGGAACGAAGTTGTAATCAGGATATTGTTGCGATAATTGTTCAGTAAGTTGTAGAGTAGTTAATGTTTTATACAGTGTATAGAGCGGTCCTGTGAAAAGACCAACTTGTTGACCGGTAACAATAGCAACCGTGTTTTCGCTTAGGAGAAGATCGATGTTTGCTAAAGTTTTGATCCCGCAATGATAGTCGCGATTCTGATTTAACAGAATTTGAGCAATAGAAGACCTGTTCATTGCTCGATGTGCGACTGCATGAAGTCGTGATTCCCAAACTTTCTTATCACGGAAATCGCCGATGAAAAAATCTTTGACGTGTGAATAGTTGTCAATGTAGTCGATAAAAAGACGAGAGAATCCTGATTCTTCGGATTGGAGTTCGCTGTATGGGATAAAGTTCATAGGCATTATTAAAAATAATTTGTTAATTGATAGATAGAATTACTTTCTCCATAAGTTCAGAGAAACGTTCTTTCACATTGTTTGCCGTTTCTGTGACTTCTGCATGTGAAAGCTTGTTTTGAGAAATACCGGCAGCCAAGTTTGAAATGAGTGAAATTCCGACAGTTTTCATTCCTAAACTTTGAGAGGTGTAAATTTCAGGAACAGTTGACATACCGACTGCATCAACTCCGAGGCGCATGAGCATCTGAATTTCTGCAGGTGTTTCATATGATGGACCCTTGAGCCAACAGTAAGTACCTTGTTGTAATGGAATTTTGAGGTGTATTGCACTCTGAAGGACTATTTCCTGCAACATATGATCAAAATATTCATTTGGACTGTAGGTCGGGAATCTGTGCTCAATATTTTTTAAATGAGGTTGGAGGAAAGTAAGATTGAAAATATCTTTGATAAGCATGAGATCACCAGCAGAAAAACAACTATTCAAACCACCAGCCGCATTCGTGATAATGAGTTTCTTGATGCCTATATGATGTGCAATTATGACAGGGAAAATCGCACGATCAAGAGATCCCATTTCATAGAAATGAACGCGCCCTTCAAAAATGAGAAGAGGCATCGCCCGAGAAAAATCTTTTTGCAAATACCCAAAAATAAGCCTACCGGCATGCCCCTGTACAGATGAAACCGGATAATTGGGTATTTCAGATGCCAGGACTGAAGAAATTACATTAATATTATTAGAAAACTCACCTAATCCAGATCCAAGAATAAGTGCTAATCTAGGTTTGAAATCTGTTATAGACCGGATGTATTTTAATGCTTCTTGGATTTTCTTTTTCTTAATCAATTTCTTATCGATAAATGAACTGCAAATATATATCGTGCTCCGCAATTACTCTATAAGGGGTTTATGACAATATCGGCATCTTGCCTCATAAAGATCTTTAGCGCCAACGACAACAAGCTCATGTTGTTCAGTTTTGCGCTGGGTCCTATCAGCAGGATTTCCACATACTACACAAATTGCTAAGGTCTTGGTGATATATTCAGCAATAGCAAGGAGTTGCGGCATTGGCTCGAAAGGATTTCCTTTGTAGTCTTGATCGAGTCCAGCAACTATTACTCGCTTGCCCAGATCTGCTAAATGGTTACATACTTCGACGATATTCACCTTAAAAAATTGCCCTTCATCAATTCCAACTACCTGTGCGTCACCAACCAAGCTTAGAATTTCATGAGCATCTTCAATTACTTTTGCATTCAAAGATTGCTCACTATGTGAAACGATATGCTCCGAGCTATAGCGAATATCGATTTTTGGTTTAAAGACTACTACTTTTTGTTTTGCAATTTGTGCCCGGCGAAGGCGGCGAATGAGCTCTTCAGTCTTGCCACTGAACATACATCCGCAAATAACCTCAATCCATCCGGTATTACGCGGAACATTATGTAATTCAGATGTGTCCATTTTTATTTCTTCAGTTTAAGTGATCGCTCTAAGTTTTTTTCAGTGAATGCAAAGGGGAGAAGAGAAGTAATTTTTAAAACTTTGGTTCGGCTTTTCGAATTCATCATTACGAAATCGATATTGCCGGCTAATTCTAATAGAACTTGCCGACATGCGCCGCATGGAGGTGTAAAACCAAGATCATCCGAGACAACAGCAATAGCCTTGAATTTTGATGCTCCTGATGAAATAGCTTTAAAGATTGCAACTCGTTCTGCACAGATCGTAAGTCCGTAAGAGCTGTTTTCTATATTGCATCCAGTAAAAATCGTACCATCCGTGGTAAGGAGCGCTGCACCAACCCTGAATTTTGAAAAAGGGCAATATGCACTGATCTTTGCAATATGTGCGGCTTTTACAAGTTCCCTATATTCTTTTTTCATAGATTATTCATTAATTAATTATCTCTTGCTCACTGTAAAAAATATATAGAAGATTAGACTGAGAAGCAATTTGTGAAAATCGTATGATGAACTCAGACCGTTGTTTGCCTGTAACGAAATACTGAATCGCGAACGAAGCTCTCTCGGCTATTCCTGCACTATTTTCAAGTTTTACAAGAACATCCTGGCCTTTTGCGCAGGTAGAGAAAAAAGCATTCCTATTATTCTTTTCTGGAGGGCTAAAGAATAAAAATGCCCGCAATGACTGTTTCAGTATCAGAAATGGAGGCACATTGTAATTCAATCCATTAATAATTATATTCAAATGTGAAGTGTGTTTGAATCATTATGAAAAAAAGACTTGAAAAATACATCAAACCATTTATTATTATTGTCCTCATCGGACTTATAGTATTCTTCCTTTTTGACGATATTCTCATGCCTTTATACGTTCAGAAGGGAAAGACAACCAAGGTTCCTGATGTAGTTGGCATGTCTCTTGAAGAAGCAAAACTGAAGATTAAAGAAGCTGGTTTAGATCCAAAAGAAGCAGAATATAAAAATGATAAGCGCTACAAAATCGGTTCAGTGACGATGCAAAACCCGATTGCCGAATCAGAAGTGAAACGAGATAGAGGTGTGTATTTAACGATCAGCGGCGGGGAAGAACTTGTTGATGTACCGAATTTGAAAGGCAAATCTGTGCGGGAGGCCGCGTTCAATCTTGAAAGATATAATCTCAAGCTGGGCACGATTACCTATGAACCATCAGAAGAAATATTTGCAAACACGATTATTCGGCAGGAAATTTTGCCAGGTGCGAAAATAAAAAGTGGTAATCTTATCGATGTCACGGTGAGTCAAGGACATTCAACCGATAAACATCCAGTGCCGGATGTTACATTAAAGACAGTCAACGAGGCTGAAAAAATACTAATGGATAGCGGCTTCAGAATTGGGAAAACAACCTATCAAACAAATTTAGATATCCTTCCAAACACAATCATTGAACAAATACCGCGAGCCGGCGAACTTACGCAATTGGGACAGCCTGTAGATCTCATTATTGCACAAAAAACCGATACGAAAGAAAAAATCGAGAATTAATCAGATGCTGATAAAAATTGCGCCTTCATTGCTTGCTGCTGATTTTAGTAATCTTGGAAAACAGATTAATGAAGCCGAACTTGGCGGAGCTGATTGGATACACCTTGATGTTATGGATGGTCATTTTGTTCCCAATATTACATTTGGTCCGCCACTTGTCGCTGCTGTCAGAAATCAAACAAAACTTCCATTAGATGTGCATTTGATGATTGAAGAGCCGGAAAAGTTACTTTCTTCATTTCATTCTGCCGGTGCAGATATTATCACGGTTCATCAGGAGACTTGTCCTCATTTGTATCAAACAATTCAAACAATTAAAGGATGCGGCAGCAAAGCTGGAGTTGCGCTTAATCCATCGACACCGGTAGCTATGATTCAGGAAATTATTGATGAAATCGATCTTGTCCTTATTATGACCGTTGAGCCGGGGTTTGGCGGTCAAAACTTTATCAAAAATACTCTTAAAAAAATTCATGCAACGAGAGAAATGATCAAGAGTTCAAAAAGAGATATTTTATTGGAAGTTGACGGGGGAATAGATCGAAACACAGCGCGGTTGGTTGTAGAAGCAGGCGCCGATGTTCTGGTAGCCGGAACGTCTGTGTTCAAGTCAGAATCAATAAAAAATGCGATAACGTATCTACGGGATGCAGTCAAAGACTAACAGTCGCATAATAGCAGTTTGTTACTTCAACTAATTATTCATTCATTGTCATCCTACGATTCTGTTTCATTTTAAGTAATTCGGTAACAATGGTCATTGTGATAGTGCACATATTATCGCTTGCATCTTATTCAGAGAAATCTTAACATCTCTAAGAAGATGATGTAGAATTGTTAATTTATTATCGTACAAACAGAATAATACATTAGCAAGGAAGGAAAAAATTATGATGCTGGATAAAATAGACTGCGAATTGCTTGAAGTTCTGCAAGTTGAGGGAAGAACAAAACGCAACGAGTTGGCGGAGAAAGTGGGACTATCACTTCCTGCTGTGAGTGAAAGAATGCATAAACTTGAAGAAGAGGGAATTATTCAAGGATATTACACTAAACTAAATCATAAGCGTCTTGGAAAAGATATCACCGCGTTTGTTGTTATTACAGTCGATTCGTCGAAACACTATCAAACTGTTCTTGAACATGTTATGAAAACAGACGACATCCAAGAGTGTCATGCAATAACCGGGGATGGTACACATCTTTTAAAAGTGCGGACAGAGAACACTGAAGGGTTAGAAAAATTATTATCGAAAATACAATCTTGGCAGGGTGTGTCCAAAACAACAACAAGTCTCGTTCTCTCGAGTCCAAAAGAAACGACAAAAATAAAAATTATTGCTCAAAAATAATTCATGACCGCTCATCGTTTTAAAAAAGACACGAAATTTGTATTTCCCGCAATTTGAAGCATTGCTTTTCAGTACCCTTCTTACTACTTTCTCAACGCATACGAGGTGATATGTGGAGTTCTATCGCATTACATATACTGTCGAAAAACGAATTGGGGTCATCTCGCTCAACTGGCCAGAAAAACAAAATGCCCTTGACGACCAGATGGTTTCTGAACTGACGCAAGCATTTGTACAGACACAAAGAGATGCTGCCATTAAAGCTGTGATTTTGCGTGCAGAAGGCGATTCGTTTTGTTCTGGTATGGAACATTCTTACCTTCAGCGTATTTCTAAATACGACTTCAACCAGAATCTGCAGGACTCGACAGATCTCATGAAGCTCTTTCAGCAGATCTATACCCTGCGAAAACCAGTTATTGCTCTTGTTCAAGGAGAGGCAATTGCCGGTGGATGCGGATTGGCAACGATCTGCGATTTCGTCATCGCTGCGCGAGAAACTGCGAAGTTTGGATACACTGAAACAAAAATAGGTTTTATTCCGGCAATCGTGTTGATTTTTTTAGTGAGGCGCATTGGTGAAGGACGTGCTCGTGAGCTCGTGTTGCAGGGCGACATTATAGACGCAGAAGAATCTTTTAAACTAGGACTTATTAGTAAAGTTGTTCCCTCGATTGATCTGGAGAAAACAGGTTTACAGCTAGCAACAGAATTGATCACGAACAACAGCGGCACTTCTATGGGATTGATCAAAGAACTTCTTGCACGTGTGTATGGAATGGAAACGAGTGATGCGCTGGATTATGCTTCTCATCTTAACGCATTGACGCGCATGACAGACGACTGCAAGCGGGGAATAGATGCTTTTCTCAATGCAAAACCAATAAAGTGGTAATTTATTTTTGAGGTGAACAATGAAACAACTCTCTGAAACTATCCGCAGCATTCCAGATTTTCCAAAGAAAGGAATTGTTTTCCGCGATATCACGACGCTTTTAAAAAATGCCGATGCATTGCATACAGCCGTGAATCTTTTAAGTGATCATTATAAAAACTCCAAAATTGATAAAGTGGTCTGCATCGAATCACGTGGGTTTATCCTGGGATCAGCATTAGCGGTCAGTTTGGGCGCAGGCTTCGTTCCTATTCGGAAAAAGGGGAAACTTCCCGCTGAAGTCATTCGTGAGCAGTACGCATTGGAATACGGTACTGATGTCATAGAAATGCATGTAGACGCTCTCGTGCCCGGAGAACGTATTTTATTACATGATGATTTGCTGGCAACGGGTGGAACGATGTGCGCTGCCATTCGGCTTGTTGAAAAACTCCAAGCAGATATTGTCGGCATTTCATTTCTTATTGAACTTTCATTTCTCCATGGGAGAAAGAATCTTACTACGTACGATATATTTTCATTGGTCCAATATGACAGTGAATAATTCTTCATCAAGCATTCCATGTGATCAAAAGCAGAAAAGTACAAACTCAGACTTGACACGAAATATTTTTTAGACATATCATAGGTGCACGGTTTTGTTATCCTGATTACTTCTGGTACGGTGTTCGAAGCAGGCGAAATATCTACTCTCGTTTGATTACTCGGACTTACGCTTCATGATATAACATGCAAAATCGATAGGATGGAATCATCCGCACTCGCTTGGGTACAAATTCTCATTGTAAATTCTTGGAGGAAGTAATGCACATTCTCAAGGAACGCAACACAGAGCACACAGTGTGGAAATAAACCAAGGATCAGCCGATGAAAACAATTATTGAACCATTTAAGATTAAATCCATTGAACCTATCAAGTTCACGACTGAACCTCAACGAGAAAGTATTCTCCGCAAAGCGTTCTATAATCCGTTCCTGATTCCAGCGGAAGATGTGCTTATAGATTTACTCACCGACAGCGGCACTTCTGCTATGAGTGCAAAGCAATGGGCTGGCATCATGGACGGTGATGAATCGTACGCCGGTTCGAAAAGTTTTTATCGCTTTGAGAAAACTGTCCGCGTGCTCACAGGATTTAAACATATTATTCCAACACATCAAGGACGGGCTGCTGAAAAAATTATTTTTTCTATTGTGGGCGGAAAGGGTAAATTGATTCCGAACAATACACATTTTGATACGACACGCGCAAATGTCGAGTATTCAGGTGCCGAAGCTGTGGATGTGCTGAACGAAACAGGAAAACACCCTGATCTCGTTGCAGATTTCAAAGGAAACATGGACATTGCAGCATTGGAAAAAATCATTGAAGAACGAGGGGCACAAAACATACCATTATGTATGATGACGGTAACAAATAATTCCGGTGGTGGTCAGCCGGTCTCAATGGAAAATATCCGGCAGACAAAAAAAATACTTCAAAAACATGGAATTCCATTGTTTATTGATGCCTGCAGATTTGCAGAAAATGCATACTT
>Ga0182017_10000794_pt1 | contig 24921 bp, 19 predicted proteins | sample 712E3DmetaG_FD_120492 | JGI IMG/M metagenome (GOLD analysis project Ga0182017, IMG submission 120492) | Permafrost microbial communities from Stordalen Mire, Sweden - 712E3D metaG | ecosystem: Environmental > Terrestrial > Soil > Wetlands > Permafrost | place: Sweden: Stordalen | collected... | reverse complement strand
CCCGGACCGCATATCGTCGTGCGCATCCACCGGTTAAGTATCCCCGTTCCATTGACACATAAGAGTATTCCATAACGGGGGAGGTCCGAAGAATAATTAACGTGGACAAAGGTGTTGACCCGGCAGGCCGGATCATATTTGGAAGAATCGGTTACGCCGTACACAACGCCGGACGTTCCCGCGGTAGCGGCAATTTCACCCGGATTGAGCACGTTGAGCGAAAGGGCGTTGTTCGGCTGGTCACCGGCACGATAGGACACGGGAACTCCCGCGGGCAGTCCCAGCTCATCGGCCACGTCCTTCAACACATTTCCCTGGACCGAAAAGGTCGGGACGGTTGAAGGGAGCATCTCATGGGGAATACCGTAATTATCAAGAATAAAATCAGCGCGTTTGTGCATTTGAAAATCCCACATGATTCCTTCGGAGAGCCCCGAAGGAGTCGTCGCTATTTCACCCGTCAGCTTCATCGCGATATAATCACCCGGAAGCATAATCTTGAAAATTCTTCTGAATATTTCCGGTTCATTGTCTTTGATCCATTTTAACTTGGATGCGGTAAAATTCCCCGGGGAATTGAGAAGGCGGCTGAGGCATTTTTCGTTTCCAATACTCGAAAAGGCCTTATTGCCGATGTCCACCGCCCGGGAATCACACCAGATGATTGAGGGCCTGAGTGGTTGTTTCTGATGGTCGACGATGACCAATCCATGCATTTGATACGAAATGCCTACGGCCTTAACATCACGAAGCTTTGCCGGTGTCGTTGACCGTATCTCGGCGGTCGTTTTTTTTACATGTTCCCACCACGTGTCCGGATGCTGTTCCGCCCATCCTGGTTTTTCCGTTATTATATCAAGCTCTGTTTTTGGAGAAGTGGCGGAGGCAATGACTTTCCCGGTTTCACTATCCAGAAGCGTCGCTTTAATCGATGAGCTTCCAATGTCATAACCGAGTAAATATCCGCTACTGTTCATTGTATGCTCCCAATAAATAAAGAGGTAAACCCCAAATTGTATGTTGAGTAATATAAAAAATTACCATTTATACTTCCTATAATATTAATTAAATATTTTAAAAAATGATGATATATTTTTAAATTGGTATTTTAAGCCTGATCTTTGTGGAGGATATTTTGAACAACCGAAGGCCGGGAATCGAAAAGGCCTGCGATTATATTTTGCGGGCAATCGATTCTCAACGATTTGACCGCGAACTTCCTTCCATCAGGGCGCTCGCCGACGCGGCCAACGTTTCATTTGTCACCATGTGGAAAGCTGTTGCGCACCTGAGAAAAAAAGGGGCTGTTATTTCGGCGGAAAAAGGACGAGCAATCAGCCCGGTCTATAAAAACAGCAAGCCGCGCATCGCTCAAACCTTACCTGCCGGGGGGCCTGTAAAAGATGTGGCGCCTAACAATTCATTTTGGGTAAGAATCAAGGCCCAGATAAAAAAAGACATTTTGAACGGGCGATATTCTTACGGAGCACTGCTTCCTTCTTGCAAAGAACTCCAGCACTTTTATAACGCATCGTACCCAACAATGAAAAAAACGTTGAATGCCCTTGTTTCTGAAGGCGCCGTCATTACTCACCGTAACGGTTTTATGGTTCCGGCCCTCACGACAAATCCGAATTCCCGGGTTGTGGCCATCGGATGCGGCTGGGAAGACGGCAAAATATGGGTAGATTACCAGGACAAAAATTACTTTAGGATTCTGGAATCCGAATGCATTCGGTTAAACATTGCGCTCGACGTCGTGGTGTATTTTCGTCAAAATGGCCGCCTTTGTTTTATTCATTCCGCAACGCGACTGCCGTATAGGTTGACAAACGATGATATATTAGGCATTGCGTATGTGGTCGCGAATCTGGAAATCAATCCGGAGGAAGTTTTACGGAAATTACTTCCGTTAAAAAAACCTATTTCGGTGTTGGATGTCGTTGGAGGCTGGAAGATCCCGGCTTTTTCGAACGAACGGCGTACGGTACAGTTTTTTACCGTTACCGCTTCCATTCAGCCTGCCCGGCAGGTGGCGCGATACCTGCTCAGCCGAGGGCACAGGAGTATAGCTTTTATCTCGCCTTTTCATAAGGCTTTGTGGTCCAATAAACGCCTTGAAGGCGTACTGGAAATATTCAGCGAAGCCGGATATCCTAAAGGCGTCAAGTCGCTGGTCTTGGATAATTACGCCTATCAATGGGATTATCTGCACAATCCCGAAACGTCGGAAGACCTGCGGTCCCTCATTTCGCAATATAACGAATGGAAAAAAAACACGCGGATAAAATTCTTTAAAAAATTCGGCAATATCAGTTATAGCATTGCCAAATACCTGACCGAATGGAATTGCGCGAGCGGGGAAATTTACCAGAAAATGGTCCCGCTTTTTAACAAAGCCCTTAAAGATACAACGGTTACGGCCTGGTTAATGGCCAACGATTATTCCGCGACCCTGGCGCTCGATTATCTAAAAGAAAAACAAATAGCCGTCCCGGAGCGCGTCGCGATGATCGCATTTGACAATACGCTTGACGCCATGGAATATCAGCTGACTTCTTACGATTTTAACAATACCGGGATAGTCAACATCATGCTCCGTTATATAATCTCGCCTTCGGCGTCTCCAGCGACGGGGCGGAATGAAATTATAGAAGTTGAAGGATCGATTGTGGAGAGGCGTTCGACATTAAGGATATAAGTCGGCGGAAGGTCACCAGTTTTCAACCTGATGACGGACAAGGTCGTCATAGGTTTCTCGGTTTCTGATGCAGTGATACGAAGCGCCGTCTACAAGAATTTCGCATGCCCGCGGCCTTGAATTGTATTGAGACGCCATGGAAAAACCATAAGCGCCGGCGCTTTTGATTGCAAGGTGGGCGTTCTGTTCCAAACGCTCGATACTCCTGTTTTTGGCCAGGAAATCCGATGACTCGCATATCGGGCCCACGACATCGGCCGTGATCATTGCTGAGGCGTCGGGAAGGCTGACCGGTACGATTTCATGATAAGCTTCGTAAAGCGGGGGCCGTATAAGGTCGCTCATCCCGGCGTCGCAAATGTAAAAGACCTTTTCGCCGGTTTGCTTGATATAGATAATTTTTGTGAGCAAAACGCCGGAATTTCCCACGATAAAACGTCCCGGTTCAACGATCAAACCGCATTTCATTTCGGTTAAATAGGGGACGATCAGGTTTTCAAACTGGATGGGGGTAAACGGTTTTTCGTCTTTATAAACTATGCCGAACCCTCCGCCCATGTCCAGGGTATGTATGGCAATGTTAAGCGAGCGTAGCTCCGCAACCAGCCCCGACAATATATCGAGGGCTTTTTTGTAAGGCTCCAGGGAGAGGATGGGCGAGCCCAGATGGACGTCGATGCCGATGGGATTGATAAAGGGAAGACAGGAGGCTTTTTTATAAACCGCTATCGCATTTTTTAACGGAAGGCCGAATTTATTTTCCTTTTTTGCCGTCGTCGTGTAGGTATGGGTATGGGCGTCGATGTCGGGATTGACGCGCAAGGCGATCGGCGCGATGGTCCCCATCGATTCGGCAATCTCAGCGAGCTGCATAAGCTCGGGTTCCGACTCTATGTTGAACATGCGGATACCGGTTTTAAGCGCATATCGAAGCTCGTCGGCGGTTTTTCCCACTCCGGAAAAAACGATTTTTTTAGGGTCGATGCCCGCCTTTAAAGCGCAAAAAAGCTCGCCCCCCGAAACGATGTCCGCCCCGACGCCTTTTTGGGCCATAAGGTTCAAAATGGAAAGGTTCGAATTGGACTTCGCGGAAAAACAGACGAGTGAGTCGATGGAACCAAAAGCCCCGAGAAACAATTCGAGATTATTGATAATGCTCGCCTTGCTGTATACATACGCCGGCGTGCCGAATTCTTTGATGAGCGAAGTGAGTGGGACCTTTTCACATACTAATTCACCTTCCGCCCGATGGAAATTAATCATTAATCCATCTCCACAATTTAAAACAAACAGAATGCGTCCTGGGATTACTTCGCAAGTTTGTTGACGTAAGTATAGAGCCGGGATTTTTTATTGGAAGCGTTGTTTTTATGGATCAAGCCGCTGCCGACGCTTTTGTCGATAAGGGAAACCGCTTCAATAAGCGCCGTCTGAGCTGTTTTTTTATCTTTGGATTCAATGACGCCGCGGATGACCGTTTTCAATTTGGATTTACCCGCGCGGTTACGAAGATTGGCCTTTTTACTGATTCGAATTTGTTTTTCAGCCGATTTGTGTTGAGGCATCGAAAACACTCCTTAACAATTTAATAAATAAAAACACTATAAATACCGATAACAAAGCTTTTAATATACGTTTCAACAATCATAACTGTCAATATATAAGATAGTTAGCGGCACGGTTTTATCAACGGGATTGCACAGGATTCTTATTCAAGTTGTTTTTTCTTATCGATTCCACCACACCAGAAGGTATACTATTATAATTATGAATACCCGATATTCAAAGTTTCCTGAACTATGCGAACTGTGCGGCGCCATGCATTTGCATACGACTTTTTCAGACGGAAGTGTTGATTACCCGGCGCTCATCGCGTGCGCAAAAGAGGTTGACCTTGATTTTATCGTGGTCACCGACCATCTTTCGCTTAAAGGAAGGGAAATGGGCTTTGAAGGGTTTTCCGATGAATTGTTTGTTTTCGTCGGGTACGAACACAATGACGTTGACAATTTGAACCATTATCTGGTTTTAGGGACCGAAAACGTCGTTCGAGTGCATGATAAACCCCAGAAGTACATTGATGAAATAAAAAATAACAACGGAATTGGGTTCATTGCGCACCCCGTCGAAAAGCGTCATTACTTTAAAGATTATCCGGCCTATCCCTGGAATGATTGGAACGTTAAAGGTTTCGACGGGATCGAACTATGGAACCAGATGTCTGATTGGCTCGAAAAACTGAAAAACTGGTTGAATTTTTTCCGACTTTTCTATCCTCGCCGCTTCCTGGTTTCCGCTGAAAAAGATATTCTTAGGCGTTGGGACGAATACAACAGGGTCGTTTTCAAAAGCGGAATCGGCGGCGTTGACGCGCATACGATGAAAATAAAATACGGGTTGTTCCAGCTAACTATTTTTCCCATAAAAGTCGAATTACAAGGGATAAGGACGCATGTTTATCTTACCGAACCCCTGCCAAAGGGTGATGTAGGCAAAGCGAAATCCCTGTTTCTCGATGCCTTGAAAAACGGCAGGGGATATATTACGAATTTCCGCAGGGGAAATGCCAAAGGCACGCGGATTTTCATCACGTACAGCAACGGCGTCACTTCTTTGCCGGGACGTGCGGACGCACAGGGGGCCTCGGGCGCTTTACCCGCCTTTTTGCATGTACAATTAGTAGACAAAGCGGAAATACGCGTCATTAAAAACGGGAAGACCATTCATACGACATCGGGGCGGCAAATGGAATTCAAAATCAATGAAAATGGTCTATATAGAATAGAAGTGTATAAAGGGATCAACGCCTGGATTTATTCGAACCCGTTTCCAGTCGGGACCTATCCTTTATGGTAAACGGCCAAGCGGCCAGACATGCCTAAGGGCAGACACGGTAACAAAAACACCGTTACGTCTTTTACTCGAGTGGTTACATGAACAAGAAAATTTCTTATGTAGCGACAAAAATCGTGGATTGTTTTTTCCTGCTTCGGATAACGCTTCTGGCCCCCGTATGGACTATCCTTCTTGTCGGGTGGATAACCGGTAACAAAAACGCGCGTCCGTTTGCATGGTTTTCATCCCCATCGAATACGGGGACGCATCCGCTCTACCTGTGGATTGCTCTGGCGGGCTTTTCACTGATCGTAGCTTCGATATACGTTGTCAATCAGATCGTTGATATCGAAAGCGACCGCATCAATCACAAACTTTTTTTACTACCCCACGGGTACCTGTCGGTCCGGACAGCATGGGTCCTGGCGGGATTATGCATGGCCGGAGGAATGACAAGCGCGTTTTTTTTCGATTGGCCGATGGCTGTTTTGTATGGCGCGGGATTATTACTTGGTATTTTTTACAATTTGCCCCCTTTAAAATTGAAAAACCGGGCCTGGGGAGGGGTCATAGCGAACATTTTGGGACATGGCGTGCTTACGTTTATTGTCGGCTGGTATTCCGCTCATTTTCCAAATGCGCACGGGTTCGAAATTATTAAAAACGGCCTCGTTTCATCCTTATCTCCGGGAATGGCCAATGCCGCGGTATTTCTGGCCACGACGATTCCCGACGCGACCGGAGACCGGATGACCGATAAAAAAACATTTTGCGTTACCTACGGTGAAAAAAGAACGGCCCTTGCCGCCACGTGCTTTTGCACGTTTTCCCTTGTTTTGTCCTTCTTCATGACGCATAATTTCTGGGTCATGGCTCTGCCTGCTTTGGTGAGCGTAGTCCTGTTCATCACGCTTGCCGCGGCCACGAATAAAAAAGCGGCATTTCATGCTTTCAAGTGGCCGGTTTTTCTATTAACGGTTTTCGTGATGCTGTTTATTCCACAATACGGGGTCCTTATTGTATTGACATTTTTTGGAAGCAGACAATATTATCAATGGCGTTTTGGCATTATGTATCCCACCTTTCAAACAAAGTAACGCAGCTGCATGGTCCCACGGCATTTGAACAATCACGGTCGTTTTATGGTCCCGCTTGCGCTCCTGGCGATACATTGTGTGTGTCAAGGATTCGTTTTGCCTGTTTCACAAAATGAAAAAGCGAATTCCGCCGTGGAAAGTATGTTCGATTGCCGCTTCGACCAGGCCATGACAACGGTTGATTCGATGAACGCCGACAGCGCGGACGCTCCGCTCAAATGGATGCTTAGGCTGTCAATAATCGGAATGCGCCACCTGGATTACGACGATGTCTCCGATTCAAATTATTTTGAAACAACCTACGAAGCGACCCAATTGCTTTTTAAGAATTATGAAAAACAACGGGGCAGAACTTCATATTTTCTTACGGCGCATGGATTCGGTTGTTGTATCGCGGCCGCTTATAAAATGCACAATAAAGAATACCTGAAAGGGATCCAGCTTGGGTTTGAAGCGATATCTAATTGCCGGGAAGCAAAAAAAATCGATAGCGTCAATACCGACGTTGATTTAATTCTTGGCCTTTACAGCTATGCCCGTGCGGAGCTGAAAAGAAAATTCTGGGGAATAATTTTCTGGTATCCCGGTGATAAAAACACGGGGGTACGGTCTATTGTCAACGCTTCAAAAACAGGCCAATTTTCGTCTCTGGCCGCACAGGCCGCGTTGCTGGAAATCAATATCAGGGAAGCGCATTACGACACCGCAAAGGCAGGCCTTGACGTACTATTAAACCTTTATCCGCATAGCCGGTTTTTAATGTGGTCGAAGGTCAAACTTTGTGATGCACAAAAACTCTATGCGAACAGCGCCGACACTTATGCGCTCCTGGCAGATGCGTATGAAATAATACCCGGCGCCGCCCGGAATTATCATCAGACGCGATTTTTTGAAACACAGCGCTACTACCGGGCGGGAAATTTTGATAAGGCCGCGGCCGCCTGCGATAAGCTTCTGGAAACCTGTGCGGACCGTCCGATGGAACATTGCGATGAAGCAAAAAAAATCCGGGAAAAAATCAAAAAGTCTTATCATTGACACCCAATACCGGCAAATGATATAATCGAATTTTAGGGTGAAGGATTTTCCTGCCATGAATGTAGTGCAACGCCTTTATGAAATTACCGAGCTACCGGCTTTGCCGGAGATACTGGTGCGCGTCCAGCGCCTTGTAAACTCCGAGGAAGGCAACGCCACTATCCTCGCGAAAATTATTCAACAGGACCCTTCACTTGCCGTCAAAGTGCTTAAAGTCGCGAATTCCGCGTTTTTCTGTCCGGCCAATCAGAGGATTTCATCATTGCAGCTCGCAATTGCCAGGATCGGGTTCAATGAGATACGAAGCATCATTATGGCAATAACGCTTATCAAGCAGTTTTCAAAAAAATCCAATGTGCTTGATTATAAACAGTTCTGGAGGCATTCATTGGCTTCCGCCTACTTTTCGCAGACGATTATCAATGCCCTTCCGGCAAAATATTCCTCCGAAGAACGGCAAATATGCTTTTTATCAAGCCTGTTGCATGACATCGGCATTTTAGTGTATGATCAGTTTTTCCATAAAGAATTCGAACAGATAATGAATTCCGCTTTAAGCCAGGAGAAGCCGTTCCTTTTCGCCGAGCAGATGGTGGCAGGCAAGGAATCGCATCCAATGGTGGGAAGCGCATTGCTGGAATTGTGGAAAATCGAATCGCCGGTGATTTCCGGGGTGCGGTTTCATCATGTGTTCGATAAGGCGCCCGATAACCACGCGCGTTTCTGGGCTGTCACCTATCTGGCGGAGTATGTTCTCTGCAATCTGGCGCTAGGCTCCTTTGAAGGGACAATACAAGAAGTCAAAAAATCCATATGGGACATTTTGGGGCTTTCGCCTGATTCACTGGGCGCCTTATTTACAAAAGCTGAAATTGACGTGGAAAAGGCGGGGGTCGTCCTGGAGATGGAAACAGGCGGCCCCAACTCCCAGTTAAGAATGGTATAATTCAAATGTAATTCCCCTGCTTCTTCAATTGTTTTTCCTTTCCAGTCGCACATACCATCAATAATATTCCTGATTAAATAGAATTTTAGCGCGGGTTTTATTATTTTCATACTATTTTATTAAGAATACTACAGGAGGAGTAATGTCAAAAACGATTTCAGAAAAAGTTGCGGATACGGTAAGAATATTGTCTGCCGCGATGGTTGAAAAGGCGGGGTCCGGTCATCCGGGCGGGGCGATGGGCGGAGCTGATTTTATTACCATTCTGTACTCCGAATTTTTAAACTTCGACCCTTCCGACATGCTGTGGAGCAATCGCGACAGATTTTTTCTTGATCCCGGCCACATGTCGCCATTGCTTTATTCGATTCTGATGCTTTTGGGAAATTATTCTTCCGAAGACCTTAAGAACTTCCGGCAATGGGGCAGCGTTACGCCCGGCCATCCCGAGTTGGATGTGAAGCGTGGAGTGGAGAATACGTCCGGTCCGCTCGGGCAGGGACATTGCAGCGCGGCAGGAGCGGCAATAGCCGAACGATTTCTGGCCGCGCGTTTCGGCGAAACGATTGCGCATAAAACGTACGCGTATATTTCAGACGGCGGTATACAAGAGGAAATCTCCCAAGGCGTCGGACGGCTTGCCGGACATCTGGGACTTTCAAACCTGGTCATGTTCTATGATTCCAATGATGTGCAGCTCTCGACATGTACCGCCGACGTTACCAGCGAAGACACCGCGAAAAAATACGAATCATGGGGATGGCGCGTTGAAACGATCGACGGGAACGATCACGGCCAAATAAGAAAAGCGTTGACTTCGGCACAATCTGAAACCTCGCGTCCGACATTGATAATCGGAAAGACCGTTATGGGCAAAGGCGCGCTTACCCAGGATGGCCTTTGTTTTGAAAAACAGGTGGAAACGCATGGCATGCCGCTTTCGAAAGCGGGCGCGTCTTTTGATAAAACCATTGTAAACCTTGGCGGGAACCCTCAAGACCCTTTTTCAGTCCCGGAAGACGTTTCCAGGTATTTTTCTGATGTAAAGAAATTAAAACTGGAAAGGTCCCGTGAGAAAAAAGAACTTCACCGTCAGTGGGAAGTGAAGAACCCAGCGACTGCGGCGAAATTCCGGATGTTTATGTCGGGCGGGATATCGGAAATAGATTTCCCCTCGATTGAGCAAAAGCCCAACATCGCCACGCGGGCGGCATCGGGCAAGGTCCTCTCCGTTTGCGGCAAAGTCGTGGAAAACATGATTGTCGCGTCCGCGGACCTGTCAAATAGCGACAATACGGACGCATTTTTAAAGGGCACGACCATATTGAAAAAAGGGGATTTTTCAGGTAAATTTTTGCAAGCAGGCGTCTCCGAGCTAACCATGGCGGGGATAATGAACGGTATCGCTTTACACGGAGGAATCATACCCGTATGTGGGACATTTTTCGTGTTCTCCGATTATATGAAACCGGCGGTCCGCCTGGCCGCCCTCATGGGCCTGCCGGTAAAATATGTGTGGACCCATGATTCATTCAGGGTGGGCGAAGACGGCCCGACCCATGAACCGATAGAACAGGAAGCCCAGATCAGGTTGCTGGAAAAAATGAATAATCTCGAAGGAAAAAGAAGCATCCTGGTTTTACGGCCGGCGGATTCGGCCGAAACGACCGTCGCTTGGAAAATGGCTTTAGGGAATGTCCATTCTCCTACCGCATTGCTTCTTTCGCGTCAATCGATCAACGACCTGCCTGCACGCGCCGGGTCAACCCGTTATCGCGACGCCCTCAGCGCCGATAAGGGGGCCTATGTGGTTGTTGAAGTCGAAGGGAAACCGGATTGCGTTTTTATTGCAAATGGGTCCGAAGTATCCACAATGGTTGCGGCGGCGCAAAAATTGAAGGAACGAAGCGGTCTTAAAGTAAAGGTCATTTCCGCGCCGTCCGAAGGGCTTTTTAATGAGCAACCCCAAGATTACAAGACAAAGCTGCTTCCGCCGGGGATACCTGTTCTTGGTATGACAACGGGCCTTCCCGTAACCCTTCAGGGCCTGGTCGGGCCTTTCGGCAAGGTGATCGGGATGACAAGGTTCGGCGCTTCGGCGCCCTTTAAAGTACTCGATGAGAAATTCGGCTATACTCCCGACGCACTGGTAAAACAGGCCGATCAATATCTTGTTGAGTATCCTGCTCTGGTCAAAAAATATATTGAGCATAAATGAACGGATCCAATTCCATGAAAATCGGCGTTGTCAGCGATACTCATCGCAATAAGGAATACCTGGCCAAAGCGGTCAATTGGCTCCAGAAAAGGAACAAAATCGCGATGCTGTTCCATCTGGGAGACGATTATGAGGATGTCATAGACTTGACGGAAAACTACATCGAGGTCGTTCAAATCCCGGGTATCTACGATGAGCGATATAAAGATAAGTCACTTCCGGCAAAAGTCATCGAAACCGTCCAGGGTCTGTGCATTCTGCTCGTGCATTCTTTGGAAAAAGACACTACCCATGACGATACGTTGCGATCGAACATTATCCTATACGGCCACACTCACCGTGCTGAGTTGCGTCTTGAAGACGGCCTGTTATATATGAATCCGGGCCATTTAAAAGGGCCCCTGGACAAAAACTTCCCTCCCTCGTTCGGGCTTTTAGACATACAGGACCGCGGCGTCAACGCGACCATTTTCAATTTGGATTTCAAACCCATTCACTCCATGGAACTGATGCGATCAGAAAACAGATTGTATAAAATTTGACGGCCGCTTTGTTCCCATGCAAACAACAATGCTGAGTTCCATAGTCATAATTTTCGGGCTCTCCATCCTTGTACTTTTCGCCTGCTACAGACTGCGGATTCCGACCATCGTCGGGTTTTTGCTCACCGGCGTGCTGGCCGGGCCTTCCGGTTTCCGGCTGGTGCAGGCGACCCAGGACGTCGAAATGCTGGCGCAGATCGGCGTGGTCCTTCTTCTTTTCAGCATAGGCATCGAATTTTCCTTTAAGCAATTACTCTCGATAAAGAAGATCATGCTTCTGGGCGGGACGCTGCAAGTCGTGTTGACTATCGTTGCGGTGGGCATGATAGCTTTACAGATAGGACGACCGCCGTCCGAATCGGTTTTCATGGGTTTTGTGCTCTCCCTGAGCAGCACCGCTATCGTGTTGAAAAGGTTGCAGGAAAAGGCCGAGGTGGAAAGTCCGCACGGCAAAATATCCCTCGGCATCCTCATATTCCAGGACCTGATTGCGGTCCCCATGATGCTGCTTGTTCCATTTCTCTCGGGAAGCATGCATCATCCGGGAACATCGATAGTATTATTGTTTGTCAAGCTGTGCCTGATCGTCCTCGTGCTGCTGCTCGGCATCAAGTGGATAGTTCCGAGCGTCCTTTTCCAGGCCGCGAAGACCAGAAGCAGGGAAATATTCCTTCTGACGATAATCGTCATTTGTTTTTCCATTGCCTGGCTCACGTCAACCCTCGGACTCTCGATTGCACTCGGTGCGTTTTTAGCGGGGCTTATCATTTCGGAATCGGAATTCAGCTATCAGGCATTGGGATCGATATTGCCTTTCCGCGACGTATTTACCAGTATATTTTTCATTTCCATAGGCATGCTCTTTGATGTCCGGTATTTCATGCAACACCCGGCATTGATCGGGCTTGTCAGTCTCGGCGTCCTTTTCATTAAAACACTGATCGCGGGCACCGCAACGGGAATTCTTGGGTTTCCGCTTCGGACCATGGTGCTTGTCGGCCTTGCCATCGGGCAGGTAGGAGAGTTTTCGTTTATTTTGATGCAGGCGGGGTTCGACAGCCATATTATTGACAGAAACGTCTACAATCTTTTTCTGGGAGTTTCCATTCTTACCATGGCAATGACGCCGATAGTCATGGGGGCGGGCAATTGGTTGACGCGTGCGATGCTTAAATTGCCCCTTCCGGGGAGGCTTAAATCGGGCCTGATTACCCAGGAAACGGATTTGGCTTTCACTAACACCAAAGGATTGGAAGACCACTTAGTAATTATCGGGTATGGAATAAACGGCAGGAACGTGGCCAGGGCCGCGAAAGTCGCGGGAATTCCCTTTACCATCATCGAAATGAACCCTGAAACAGTGCGAAAAGAAAAATCGCAGGGCGTGCCAATTTATTACGGCGATGCGACCAGCGATGCGGTCCTCTTGCACGCCAACATCCGTAAAGCGCGGGTGCTCGTCGTGGCTATTCCCGATCCCGTGGCAACGCGCAGGGTAATTGAAGTGGCGCGGAAACTCAATGCAATCGTGCATATCATCGCCCGCACGCGCTTTTTCCAGGAAATGGCGCCCCTTTATGAATTGGGCGCGAGCGAAGTAATACCCGAAGAATTTGAGACCTCGGTCGAAATTTTTACGCGCGTGCTGCTGAAATATCTCGTTTCCCATGAAAAAATCGAGCAATTTATCGCAGAAGTACGCTCCGACGGCTATCAAATGTTCAGGAGCCTGTCCAAGGAACATCCTTTACTGGCCGACCTCAGAGTGGCGCTTCCCGACATTCAAATTAACACATTGTCAATAGATCCCCGGTCTACCGTTATAGGGAGAACGCTTTCTGAAATCGACCTGAGAAAGAAATTCGGCGTCACGCTCCTTGCGATCCGCCGCGGGAGCGAAATCCTGTCGAACCCTTCAGGCGACGAGTGCCTGTGCGCGAACGACGTATTAGTCGTCCTCGGGAAACCGGAAAACATGGCGCAGATAGCGCATCTTGTCAAGGACAAAAAGATTATAAAATCGTAAAAGTCTATCGATCCGCCGCCACAGGGTACAAAGCCAAGGCCTCTTCTCTGAAGACCTTCTTTACAAATTCACGGTAAAGATCCAATCGTTTTGTTTTTTGTATGCGTTTAAGCATTTTTTCACCGTTTGTTAAAGAATGAGCCAGATAAAACCACAGGCCCTTCATTTTGTCCAGCACATTTCCTGAATTAGTAATTGCCCCCTCATAGGTTTCCAACAAATCGTCGTGAAAATCGCGGATTCTTTCTATTGAGGGCTTGGATTTACCCTTTCTGCCGTGCAAAGTCTCCACGAAAAACGGATCCACAATAGCGTGCCGGCCTATCATCCATGAGTCCACATTTTTAAAACGATTGGTCAATGTTTTAAATATTTCAATGCCGTTAATATCGCCATTGTAAACAACGGGATGCACCGAAGCGCCCAGACACCATTCAAAACTTTCCAAATCCACGCTCCCCGTGTACATCTGAGAGGCAATACGCGGGTGGATTATGATTTCGGCAAGTGGGAATTTATTCAACACGGGCAACACTTTAAGGATTTCATGCGCGTCATTGAGTCCGAGGCGCATTTTGATAGATACCTTGTTCGGAATGCGGGGAACCGCGTGGTCAATGAAAGCTTCGATCAATTCGGGGAAAGGCAACAAGCCGGCGCCACGTTTTTTCCTGGTGACCTGGGGAAACGGGCACCCTAAATTCCAATTTACTGTTTTATATCCCATTGTTGAAAGCTGCGTGGCGAGCGACACGAATTCTTCGGCGTTTTTCCCGATGATCTGCGTGACAACGGGAAGTTTCCGGTTATTTTCTGGAAGAATGTCCTTGATATGCGATTTCTTTACGATAGCGCCCTTAACGGAAGATACGAAAGGGGCCAGTGCGCTATCGAACCCGCCGAAGTGCGTTGCATACACGGTGCGGAAAACATGGTCGGTTATCCCTCTGAGAGGCGCAAGAATTAATTGCAAAAAACACCATCACTCTTTGATTTTTTTAAAAGAAAAATAGTAGGCAAGGAATATGGCCCCAAGGCAGAAGATGACATCAAACGGCCCGATGACGGCCCTCAGAAAATAGAGCGCGGAAGTCGGATTAAGATGAAAGAGAAGCGAGAAAAACGAAACTTTTCTGATATGTGAAAACATTATGCAGGCAGTCAGCAAGTTTCCCATTAAGGAACATAAAAAAGCCAGAATTCCCGCAATGTAACCGAACGGTGAAGGTTCAATTGCTTTTCCGAAAAACCTGATAGCATAGCCAATGATCAAAGCTGTTGCAAGAGACATCCAGTCGAGTTTATAACCCGTCAGTTGCATTATTTCGGCCCATACGATGATTGCGACGATCGCGGCGCCTATACCGCCCGCTATTCCCAAAGCAGGGTTCTGCCTGTTTTTCATCAATACTTTGTATTTTTCAAAGCCATCGTCTGAAACTTCAAAGTCCGTTGCAGGCCCTTTGACGGATTTGTTTGCCGCCGGTTCTGACATGATAGTGTCCTTTATTATTGATTAATTCTTTACAAAGTAAAATAGTTCCGTTACCGATAGATGTCAAAATGTTTTTTAATGCTAGGTAAAAAATTCCAGTCAAAGAGGAAAGATTGATTGGATTCTAAGCGTAGGATAATTAAAAATTATTTGACCGTGCTTAGTTAATAAATTCAACCGGATAAAGAATGATTTTGACAAAGAAATAATATGCTTTCTTATAACTATATAAAATTCAATGAGATACAAGCTTGCATATAAAGATTTCAGATGGTTTGTCATGAAACAATATATCAGGTATTTCTAAACTATTTAATTTTCAGTTAATCAGGCATGAAATCTGCTTATACTACTACCGAACGAATTAAAGATTTTATTAAGGATGGCACAAATGATCCAAGGTATTTATACGGCATCACAGGGAATGACGTCGCTGGCTGACAAACAGGACCAGATCGCAAATAACCTTGCAAACATCCAGACAACCGGATTCAAACAAAGCGGCCTGTTTACCAAAACATTCCAGAAATGCCTTGCCAACGATGAACAGAAACCATTTGTAAACAGTGAAATTGTACCCGACAACGTCTATGTCGATTATTCCGAAGGCAACATGATAAAAACCGGTTCTCCATTCGATGTTTTCATAAAGGGGTCCGGTTTTTTAACGGTCATGACGCCCGATGGAATAAAGTACACCAGGAACGGGAACTTGTCGCTCAATGCCGAAGGGTTTATCGTGACATCAGACGGTTCCAAAGTGATGGGAAAAGATGGGTTCATCCGCGTTGACCCGGAATCCGCGGGCGCGGTTTCCATAAACGATTATGGTGAGGTGTTTCAGGATGCGGACATTAAAGGGGTCCTTCGCATAGCTGATTTCAAGAAACCTTATAAGCTTCTTCGTGAAGGAAACAGCTATTTCAAGCCCCAGGAACCGGATACCGCGGTGGTTGAATCCCAGGGATTTGCAATAAAGCAAGGATATCTGGAAGGTTCGAACGTGAATATTATAAAAAACATGGTTGATATGATATCGGCGTACAGGAACTTTGAAGCCGACCAGAAAGCGGAAACGTCACAAGACGAAACATTGCAAAAAGCAATTAATGATGTCGGCAGAATTTCATAAATAATCAGGAGGAACCAGCATGGTCAGGTCAATGTATTCGGCCGCAACAGGAATGGAAGCTCAGCAGTTGTATATGGATACCATTTCGCATAATCTCGCCAACGTTAATACCACGGGCTATAAACGGACAAGAATGGAGTTCCAGGACCTGATGTATCAAACGTTGAAAGAGCCGGGCGTTAAAAATTCCGAAGGCGGCATGGCCCCGTCAGGAATAGAGGTCGGATTGGGAGTCAAGCCGTCGGCAACGCAGAGGATTTTCGACCAGGGCTCGATGAATCAAACCGACAATCCCTATGACGCCGCAATCGTAGGCGAAGGGTTTTACCAGATCAGTATGCCCGACGGGACCATCGCCTATACGCGCGACGGCTCGTTTAAAATGACGAGTGACGGCACCATCGTCAACTCATCGGGGTATCCGCTGACGCCGCAGATTTCGGTGCCCGACGGGGCAGAGCAGCTCGGCATCAGCTCCGACGGCAAGATGACGGTCGTCCTGCCGGGAAAATCGACGTCGACCGAAATAGGCCAGATCGAACTTGCCCGATTTGTCAACCCCGCCGGCCTTATCGGCCTCGGAGAGAACTTATACGGCATGAGCGACGCCTCAGGCGAGCCGATAGTGGAGACGCCCGGACAAAACGGCATGGGAACGCTGAAACAAAATTACACGGAAGCGTCCAACGTACAGGTGGTGGAGGAAATGGTCAACATGATCACCGCCCAGCGCGCCTATGAAATCGTTTCCAAGGCAATTACGGTGTCCGACCAGATGCTCCAGGTCACTAACAGCCTGAAGGCGTAACCATTAAAGTTTTACAGGCAAAGGCCGGAAATATAATGTCTAATGTCAATCTACAGGCACATAAACGGGTGGTAGGAGGTTATTATAAACGCGGCCTCCTCGATTATATTTTGCGTGCGATCATGAAAAACCCGAGCGCCGTCATCGGCGGCTGTGTTTCAGCGGTTTTCATGACCGGTACGCCGTCGTGGCCGGCCGGGGGGTTTTCGTTTCCTGACTCTTGTGTTGTCAATGATACGGTCATCAGACTGGGCGATATTGCCCGGACCACCGGCGATTTTCCCGACAGCATGCTTGAAAAACTGGCCGCTATGCCGATAGGGGAGTCCGCGCCGGCTGGATATTCACGGTATGTCAACACGCGCGATTTATTTACAAACGCTATTTGCGCCCATTTCCCCATGCTTGGGCCGGTCCACCCGCGGGAAAAGCGCGTTTGTGTCAGGACCGGGTTCCAGGAAAAAACCGTCGGGGAATTCACCGAAAGCATCGAAAGCTACCTGATGGAAAAAATCGGGTGGCCCGCGGGAACATACACCGTCTTGATCAATAATAAAAACGAGAAATGGAAATGCCTTCCGAAGCCGTTTACCATAAAAATAGACGGGCTGTCGTCAAAATACCCAAAGGGAAACGTTAATCTTAAATTAATTGCGCATCAGGGAACAAGGCAGTATGTAAATGCCGTCTCATGTTTTATTAAAGTTATTGTTCCCGTGGTCGTTTCGGAAACAAATATCCCGCGGGGAACAATGCTGACAAGTGAAAATTGTTCGATTGAAGAAAAAGATATAACTCATTATAAATATATTCCTTACAATACGATACATGACATTGAAAACACGAAATCTTCCCGCGCAATTCAATCCGGGACAATAATTTATGATAAAGCTATTTTTAAAATCCCTGTTATCGAACGTGATGATCAGGTCCAGATTGTGGTAACTCATGGAAGAGTAAGGATTTGTATGTGGGCAAGGGCCAGAGAATCAGGTTCGGTTGGAGGAAAAATATGGGTGGAAAATGAGATGACCCATAAGCTATTGAAAACAAGGATATTATCACATGGCAAAGTTATTCTGTTAGATGAAGAGGGGACCATATGAAAAAATCTTTTATCGCAATCGTATTGGGTGGAATATTGGCATTACAAGTGAATGCCGCACCAATCTACAACCTTTATAATGCGCATCGTGCAATGCGCGTAGACGACATTTTAACAGTCGTCATCATCGAATCGGCAAAAGCAGGAAGCCAGAGCGGAACTAACACCCAGAAACAAAATGACTTAAGTTTAACAGCCGCTAACGGCACCGGATTATTAAAATTCTTACCCTCCTTTGGAGCATCGGGTTCGAGCAAAGTTGATTACGCCGGTCAAGGCGCCACAACCCGTGAAGGCAGTTTAGACGCAAAAATTTCCGCACGGGTCGTAAAAGTTTTAGACAACGGAGATCTTGTTATAGATGGAAGCAAAGTAGTCGAAATTAATGAAGAAAAAGAAATAATCAAGGTAAATGGAATAGTACGCCCACAGGATATTGAAGGAAATAATATTATTTATTCGTATAATATTGCCGATGCACAAATTACATATTCCGGAAAAGGGACGTCCAATACCGGACAACGCCCTGGCATACTGGCAAGATTTCTGAATTGGATATTTTAAGCTATTTTTCAAATAAGGACGATGTTATGAAAAAAAGGAAAGTTTCAATTTATTCCGCAATAGCATTTCTTTGTGTCTTTGCCGTTGGGTATAATTGCTTTGCAAATATGGGAGTTAGAATCAAGGACGTCGCAAGCATAAGCGGTTTAGAAGATTTACAAATCTATGGTTATGGATTAGTCGTAGGTTTAGACGGCACTGGTGATCGAAGCCAGACTATTTTTACCGCCCAAACTGTTGTAAACATGTTAAAAAATATGGGGATAGAGTTGCCTGACAGGCAAGTGCGGGTCCAAAATGTAGCTGCCGTAATGGTCACCGGGACCTTAAAACCATTCAAAAGGAAAGGGACACGTTTTGACATAGTTGTTTCCTCGATGGGAGATGCAACCAGCCTGGAAGGAGGCACGCTTCTTTTAACTTCATTGCAAGGCTCTGATGGTGGGTTATATGCATCAGCTCAAGGCCCTCTTGCAACCGGAGGCTATGATGTAAAATATAAAAGCCTTGTTTATTTAAAAAAGAACCATGTGCTTGTCGGCAGAATTCCGGATGGAGCGGTCGTCCAGAAGGAATATCTATTTAATGCATTGGATGGCAAGGAATTATCTTTGTCCCTTTCCGCTCCTGATTTTTCTTCAGCGGTATCAATGGCAAATGCCATAAACCAGGAATTTAAATCCGTATCCTCAACTATAGCGAAAGCCGTTGATCCCGCTACCGTCTCACTTAATTATGATGTTATAGCCCGCGATTCCATAAGGAATTATGTTGGTATAGTCGATTTCATTTCAAAAGTTGAAAATGTTACATTTACAACTTCGTCTCAGGCACGGGTCGTTATGAATGAAAGAACGGGAACAATCGTTGCTGGTGGAGATGTGCGTATTTCAGAAGTTGCTGTTTCGCATGGAAGTATTAAGGTTGAAGTCGTTAATAATCCAGAAGTTGTGCAACCAATACCTTATAACCCTCAAAGTGCAATTACTCCCAATCCGAGTATTTCGGTAGAAGAAAAAGCGCCCGAAATGGTTGTTTTAAAAGGTACTACAACTGTTTCTGATCTTTCCCAGGCGCTCAATTCTCTTGGAGTTGCTCCAAGAGACGTAATCTCTATTTTTCAAGCCATTAAAGAGGCCGGTGCATTACAGGGGCAACTAATTATAATGTGAGCCGATTGCAAAACTCTCTCAGGTTCTGTTGAAATAACAGGGACTTGTTGCGGCGAAATTTATTGTCCCGTCGGGTTTCCTAAATTCAGCTTCCGCCCGTACGTAGCCTTTACCCTTCAAATCTGTTACAGGAACTTCGATAAAAGCATCAAATTCAGGGGCTTTTAAGTACCTTGAAAAGAACAATATTTCTCGCGAAGAATTTATATTTCCATAAAAGAGCTTAGCATTAAAGGGTAATCCAAATTCTTCATTGCTTTGTAAAATTATTTGTATGTTTTCAACGTCTAATTCATTTTCATAATTGCCGATAATGTTTTGGCGAATTGATTTGGATTTGTTTAAACCTAAAAATGGGCCTGAAGTGACGAAAGTTGCTCCATTTTTAATAGCATCAATAAGTTGCTCGCCATTTAATATCTTTCCATAAATTCCTGTTTGTATCCAACCGAAATATCGTGCAAAGTTTTCTTGTATTGAAAGAAACGGAATTTTTAAAAATCTGTACCGGTTAAAATCTCCATGACAGTCATTTCCGCCTAAAAGTGGAAGTTTATGTCCTTTAAGTAATTCTTTTATCCATAATTTCTTAGCTCTATTCCAGGAATTTCCAAAACCATTATTTGCAGCCTGAACTGCGTCGATATTTGCTTTCAAATCTTCCTGGATCCATGTTCCTCTTTTTAAAAAATACTTTTGCATAAAGCCCATTTTTGACCCTGGATGAGCTGCATATGCAATTCCACCCTGGTAATGAATGGATTCTACGGCTTTTTCAAGGGTTAATGTTTTATTTTTATGTGCATTACGACGAGCTCCGTCAATGGAACCGGCGACAAAATCTTTTATTCCTATTCCACACAAATGCACTGCCTTTTTCTTTGAATTTAAACATGAAATTTCTTCGCCAAGCACAACTGGCGTAGCGAAATCATTTCTGGAAGTCTCGGACCTGATTGATTTCCATCGTGATAAGTCGTTATCGATGTGCAGGTAATTGTCCATTGAACATGCAAGATCATAGGAATGATCGGTGACAACCGTAAATTCATTTCCATAACACTTTGAGAATAAATCAATTATAGAAACAGGGGGTCCGAATTCAACATGACTTTGTGAATACTGTGAATGGACATGCATGTCACCGTAGGACGTAAATTCATGTCCGGGCAAATGCGAATCCGAAATAGTACAGGAAAAGGGCAGCTTCGAAGTGCCCGGAAAATTATCATTTATTACCACATGGCGTCGATGCCCGATTTTTATCCGTGCAATACAGTTTATAAAATACGTCCCGGGTTCGATTTCTTTCCTGGGGATTGTAAAAACGAAGACCGCCTGTTGGGATGAAAAAGGGTGCTTGATTACATGGTCCTTGACATTGTCAAAATGATAAAGCCTGGGCCGTTTCGATTTCAGGGCGCAGGCGATGTCTACAATGTCAATTGATATGGGAAAGCGGTCGATATCGTTTACTATTAAAACTATTGGAAGGTCGCGTCCGGGCCCAACACGTCGCGGCGTATCAAACACGACTTCGGGCATCTTTCTGAAAAGTAAACTGGGTAAATACCTGAAAAACCTGAAATGGGTTTCGGGGTACAGGAAAATCGGAAAAAGTAAAGGAAATTGCACAAAGACGCCTTATAGCTAAGGGAAGATTACTGCTGGCCGCCGCTTACGGTATCCTGCTTCTTTTCCATCCTCATTTTAATATAGCCCAACAGGCTCTGCAATTCCGCGTTTCCTGGTTTCAATTGATCCGCCTTCATGGCAATGGGCAAGGCATCGGCGAGACGGTTGGTCTTTTCGTACCCCCGGGCGAGCTGGAACATATAATCGGGATTATCGGGCCTGAGCGTGCAGGCCATTTCCAGATAGACCATTGCTTCATTTGCCAGAGAGCGGTCAAGCAGGGAAACCCCGATTTCCTCGCACGCGTTTATATTCGGCGTTCCCTTCTGGATATAATTCTGATAGGCGTCAATTTCCAGTTGCGTTGTGTTCATTTTTCCGTAAATCCTTCCGAGAACAAGCCAGAGAAACGGCACCGTGTCCTTAATGGCAATGCACTTTTTAATCATGATCGCGGCTTTTTCGTGGCCTTCCCGCTCCTTTGAATAAAGCCGCGCGGCCTCGTAATAATTTCGGTACTCATCGGGATATTTTACGCTGTTCTCTTCGTACATTTTTGCCGCCAGGATTGGCGTGATCGATTCTTCCAACTTGGCCATTCTGAAAGCCGCATCAGGGTCTTTAACTTCCGGCAATTTACAATAAGCGGCATATACGGCAACGGCATTGGGCTTGTTTTTCAGTTTATCGTATGAATCGGCAAGCATGCGCAGCATTTCGGCCCCGCCGGCCGTCTTCTGGTTCTTGCCGCCCAGACCCCGAAGACGTTCGAATACTTCTACAGTCTTTGCGTAATTATTCGTAAGGTAATACGCTTTCCCTAAAAGAAAGAGAAACGATACGTCAAGCGCTTTCCGTTTTTGAATACTTTTCAAATAGGTCAGCGCCTCTTCAAAATTCTTGTTTTCAAAGGCAAATTCGCCGACGAACATCGCAAGGTCGACGTCATTGCCGGTTTTTGCAAGGTACTTCTTATACGCTTCAACCGCTCGTTCAGGCTCATTCTGTTTCCGGTACAGGTCTCCGATGATTTTAAATTCTTCTTTTACACTCGGATTCAAGGCGATGACCTGTTGATAGCAGGCAATGGCTTCCGGAACTTTCCCCGTTTTCAACTGGCAGCGGGCAAGTTTGGCCGCCACTTTCGCGTCGGTCGGGTCCAATTGCTGCGCCTTTCCGTAATATTCGATTGCTTTCGCAAACTGCATCTGTATTTCGAAAAAAGCGCCAAGTTGCGAGCAGAGGTCGGCGTCGGCCTCTTCGTTTTTAATCGCGCTTGCCAGCACATTTTCCAATTCATTTTTCATTACCTTGGCCATGAGCAGGCGTACGTATGGCTTGTAAACGCCTTTAATCGTGGGGTCCAGCTTGACCGCTTCATGGTAGGGAACAAGGGCAGCATCGTAATTTTTTAAAGCATAATACAAATCGCCCAGCGACTTTTGCCCGGTCGCGTCTCCTGGGCGCAGGATACAATATTTTTTCAGATAAGCCAGCGCCGCAGTCTTGTCTTTACTAACCAAGGCAAGGGTGGAGAGGTTTTTTAACACATCGACGTTGAGCGCGGAAAGCGTCTCGAGTTTTTTATATGTGGCATAGGCCTTTTTGCCTTCCTTTAGAGAAAACTGAAAATCGCCAAGCCGTTGCAGTGATTCAATGTTGTTTTTGTCCAGCCTGAGAATGTTCTTGTCGGCATAGGCGCACCGGACGGTGTCCTTGAGCTGGACACAGCACTCGGCAAGGCTTTTCCAGTATTCCAGTTCCAAAGGTTTTTTTTCCACGAGGGAATCAAGTTGTTCCCTGGCGTCCTTAAAAACTTTTTTCTTCATGGAACATTTGTAGATGATGGTCCGAAGATCGAGCGCAGTAACGTTTAGCGATAGCGCAGCATGCGCGGCCTCCACGGCCTTGTCACAGTTTTCCTGCAGGAACGCGGCACGGGCCAGTCCTGTCGCGGCAAGGGCGTTTTTGTCCAGGTTATAACTTTTTTCATAGTTTGCCAATGCGTCAACATAGTTCTTTGTGCCAAAATTATAGTCGCCGAGCGCGAGGAAAATTCTGGCGTCATTTGGGCTGATCGCCATGCATTTTTCAAAAATTACACGTGCTTTATCGGAAAGGCCTGATTTCCGGTACAAATCTGCCAGTACCAGATTTGCTTCAACATTATTCTTATCAGCCGAAAGCGCCTTTTCCAGGCCCGCGATCCCTTTTTGATAGTCACCCACACCGGCGTAAGCCTCGGCCAGAAGAAGATTAATTTCGGGTACTTTTGCGCCTGCCGGATCGGCAATGGCAATATACCTGAAATGGGCCAACGCGGTCTTGAAATTCTTTCTTTCAAGTTCGGCATTTCCCGCTTTAAGATGGGATATTATGGCTTCCGGAGATGCGACATGCCCAAACCCCGAAGCGGCGGCGTAATAAGCTTTCAGGGCCGCTTCAGGGCTGTTGGTTTTCTCGTTTGACACCGCGCGATAATACTGGTCCATTGCGGGTAATTTTATTTTTAAAGCGATTTTTTCGTATTCATTGGCAGCGGCAAGATACCTGCTTTTATCATAATATGCCCTGGCCAGCTCAAGGTTTGCCGGATACATGGCCGGGTCTTTTGTAATGGCCTCCTTGAGAAATTTCAAGGCAGAGTCGGGCTTGTTCGTTTCCCTGAGGGCCTTACCGAGCCTGAATGCTTGTTCGGGGCCAGGTTCAGCGGCATAAGCGACCTTTAAAAGCGGAACGGCTTTATCGTAGGAAAGTTCTTTCCAATAAATATCGGAAAGAACATTGCATGCGGGGACATTTGAAGGTCCAAATTTGACAACGTTTTCAAGCGCTTCCTTGGCAAGAGGCATTTTTTTCAAGTTGATGCATGCGCGGGCGAATTCCCAGCTTGACTCGGGCGTGGACTTGAGTTCCTCCGCCTTTTTCGCGAACGCCAGGGCGTTTTGCGCGTTTCCCATTTTGTTGTAGATCCTCGCGATGCCCAGGCACGCGTCGTAATTTTTAGCGTCGGATTGCGCGCACACCAGATAGCACGCGAGGGCCTTTTCAGGAAAACCGAGTTCCTCGTTGGCCAGGCCAACCTTTACCCAAATTTCGGCGGCGCGGGAAGAAGAAGGAAACTTAGTATCGGCGTAGGCAATGGCGTCTGAATATTTCTTGGATTGCATCAACTTGTCAAGTTTATCGTCTGGAAATGCCGACAAGACAAGCAGACCCAAAATGAGAGAAAACAGAAAGGAAAGGTCAATTCGCAGCATGGTGCGCATAGTGGTAAAATCGTTATTGGCGCAGGGATGTGCAATGGCAAGAATTCTTGAGCCATATAATAGTACAAAGGCCCACGTGATAGGAATCACTCGGGCCTTTGTATACACCATCATGGATTGGCGAAGACGCCGCTACTTTGCGGGCGTAAATGCTGTCGTAGCGTGGTCAAACCATGGCCTATTACTTCGTAATAGCATGGTTCATGAACCCGAGGGAATAAAAAAACTCCCCCGGTAAAAACCGGGAGAGTTTTTTTATACACCATCATGGATTCGAACCATGGACCTACTGATTAAGAGTCAGTTGCTCTACCAACTGAGCTAATGGTGCGTAAGTT
>Ga0182017_10000793_pt1 | contig 24957 bp, 25 predicted proteins | sample 712E3DmetaG_FD_120492 | JGI IMG/M metagenome (GOLD analysis project Ga0182017, IMG submission 120492) | Permafrost microbial communities from Stordalen Mire, Sweden - 712E3D metaG | ecosystem: Environmental > Terrestrial > Soil > Wetlands > Permafrost | place: Sweden: Stordalen | collected... | reverse complement strand
GGACTGTCAGGAAATAACATATCCAATACCTGCCGCCGATGAACGCAGATGAACGCCGATGAGAAAACGAGAACAAGATTCATTTATCCGCGTTAATCTGCGTTCATCGGCGGCAAGAAGTGCCTTTGCCAACTTTTCTGGGCGCCTTCTTTCACTCGGCAAGATGTTTTCGCACGTCCTTGCAGTCTCCGAAGATTGGAGCGGTTGTTTACTGACGAGCCCCAAGGGAGTCGAAACATGAGCCATTTGTGGATCTGGTTGCCCCTCATCGCCTCGGCTGCGATTTTGGTCCAACACCCTGTGCCGGCCCCATCGCCCGAAGCAGACGTGATGCTTGCCGCGGCGTCACGCGATGAATCCATGCTCGCGGGCGGGATAGGTTCCGCCAAATGGACAGGACGAGGAACCGTGGTTGTGGAACCTCTGGCTCGCCTCACGCCTTCTGGGGAGTGGAAGAGCCTGCCTTGCGCCACTGGCGACAGAAAAAGCTGCCTCAAGTTCGAGCGTGAATACCTGAGCAAGCCTCATGCGTACGTCGTGATCACTCCCGATGGGAAGGGCGCCACGATTAGTGCAGCGCCGACCACGCTGAGTGAGTGTTATGACTTCGGCGGAACAGGAACCTACTCTGGCGCCCCTGTGGCACGCTCCGCAATCGCAGCCAGCTCAGATCAGTTATTCGCTGCCAGCACGCCCCCACGATCTCTCGGCGAGGAAGAAGGCACGGCGGTTCGCAAGGCGCTTGCCAGCCTTGTCCCGAAGCAGCTCGATTCCACTCAGCAGCTCCGGATCTTCGCTCTGCGCCTTGAAGGCCACGATGTGCTTGTTGTGCAACGGGCCTACGCCGATATCGCAACGCCACAGGACGAACGCCCCAAGTTCATCTTCGCGCTCGGGACAATAAACCAAGGCAGCTTCAACGTTCTCCATTGGAAGCAGAATACCGAGGACGAGGAAGAGCGCTTACTCGGAACGATCTGTTTGAAAAGCGGACGTGAGTTCCTCATCAGCGTGGTGAGCGACCCCGAATCTCACTCGTTCCGCGTCTACGGCATTCGGGATGGCCACCTGGCACTGATCTATTCGGGCGGCGGATCGAGCTGCTGACTCGCTCGTGGTGACTGCTCGCGGCCCACCGCCTCCTTCGAGCCCGCAGCCCGCTCGGGACGCGCTCCGAGCGCCGATCCTGAATCGGCCGCACATGATCCTGGCCCACGATCCGGTCCCCGAACTCGCTCCTGTTCCGAATGCGGCGCACCTCCTTCACCCCGAACGCCAGACACGCCCACGGCTGCCCAGGCACCGGCGCGATCGACCGAATCCTGAACGATCACGCAAACGGAATCCGCGTTTCGGATCGCACGACTCTTGACAGGCACTGCGTCCCGTTGTATTGTAGATGATCTAGGCATCACTGTAGATAATCGAGGTATCGCATGCCGAAGCCGTCGGACTTATTGCAGGGGACGCTGGACCTGCTGATCCTGAAGGCCATCTGCCACGAACCGGCGCATGGCTGGGGAATCGCGAAGCGGATTCAACTGCTGTCGGACGAAGTGCTCGCCGTGCAGCAAGGCTCGTTGTACCCGGCTCTGCACCGTCTGGAGCAGCAGGGATGGATCGCGGCCGAGTGGAAACAGAGCGACCTGGGGCGCGAAGCGAAGTTCTATCGGCTGACGCGCGAAGGTCGGCGGCAGCTCGAGCGCGAGCTCGAAAACTGGGAACGTCTGTCCTCGGCGGTGCAACTGGTCCTGGAGCGGGCCTGATATGCGGCTGATTCGCATCCTTCGTCAACGCGCGCGGTCGCTCCTCCGCGGCGCCCGGGCGGACGCCGAGCTTGCCCGAGAGCTGGCCTTCCACCTCGAGCAGTTGACAAGAGAGAATATCGCGGCCGGAATGGAGCCCGCGGCGGCAAGGCTCGCGGCGCGGCGCGCCTTGGGCGGCGTCGCGCAGATCGAGGAGCAGTGCCGGGACCATCGCCGCGTGGGCTGGCTGACGGACCTCTACAAGGACTTCGCGTACGCCGCGCGGACGCTCGGCAAGTCCCCCGGCTTCACGGCTCTGGCCGCCGTAACGCTGGCTTTCGGCGTGGGCGCGAGCATCGCCGTCTACACGCTCTCCGAGGCCCTGCTGCTGCGCTCGCTTCCGTTCCCCGAGCCGCAGCGGCTGGTGAGCCTTCATGACCTGCACGTGCGACGGGGCGCCAGCGGAGTCGGCCAGGACAACTTCCGCGACTGGCAGGCGTCCAACACCGTGTTCGAGCGGATGGCCTACTCCGAGTTCTCGCAGGTGACGCTCACCGGGCATGGCGACGCGGAGCGCATCACCGGGAGTGCCGTCTCCGAAGGGTTCTTCGAGATGATGGGCGCCCAGCCGCAGCTTGGGCGTTGGTTCACGCCGGAGGAGCAGAAGCCCGGCGCGCCCTGCGCCTGCATGGTGAGCCATGGCTTCTGGACGCGCAAGCTGGGCGCGCGGCCCGACGTCGTGGGCGGCACGCTGGCGGTGGACGACCGCCCCTGCCGCATCGCCGGCGTCATGCCCGAAAGCTTCCGCATCAGGGGCTACGTGGCCGAATATTGGACGCCGGTCAGCTACGTGGCCCACGGGCGTATGCAGCACCAGTACGATGCATACGCTCGTCTGAGGCCGGGAGTCGCCGTCGAGGCCGCGCAGGCGCAGATGAGCGAGATCGCCCGGCGGCTCGCGCAGACCTACCCGGAGGACCACGGGTGGGGCGTCCAGGTGCAGACCCTGCGCGGCGAGTTGCTCCGGCCATTCCGGGACGCGCTGGCGATCGTCGCCGCGGCGGCAATGATCGTCCTGCTGATGGCGTGCGGGAACGTTGCCAGCCTGCTGCTGGCGCGTGGAATCGGCAGGTCCAAGGAAATCGCGGTGCGGGTGGCGCTGGGAGCGGGCCGCGGCCGCGTGGTGCGGCTGCTGGTAACCGAAGGGCTGCTGCTCTCCGCGATCTCCGCGGGGCTGGGAAGCCTAGTGGCGGTGTGGCTGATCCGGCTGGCGATTGCCGCCGCGCCCCCGTGGCTCGGCCTCGGCGCGGGGGTCTCGGTGAGCGTTACGGTGGTTGTCTTCGCCATCGGGCTGACCTTGGCCACCGGCCTTCTCACCAGCCTGTGGCCGGCGCTGCGCGGCTCGCGAGCGGACCTGCTCAGCGGGCTCAAGGAGAGCGGCGCCGGCCTGGTGGCCGGGCGGAGGCAGGTGCGTTCGCTGAACGGCCTCGTAGTAATGGAGGTCGCGCTGGCCGTGGTGCTGCTCACCTTCGCCGGGCTTCTGATGAAGAGCCTCGCGTACCTTTCGCACACCGGCCTGGGATATCGCACGGACCGCGTTCTGACGTTCCGAATGCCGTTGCCTTCGTCGCGCTATGCGACCGACGCTGCGCGCCTCCGGTTTTGGGACACGCTGCTGGCGGAACTGACCGCCGTTCCCGGCGTGCTCTCCGCTGCGGCGTCGGACAGCATCCCGATGGGTGGAACGTTCAACGGCGCACCGGTCGAGATCGAAGGAGAAACAAACCGCCGCGACTGGGCCGACGTAATGACGCGCGACGCGGTGATCACACCAGACTACTTCCGCACCATGGGGATCGGACTCCGCGCCGGCCGCACCTTCACCGCGGATGACACTGCCCGCGCCGGGACGGTGATCATCGTCAACGAAGCCTTCGTGCGCAAACTGCTGCACGGCCGCGCCCCAATCGGCACGCGAGTGCGATTCGGCCCGCAATGGCTGCGCGTCGTCGGCGTGATCGGGGATGAGCGCTACTTCGGCCCCGCAAGGGAGCCGGAGGCGGAAGCCTATGTGCCCTACACGCTGTTCCCGTATCTTCAATTCGTCTCCATCCACACGGCCGTCCCCGAGGAGACCGTGCTGGCTGCGGTGCGCAGGGTTATCCGGCGGCTCGATCCGCAGTTGCCTATGACCCAGGTGCGTACCCTGCGGGAGTCGGTCGACTTGTCCATGGATTTCGAGCGTCAGATGATGGCCCTGGTGGGAGGCTTCGCCGCCGTCGCCCTCGTCATGGCCACTATGGGGCTCGGCGGCGTGATGATCTACCTCGTTTCCAGGAAGCGGCGCGAGATCGGTCTGCGGATGGCCCTCGGCGCGAGCCGCGCCGACGTCGCGCGCGGCGTGATGGGCGGGGCGCTGCGTCTGGTGCTGGTGGGCGGGACGATAGGCGCCGCGACCGCGTTCGCGAGCGCGCGCGCACTCGGATCGCTGCTCTATGGTGTGCATTCGTCCGACCCCGCCGTTTTGATGCTGGCCCCGGCGGCGCTGGGCGCCGTCGCGCTGCTGGCATGTGTGCTGCCCGCGCGGCAGGCGGCGTCGGTGGACCCCGTGAAGGCGCTCCGGCAGGAGTAGCGCCGCGGTCGAACTTCGACCGCAAGACCGGCGGCGCAGCCATTCGCGCATTGTTTGGGGCCGTGTTGAGCCTTGCCGCAATCCGATGCCCTCTTCGCCGCGGCGCCTATCCCCTCTTTCTTCTCTACAGTGCCTTTCGAGCGCCCGCTCCCTGGCGTGCCTGGCGCAGCTCTGCCCCCCGGCCGCTGCCGGTGCCATAATGGAACCAGCAGGAGGAGGGCGATGCGACACCTTGGGCATTTCCTGACTGTAACCGGGCTGGTCTTGGGGTCTATCCTGCCGGCCCGAACGGCGTCCGCGCAGGCGCGCCAGGGCACTCCCTCACCGACAGCCCCGGCGGCGCCCACCGCGACCTCCTCTACGAGCATCACCCCGCCCCGGTCGAACAACACCGGGCAACCGCTCCAGCGGAGCTGGTACCTGAGCGGAAGAGTGCTGATGGACGACGGCAGCGCGCCCCCGGACAGCGTCACCATTCGCAGGAACTGCGGCGGCGCCTCCGACAAGCCCGTGGCCTACACCGATTCGAAAGGCCGGTTCAGCGTCCAGTTCGGCCAGCCCCAGGCTCTCATCCCGGATGCCAGCGTGGGTAGCGAGCCGGGAGTGGGCCGGGTCGACGGTTCGATTCGGAGCGACTCGCAGTTTGACTCGTTCGGCAATGGCCGGCTCGATGGGTGCGAATTGCTGGCTGCCCTGCCGGGCTATCGCTCCGACGTGGTCGAGCTCGGCGCCAGGAGCTATATGGACAACCCGGATGTGGGCTCCATCGTTCTGCATCGCCTGGCCAAAGTGGCAGGCAACAGCATCAGCGCGACCAGTTACGAAGCTCCGCCGGAAGCCAGGAAGGCGTACGACAAGGGCCTCGATGCCGAGCGCAAGCAGAAGTGGCCGGAGGCGCAGGCCCAGTTCCAGAAGGCGACCGGCGCCTATTCGAAATACGCGGCGGCCTGGTTCGAGCTGGGAACCGTGTACCAGCATCAGGACAACAAGGAGCAGTCCCGCGACGCGTTCCGCAAATCCCTCGAAGCGGACCGGCGGTTCCTGAAGCCGTATCTCCCGCTGGCCTCGATGGCATTCGAGGAGAGGGATTGGGCGCAGACGGCGGATCTCACCCAAACGCTCGCCCAACTCGACGAGGTCGATTATCCGCAGGCGTTTTTGCTGAACGCGATCGCCAACTCCAAATTGGGCAAGCCCGACGCCGCGGAGAAGAGCGCGCGGGAGGCGCTGCGCCTGGACCCGAAACACCAACTGCCGCGGGTCGAGTACGTGCTGGGCATGATTCTGGCCGGCCGCCAGGACTACGACGGCGCCCTGCAGATGCTCAGAGGCTATATTCAGCGCGCCCCGAACGCTCCGGACATCGCAGAGATCAAGAAGCAGATCGGCCAGATCGAGACTCTCGCCGCCGCACGGGCGGCCGAAACGCCCGGCGCCGCGCCTCCGCCGCCGGATCGCCCCACACCCTAGCTCCAATGTCTTTCAATCGGCATCCGAGCGGCTGCGGGCGCGTGAGTTGATCTGACATGCTCGCGTGGCTGCGCAGGCTGCGAACGGCGCCCCAGGCCCCGCTCACCGGGGTGCCGGCGGTTCGCCGGTTGAAGAGTTACTCCGCCGCCAGCGGGTTCGTTTACCAGTACGTCTACGAGGGGCAACGTCCCGCCGTCCCGGAGGGCGAGCCCGGGACGGAGTACGTCTTCGGGGTCTCCGCGGACCGCCGGACCTGGTCTTCCGTGAGGGTGTTTCTGGGAGCCGCGCCGCTCGAAGGCTGGCAAAGGGACCATGCGCGGGAACTCAATTCCACCGAGCGATACGCCGTCGCGAAGATGGTCCTCTTTCAGGCTTTCGACGAACGCGCCAGCCCGGCCGAGATGTGCAATCCGGTTTCCGTCCGGCCGGCGGATCTCACCGCAATCGCGGAGCAGCTCGGATTCATCTGATCTCGCAGGACTTCCGGCCGGTCGTTTAGTTGAGCCTGGAGCGGGTTTCTGTTATCCTCTCTGTTGGGTTTCCCAACGATTCTCTGTCCTACCCGAGGTTCGCATGTCAGGCCATTCAAAATGGGCGACGATCAAGCATAAGAAAGCCGCCACGGACGCCAAGCGCGGAAAGACCTTCACGCGCGTTATCAAAGAAATTTCGATTGCCGCCCGCGCCGGCGGCGGCGACCCGGATGCCAATCCCCGCCTGCGAACCGCCATCATCGCGGCCAAGGCGGTATCGATGCCGGCCGACAACATCAAGCGCGCCATCCAGCGCGGCACGGGCGAGCTTGAAGGCGGCCAGATCGACGAAGTGATGTTCGAAGGCTACGGGCCGGGCGGCACCGCCGTCCTGGTCCACGTGGCCACCGACAACCGCAACCGCACCGTCAGCGAGATCCGCCACCTGTTCACCAAGTACAACGGGAAGATGGGCGAGCAAAACAGCGTGGCCCGCCTGTTCGTGCGCAAAAGCCAGGTCCTCGTCCCCGCCGAGAAGGCCACCGAAGAGCGCCTCATGGACACCGCGCTCGATGCCGGCGTCGAAGACATCCGCAACGACGGCGTCAACTGGGAGATCCTCTCTCCGCCCGAGGCGCACCTGCCGGTGCTCGAGGCTCTGCAAAAAGCCGGCATTCAGCCCGCCGAGGCGCAGATCGCCATGATCCCCAGCATTCTGGTGAAGCTTGAAGGCAAGGACGCGAGTAACATGCTCAAGCTGAGCGAGGCCTTCGAGGAACACGAAGACGTGCAGGACGTCTGGGCCAACTTCGACATCGACGAGCAGGTCATGGAGGCCCTGGCGCTGTAGCGGGGCCGGGCGGCCCATGCGGGTTCTGGGTATAGACTGCGGGACCGAACACACCGGCTACGGAATCATCGAGAGCGACGGCCGGTCCCACAGCATGATTGCGGCTGGCGTCATCACGACCAGTCCCAAGCGGGCCATGCATCTTCGCCTGGCCGAGATCGCCGCCGTCCTGCGGGCGCTGATCCGGGAACACGGCCCCGCCGCCGCCGCTGTCGAGGGCGTCTTCTTCGCGGTCAACGTGCGGACGGCGCTCAAGCTCGCGCAGGTGAGGGGCGTCGCGCTGCTGACCATTGCAGAAGCCGGAATCGAGCCGGGGGAATACTCGCCGCTCGAGATCAAGACCAGCGTGGTAGGATACGGCCGGGCCGGGAAGGCGCAGGTGCAAATGATGGTGCGGTCCATATTGCATCTCGATCGCGAGATCGAGTCCGAAGACGCGGCGGACGCGCTGGCGGTCGCCATCTGCCACGCCACGCGCCGCGCCGTCGAGCGGGAGCTCGCCCGATGAGACTCGCCGGCGTGGCCGCCATGTTGTTCCTCGCCGCGGCGCCGCTCCTGGCGGCTGACCTGCCCCGGATCACCTTCTCGAAAACGTTTCCCGGCAGCGATCCGGCCTTCGTCCTGATCGTGCTGGACAAAGACGGCCACGGTGTTTACAAGGAAGCGCCGGACGACGACAATCCCCTGGCCTTCGATCTCGCTCCGCCCGAGGTGGAAGCGGTCTTCGGACTCGCCGCCAAGCTCGATCGCTTCAGCAAGCCGCTGGAGGCCCCGGTCAAGGTCGCCTTCATGGGCGACAAGGTGTTCCGCTGGGAAAGCGGCGCGGAAAAGCACGAAGCGAAATTCAACTACTCCGCCAGCCCCGATGCCCAGCAGCTCTGGGACTGGTTCGAGCGCATGGCGGAAACCGAGCGGCTGTTCGCCGCGCTCGACAGGACCATGCACTTCGACAAACTGGGCGTGAACCAAGCGGTGCTCGAGCTCGAAGCCTGCTTCGACAGCAGGCGGCTAGTGGCGGCGGCGCAGTTCCTGCCGTTGCTGGACCGCATCGCGGCGAGCGAGCGCTACATGCACATGGCGCGCGAGAGGGCGGCGGCGCTGGCCGGCTCGATCCGCAATCCGCCCAAGGCCGCGGCGCAATGAGGCTCGGGACTCTCATCCTGGCGTCCCTGTGCGCCTGTGCGGCGCTCGATGCGGCCGGCGCCTGGCCCCCGGCGATCCTGGCCGCGCTCGCGGACGGCGATCTGCCGATTGTGACCGCCGATCGCGGCAACGACCCCAGCGAGCCCTCGACCGGCCACAGCCGCGAGTCCGTGCCGCTGCCGGTCTGCGGCCCCCAGGCGAAACGGGGGGTGAACCTGGCGACGCGCGCCACGCTCTCCGATATCGGGCGGGCCGTGGCCGAAGTATGTGAGACTCATCTTGAGAAAGGAACTAGTTTTCTAGAAGCGATCCTATGAGAACACCATTGATGGCGGGCAACTGGAAGATGTACAAAACTGCCCAGGAAACCAGCGCGTTCTTCGAGAAGTTCCGCCCGCTCGTGGCCGAGGCCGCCGGGCGCGACATCGTCATTTGTCCCACTTTCCCGAACCTGCCGGCCGCCGTCGCGGCCACCGCCGGCACGCGGATCGGCATCGGCGGGCAGAACCTGTTCTGGAAGAACGAGGGCGCTTTTACGGGCGAAGTTTCCGGCCCCATGCTGGCGGCGGTGGGCGCCACGTGGGTCATCATCGGCCACAGCGAGCGGCGTCAGTACTTCGGCGAAACCGACGAGACGGTTCTCAAAAAGACCGTGGCGGCGCTCGAAGCGGGCCTCAACCCGATCGTGTGCGTGGGCGAGCGGCTGGAAGAGCGCGAATCGGGCAACACCGAGACCGTGCTGGCGAAGCAGTTCGGCGATGGCATCGCCAAGCTGACGCCGGAGCAGTTCGCCAAGATCGTCATCGCGTACGAGCCGGTGTGGGCGATCGGGACGGGCAAAACGGCGACGCCCGAGATCGCCTCCGAAGCGCACCGCTTCATCCGCGTGCAGGCGCTGGCGGCGTTCGGCCCGGCCGCGGCCGCGAGCCTGCGCATCCTCTACGGCGGCAGCGTGAAGCCGGACAACGCCAGATCGCTGATGGCCAAAGAGGACATCGACGGCGCGCTGGTGGGCGGAGCGAGCCTGACGCCGGATTCGTTTGCGGGGATCGTGAACTTCTGAGGAGGCCGGGTGCGGAGCGGGCCGCACGGCCTGCTCCGCGGCCTGTCGTTCGAGCCTACCGGGCGCTTGCGGCCATGCTCTTTTCGCCAGTCCCGACCGGCTTCCACTTCGGATTCAGTTCCACAAGCTTCGCGGCGTAGGCGGCATTCGCCACCTGCAACTGCGCATCTTTCGCCAGCACGTCAACGGGACGTTGCGCCCGGCTCACCGCCACGCCGGCGGGCAGCGCCGGCAAAATCAGGGCGGCCAGAAGAACGACGAACTGGGCGCCGATGCCGGCAACGTCACCGCGGAGATGAGCGTAGATCGCAACGACGCCGACGACGATCAGACTGGCGCCCACCGCCGAGAACATTCGCCCGCTCACGCCGTTAATCACGGTGCAGGCCTGGCAGATTTCAAAGCGGAAGGTCCGCGTAACGTCGTACTTGCGCCCGCGTTCCCGGTATGAATACCCGCCCGAGGCTTCGTAGTCTGGCTTGGCGTCGGCTTTCCCCATACACAAACAGCAGGCGGAAGGCACTTGATAGACGACCCTTCCTTGCTGCATGGACTTTATCTCGCCCCTGAGGACGGCGTCGTAGAGTCCGGGCCTGAAGTCGACGCGCGCTCCCTCGCGCTTCCCCATCTTGAGGATCTTGAAGCCCGGATAGAGCTTCACGGCCTGGGCGAGGCGCACATCGAGCCAGACCAGCACGCCCCCCGTCAGGGCGAGCGAGCCGAATAGGGCGAGGGTGACGCCGGGCGAGAGTGCCTGCTTCGCGTTGCGATTGAACATGACTCCCGCCGCGATCGCGGCCGCGAGCGTGGCGAGCAGGGCGAGGCCTGCCAGCCATTTTTCGATCTTCAGCCACCGTTTGTGCCGCTCCGTCACGAATTCCTCCCCGCGAGCGCCATAATTGAGATGCCGAGCACAGATTATTTTACCTCGGGACGCCTCGCGGCGGATGGGCACGGGGCCGCTGGCCTGTGGGCTGGCACCGTGGCGCAGGCGGTTTCGCCTGCGTGGCCGGTGGCGCCGGCGCGGGGCACCGGCGCGGCCGCACGTCAGGCCCGCGGAACCGCCCAATGCCGCTACTGGTCGGTGAAGAGGTGAATCTCGTCGCTGTGGTGGGGACGGGATTCGAGATAGATCCCGGCGGCGAGGCTGGCCCCGGCCAGCGCGAGCATCGCCATTCCTATCGGGTCGAAACCGCGCGTCCAGAGGATCGCGCCGAGCGATACCACCGTACGCAGCAGCCAGGTGAGGGCCCTCGCCATGGGCTGGCCGGCGTTGTGGAGACGGGTGGCGGCGCGGCCGAGCGCATAGGCGAAGAACATCGCCAGCAGCCCGAGCAGCACCCTCAAAAACTGGATGGGGACCGGCGACCTCACACCTCCAATGTCAACCAAACCGGCGGGGATTGCAAGGGTGGCAGGAACCGCGACGGCGGCGCCCTGAAGCGCGCGCCCCCCCGCAGCCCGGCCACGCGGCTGTCACACCGCGGCGCCCTGAAGCGCCCGGCCACACGGCTGTCGCGCGGCTGCGCGTTACACTGGTTCCGAGAGGTTCCGATTTGCATCAGCACCGCCACACCGGCGACATGGGGAGCGTCCTGGCCTGGTCCCTGGCCGGCACCCTGGCGTTCGTGGTGATCGAGGCTGCGGCGGGCGTTCACGCGCACAGCCTGTCGCTGCTCTCCGACGCCGCGCACAACTTCACCGATGCGCTGGCGCTCGCGCTGGCCTGGTTCGGAGTGTACTTCGGACGGCGGCCGCCCGACAACGTCAAGACCTACGGCTACCGCCGGGCGAGCGTGCTGGCGGCGTTCGTCAACGCGCTCGCGCTGCTGATTCTGGCGGGCTACATTCTCGTCGAGAGCTACCAGCGCTGGCTCCATCCGCAGACGGTTGGCGAGATGACCATGCTGGTGGTGGCCGCGGGAGGCCTGCTGGTGAACGGCGCGATCATGTGGGGGCTGCACACCGGGCGCGGCCACGACGTCAACATCCGCAGCGCCTGGGCGCATATGTTCGGAGACGCGCTGGGCTCGCTCGGCATCATGGCCGGCGCGGTGGCGATCCATTACACGGGCTGGCAGCGCACCGACCCGCTGCTCTCCGCGCTGATCGGCCTGCTGATCGTCTGGACCGCCTGGGACGTCATCAAGGAGACGCTCAACATCCTCCTGGAAGGCCTGCCGCGCGGACTGAAGCTGGAGCGGGTGATGGCGGCGATGCGCGAGGTTGCCGGCGTGCTCGACGTGCATGACGTGCACATCTGGAGCCTGGGATCGAGCACGCACGCGCTCAGTTGCCACGTGCGGATCGAGGACGTGCCGCTGTCGGAGAGCGACTCGATTCTCCAGAGCCTCGACCGGATGCTGCACGAACGCTTCGGCATCGAGCACACCACGGTGCAGTTCGAGCACGTGGACTGCGCCGGCTGCCCGATTCCGAACGGGTGCAACCACGCGCACGAGACATAGACATGCACGTCGCGGCCGGGGTCCTGAGTGGCGCCGTCATTCTCATCGTCCTTTGGGACGCGTTTGAAACGATCATCCTGCCGCGCCGGGTCACGCGCAGGATCCGGCTGACGTCGGGATTCTACCGGCTGACGTGGCGCCCCTGGTCGGCCATCGCGCGGCGAATCCGCCGCCCGCGGAGGCGCGAGAGCATGCTGGCCTACTTCGGTCCGCTCTCCGTGCTCCTGCTGCTGACGGTTTGGACGGCGGGCATGATCTTCGCCTTCGCCGGCCTGCACTGGGCGCTCGGGACCAGGCTGGCGCCGCCGGGCAGGAGCCCGGACTTCTGGACGTACCTCTACATGAGCGGCACGGATTACTTCACGCTGGGCCTGGGCGACGTGACGGCCGCGCAGGGCCCGGGCCGGGCGCTGACGGTGCTCGAAGCCGGGCTGGGATTCGGGTTCCTGGCCATCGTGATCGGGTATTTTCCAGTGCTCTACCAGGCGTTCTCGCGCCGCGAGGTGAACATCGTGCTGCTGGACGCGCGCGCGGGTTCGCCCTCGAGCGCGCTCGAACTGCTACGGCATTTCAGCGTGACGCGGTCGCTCGACCAGGTCGATCCGTTGCTGCACGAGTGCGAGCGTTGGACCGCCGAGCTGCTCGAGAGCCACATCTCCTATCCCGTGCTCAGCTACTTCCGCTCGCAGCACGATAACCAGTCCTGGCTGGGGGCGATCACAACCGTGCTGGATGCGTGTGCGCTGGCGATGGCGGGAATCGGAGAGACCTCTTCGCGACAGGCCCAGCTCACTTTCGCCATGGCGCGGCACGCGGTGGTGGATATCGCGCAGATCCTGCGCCGGCCGCCCAGCGCGCCGGAGCCGGACCGCCTGCCGCCGGACGGGTTCGCACGCTTGCGTGAGGAACTGGCGGCCATCGGCCTCGATCTGGCCGGCGATGGCGATGCGGTGGCCCGGCTCAACCACCTGCGCGGCATGTACGAGCCCTACGTCAACGCGCTGGCAGAGTACCTCGCGATGCGGCTGCCGGAGTGGGCGCCGGAGCATAGGGCTACCCACAACTGGGAGACCAGCGCGTGGGGCCGGGCCGCCGCGGCGCCGGGGGCGGCGTGCCAGCGGGCCGACGACGAGCACGGGTAGGGGGCTCTCAGCGGCCGCGGGCGGCGATGTCGATCGGGGCGCTCAGGGGTGCGGAGGGGGCGGAGCGGGCGGGGGCGGCCTCGGTTCGTCCCAGGAGGCGAGCGCGGGCGGCGATATCGATCGGGGCGCGCGGGGCCGGGGAGGGCGCGGAGCTACCGCAACAGCGTTTGAACTTCAGACCCGATCCGCAGTGGCAGGCCGCATTCCGCGGGGCGAGCTTTGCCACCACCGGCAGGGGAATCGGCGGCGTGGGTATGCGCGGGAGCCGGACAGGTTCGGGGAGCTGCCAGCCCGTCTCCGGAAGACCGCCGGGGCGTTCGAGGACGGCCAGGGCGGCCCGCAGCCGAACGGTGGGCGGCGTCTCGCCGCTGGCGAGCATCTGGCGCAGAGTGTCGAGCGCGGCGGCGGACAGTTCCTTGAGCTGGTCGGCGACGCAGGCGGCGAAATGGTCGCGTGCCTGGTCGACCGCGGAGCGGAATTCCTCCGAGGTTCGCATCCAATTGTGGATGGTGGTGCGATGGATTCCAGCCGCGGCGGCGGCGCGAATCACGGAACGTCCCTCGGCGAGCGCGCCGACGACCTGGACCTGGACGGGCGTCAGGTTGCCGAATTCGATCCCTGGCGAAAACGATGAAATGTGATGAACGGCGGTTGCCGACATTGGGGTGCCTCCGTTTCCAGGGTACGGAGCGGTGTCAAGGGTTTGAGGCCTGCGGGCGGGGACGGTGGTAATGGGATCAGTGAGTTAGGGACGGGGAATTGGTTGTGAATGAGACGATTGGGGGGTGGGCCTGGCGCGGCAAGGTTCTCTGCCGTGGAGCCGCGGGTGCGGGAAGTAGGAACGGAGCGCCACGGCGGTGAGTGCCTGCCTCCGCCAGGGCGCGGTGGCGTCCGGGCAGCAGGCACGGTGCGGCCTGTCTGAGACACGGGCCAATCCGGTTGTGTCGGGACGGCGCACCGGGCGGTTGCGTTAGCGATGGAATCCGACGAACGGCGGTTCATGAAAGCGGGATGCCCCTGTTACGCTGGCGCGGTCAGCTCCAGCAGGAGCCGTTCCATCTCGCGATAGAGCTTGTCGAAGGATGGAGCGCGCCGGGCGGCTTCCATGTCGAAGACGGCGGCCAGAGCCGCCTGGTGGCGGGTGGGTTTGTAGCTTGTGGCTCCGGGCATGCGAGCCGAAAGCCACTCTTTTGCTCCCTGAACGGCTTCGGGATCCGCGGGAGGCGCCATTTCCGCGCCAAGGCCACGGACGCCTCTCAGAGACTCAGCCGCTGCCAGAAACCACGCCTCGAACTCCCACTTCGCCAGCACGACCGCAACGGGCCGGCCACCAGCCACGGCGCGCGCTCGAGCGAAAAGCTGCGGAGCGAGTTCCGCTGGGCAATCCGCGTCCGCATCGAGGAGCACCAGAACCCCACCCGCCTCGCCGGCCCTGAGCAACGCGAACCGAACCGCTCTCTCCAACTCCCCAGTCCTGGTCGCCTTGCTCTTCGGAAGACGAATCGGCTGAGGCGTAACGAGCCCGGTTCCAGGGTTAATTGCCGCGCTCAGTCGCCGGATGAGCGCCGGTACAGCCTCTACTTCGGCGTGTCCCTCGACAACACACGCAATCGTGACGGCCATCAGGCATCGGCCTCGTCAAAGAGGCGTGGTTGCTTCGGCAGGGCGCCGGGGTCCGGCCGCAACTGGTTCTGTCTGAGCAGCTCCCCGGCAGTGTAGAGCCGCTGCCTCAACGCACTGCGGCCCGCCTCATCGAGGGGTGCGATTTGCGTCAGCCCCTCTTCGGCATAAACCGCGAGGATCGACTCCGTGGAGATCCTCTCGTCGTCCAGCAGATCGCCGCTGTGGCTGGTTACAAGCACCTGCGTTCGCTCGCTGGCGTCTCGCAGGCTGTCCAGCAGAACCCCCGCGGCAAACGGGTGAAGAGCGGCTTCAGGCTCTTCAATACCGACCAGCGGCACGGTTCCCGCGCCGTTTGCGGACTGGAATAGGGCGATCAGCACACCCAGGGCGCGCAGCGTGCCGTCCGACATGTTGGCCGCCAGAAACCGCCAGGGGTCCTTCGATCCCGCGACCCGCTGCCGGAACTCCAGGGTCTGTGTCGGCCCAATCGCCTTCGCGTCGACACCATGCACGCCAGGAACGACCTTCGATAGGTACTCCTCGATAACGCGCTTGCCTTCCGGGCTGCTTCGCTCCAACTGCGCCAAGACACTGGCCATGTTGTGGCCGTCCCGCGCCAGGAGCTCGCCTGCATCCGGGGATTGGAGTTCGCGGATGCGGTCCGGGTTCAGATTGTAGAACCCCATCTTCGAAAACGCATCGTAAACCGGCCGGAATTCGGGAGTGCCGGAGGCATTGACCAGGTAGAGCCGGTCGATGGACGCCGCGGGGGTGGCTGAGGCATTTGTCCTGACCTTGCCGCGGGTCACCGCAAACTTGATCTCGGGAGTGAGAGCGCGGACGTTGCGCACTGCGCATTCCTCGGTTTGAACCTCGTACCCGCCCTCAGGCCTCGCACCGACCCGGAAAGCATAGTGCCCTGTCGAGCCGTCGCGGAGCTGGAACTCGAACCGAACGCCAAAATGCGTCGGGTGTCCGCCCGACCTGCGGCGCACCTCGCCGATCCCCCCGCGTTCACGAAGCGCATGATCCAGAGAGTGGCGGAGGCCATCTGCGGTGAACCTCAAGGCATCCAGAAAGTTGCTTTTACCGGAGCCGTTGGGCCCTACCAGAAACATCAACGGCTGGAGTTGGACGTCGCATGCCGCGATGCTCTTGTAGTTCTTCAACACCGCGCGTGTGATGAAGCTCGGGTTGCTCATGGTTGGGCCCTTGCTCCAACAGTATAGTTCACACGCCCCTCTTCGAACCTGTCGCCGCATGCCATTTGCTATGTTTATATCGTCTGCGATATGTATAAATCTCGCTTGCATCTCGCCGTGAAACAGGTATACTCAGGCTTGTAGAACCCGAACGGGCGGGGCGTTCCAAGCGCGCCCGCCCGAGAACATCCCCGGAGAAAGTCATGGCTGCCACTGAACTTCTGGCACTACCCGGGGCCAGTCGGATGTTGGAGGAGTCGCCGGACCCCAACGCCGAGCTGGCCCAAAGGTTTCACTACTACATGTTCCTGATGCGGGAAGTTGAAGAGCGCATTGAGAAAAAGCTCTACCGGCAGGGCAAAATCGTTGGTGGCGTCTACGTCGGCCGCGGGCAGGAGGCAATCTCCACCGGCGCGGCCATGGCCGCCGATCCCGAGGACATCCTGTTCCCCTGCCACCGCGATATGGCGGCCTACTTCATCCGTGGCGTCCATCCCCGGCAGGTCTTCGCCCAGTACATGGGCCGTGTCGGCGGGCTGACCGGCGGCCGGGACGGCAACATGCACATGGGCGACCTGCGGCTCAAGATCGTGGCCATCATCAGCGCCATCGGAGCCGCCATCCCGGTGGCGGCGGGCGCGGCCTTCGCCCAGAAGTACCAGGGCAGCTCGAACGTGACGTTGTGCTTCTTCGGAGACGGCGCCACCAGCCGGGGCGACTGGCACGAGGGCGTCAACTTCGCCGCCGTCGAGCGCCTGCCTCTGGTGCTGATCTGCAACAACAATCAGTACGCCTACTCGACCCCGGTCGAGAAGCAGATGGCCTGCGCCAACGTGGCCGACCGCGGTCCGGCCTACGGCATTCCGGCCGAGATCGTGGATGGCAATGACCCGTTTGCGGTCTACGCAGCCACCCAAAAGGCAGCCGCCCACGCCCGCGCCGGGCTGGGCCCGTATCTGTTGGAGTGCAAGACGTTCCGCATGACCGGCCACGCCGCTCACGATTCCGCTTCCTACGTGCCACAGCACCTTTTCGCGGAGTGGGGAGCCAGGGATCCCATCCTGCGAATGGAGCGGCTGATGGTCGAAAAGGGCTGGAAGACCAGGGAGGATATCGACGCCGCCTGCCTCCGCATCCGCCAGGAGGTTGACGAGGCGATTCAGTGGGCCGAGCAAAGCCCCTTCCCGGACCCTGCCACCCTGCTGGACAACGTCTACGAGTGAGCCATGCCGACCACCTATCTCGAAGCAATCCGCCAGGGCATCTGGGAAGAGATGGAGCGGGACCCCAACGTCTTCCTGCTGGGAGAGGATATTGGCGCCTACGGCGGCGCCTTCAAGATCACCGCTGGGATGCTGGAGCGGTTTGGGGAACGCCGCGTCGTGGATACGCCGCTCGCGGAGGCGGGCATCGCCGGGGCGGCCATCGGCGCCAGCATGTTTGGCCTGCGCCCGGTGGCCGAGATGCAGTTCTCCGACTTCATCACCTGCGCCTTCGACCAGATCGTGAACTTCGCGGCCAAGTGCCGCTACCGCTGGAACGCGCCGGTGCCGATCGTGATTCGGTCGCCCTCGGGCGGCGGCAACCGCGGCGGGCCGTTCCACTCGCAGAACCCGGAGGCTTGGTTCACGCACGTTCCGGGGCTGAAAGTGGTGACTCCGGCTACCGCCTACGACGCCAAAGGCCTGATCAAATCCGCCATACGGGATAACGACCCGGTTCTGTTCTTCGAGCACAAGGGGCTATACCGCCGGGTGAAAGAAGATCTGCCGCCGGAGGAATACACGGTGCCGATCGGCCAGGCGCGGGTCTTTCGCGAGGGCAGGGACCTCTCCATCATCACGTACGGCGCCATGGTCTATACGGCCAAGGAGGCGGCCGCGACGCTCGAGGCGGAGGGCATCTCGGCCGAGATCGTCGATCTGAGAACGCTGCTGCCGCTCGACGAGGAGACGATTCTGGCCAGCGTGCGCAAGACAACGCGCGCTTTGGTGCTGCACGAGGACACGCTGACGGGCGGGTTCGGCGGGGAGATCGCGGCTCGGATTACCGAGAGCGCCTTCGACTGCCTGGACGCTCCGGTGGTCCGCATCGCCGCGGCGGACACTCCGGTTCCTTTCAGTGCGCCGCTCGAGGACGCCTTCCTGCCCAACGCGGACAAGGTGATGCGGAAAGCTCGCTGGCTGTGCGCCTACTGAGGGCCCGTCAGGAAACAGCAGATCCAATACTGGCCGCCGATGAACACCGATGAACGCCGATAAGAACAAGAGAACAAGAGTTTTTTATCCGTGTTTATCCGCGTTCATCAGCGGCAGAAAATGCCTTTTGCCACTTTTCTGGGCGCCTGGGCCTTGCTCCTACTGAGCGTCTGACCGCGGGGGCCGGGGCTTGGCCTTGCGGCCGCGCCCGAGGAGCGTGCGGGGGTCGAACAGGTGTTTGGGGCGGAAGCGCTGGCGATTCCAGCGGACCCCCTCCTCGAAGCGCACCCCGATAAAGTAGCCGGTTTCGCGATAGACGCAGTACCTTACGCGTCCCTGGAACATCGCCTGCGGGTGGGCGATGTGCAGCAGCGTCTCGGAGGGTACGGGCCCGTCGACTTGCAGGCAGGCCCCGACATTGGAAATATCCTCCAGATTGGCTACAGCTTTGCACGTGCGGCCGGACTGATCCACCCACCAGACGTCGATCAGGTCGGCGCACATTAAACGCGGTTCGAGTCGCCTGTCCTCCATGATTAACCCATCGGCTTCGCCGTGGCGCGGGTTTAAGGGAAACCGCAGTAGCCCGGCCGGGCGATGCCTCTGGCGCCTCCGCTAAGGCCTCGGTTCGGGAGCCTCCCTGGTCTAGTGTACTCGACCCGTGCGGCGTGGCGGCGAGCGGCCGGCAGGCGGAACCGCCTGGGGCTTCAGTCCAGCATTCGCACTGAGTAGCCGGATTTCCCCAGCACCCGCCATCCGGCGGGCGGCTCTCCCCGGACCACCAGAGCGCGCGCGCCGGCGCTGCGAAGGTCTCGCCAGAGGACGGACAGTTCGCCCGCGTTCATCCGATTGAGGAAACCTGACTCGCAGCGGATGAGGGGCTCGGGAAAATGCGGCGCCCAGAAGGCGCCCGCGTCGCAGACCTGGGCCACAATCCGGACGCCAGCCGCGCGCGCGTAGAAGGCGTCGAAGGAGTCGCCCGAGACCGCGATGGTATCGCCGCCGTGCAATCCCATCCCGTTCAGCCCCCGGGCCACCTCCAGGAACTCGGGCGGCTCCGGCCGCACCAGAATCCGCAGCCCCGGAAGGAGCATGAAGCACCCGGCCGCAGCCAGGACCGCCGTCCGGAACCTGGGACTGACACCGGCGCAGGCGTTCTCGAACAGGAACAGCCACAGCAGCGCGAGGAAGGGAGCGATGTACCTGAAATCGACGTGCACCAGATACATCAGCATCGCCGCCACGGGCCACGCCACCAGAAACCAGGCGTCGGGCCGCGCCGGGGCGCGCGCCCGCCGTTTCCGGCCGGCAATCCACAGGGCGGCGATCCCCGCCCACATCGGGCCTGCCAGCAGGAACCAGCGGCCATAGAGCCCCAACTGGTGGCCGGTGTTCGACAGCAGTTGCCGGAAATCGATTCGCATCCGAATCCCCTGGTTCCAGTAGGCCGGGTTGTACCAGAGCGGATAGGTGCCCCCGACCGGCTGGCCGAACTCAAAGAGCAGCGGTTGCTGCCGGAGGAGGCGGGGAGGGTGTTCCGGCACGCCCGTTCCGGCCGGAAGGCCGAGCCAGGGAAACGGCGTCCGGTTGACGTACCAGGCGTAGTTGAGCTTGCCGGCCTCGCCGAAGGTGGGGTGATTCTGCCGGCGGCTGAGAGCAATCACAAGCGGAGCGACACCGATCAGAAACACGGCAGCCGCGATCGCCAGCCGGCGCCTGGCGCGGCCGCCCTTCAGCGCGAATGGCAGCAGCGCCAGCAGCACCAGGGATAGCGGGAGCAAGGGCGACTTGGCGTAGTAGCCCAGGGCGAGGGCGGCTCCAAGAAGCGCGTAATCGCGGCGCACGGCGCCAGGGAGCGCCAGCCGGCAGGAGAACCCGGCCGCCAGGTAGACGCATGCCGCAACGCACAAGTCCGGGGTGAGGAGCCGCGACATGAACAGCCCGGTCCCGGTGAACAGGCAATGGGCGAAGACGGCCCGAATGGGAAAACCCGTCTCCCGGTTCGGGGCGCCCATGGGAAAACCCCTCTCGCGGTTCCCGGCGCCCCGCAGACGAAGCCAGCTCCGGAGGAAGAACTGGAAACAGAAGGTCGCCGCCACGAAGATGCCCCAGTTCAGGAAGTGGAGTGCCGGCACCTCCCACTCCGGGGACGGCCGGAAGACGGCCAGGACCACCGCGATCAGCGATGGATAGAGCGGACTCCAGTTGGGGATGAGGAGGCTCCGCCAGTCCCCGTGGAGGGCATTGCCGGCCATGTCGAGATAGCTCAGACCGTCGGGGTTGGTGGCGAAACGGCCACACCACGCACAGATGGCAGCCGCCAGGATCGACGCCGCCGCGAGCAGCGCCATCCGGCGCCTGTCATCGGCTGTCCGCTCCCTCCGGCCCGGCTCCGTTATCGAAGGAGCGACTTCCTCGAGGGTTGTGGCTACGGTGTCCATTCGTGCCCTTTGAAGTTTCGTCGTCCGGCGCGCCGGAGAATCTCAGGGATTCGGCGCCGCGGTGGGCATGGGCCGAGGCAGCGGCCGGTGCGGTGTCCGCGAAATAACTGAACAATCGAATTCTAAAAACATCCCAAAAATCTGCGTTCATCGGTGTTTATCAGCGGCCAATAATAACTGGGTGAGCCTTGGTCGAAAACGGCGCTTTATGATGATGGGCCGCTGATGAACACCGATGAACACGGATACTTCGATGCCTTGGCCGAGCGAGTGCCCGGAGCTGTCTTTGAAGTGTCCAATGCTCCGGGCGCGGGATTCCTGGAGAGGGTCTCCAACTGCGTGCCTCGGGCCGGGTAGCCATCGTTTCGTCCAGCTATTCTCTGGACAGCACGCTACCGGCAGGCCTTCCAGAAGAGCAGGGCGGCGCCGGCCAGCAGCCCCGCCAGCGCCTGGTATTCCTCGTTCTTCCAGTACAGGCGCCACTCGAATCGGCCGGCGGAGGCCCACGGAGCGAGGCGCGGCCAGAGCATCCGCACCCGCTGTGCGTAAGCGGCGTACTCCGGGAACAGCTCTCTGAGATACTGCTCTTCGAGCTGGATGGACGGCAGATAGACGAGGGCGAAAACCAGCGCGAACAGCGCCGCCAGGAGCGCCTGCCGCGACGCGGCTGCCAGACCGGCCGCCGCGAGCGCCGTCCCGAGGTAGAGCGGATTGCGCACGTACGCGTAAGGGCCGCCGGTCGCCAGGCGCTGGTTCTTAGCCAGGTGGCCCGCGGCCCAGGCCCGCAGAAGCAGGCCCAGAGCGGCCACCGGCAGTCCCCAGGCGAGCGACCGCGCAGTCGGCGCGGAGAACCAGGCGAACGCCGCCACCAGCACGAAGCCGAACGGCACGCGCAGGCGCGCCACCGCCCGCGCATACGGGTCAGGAAACCAGTAGCGCGGCATCAGGCGGAACTCCGCCATGATTTGCCGGCCGCGGCGCCAGGGCGGCATTCCAGGGGGCCGCGCGCATCGGCCATTGGCGCCGACATGTCTACTCCGCTCCGCAGCCCGCGGGCCTGCCCTTGGGCTGTAAGCGGGCCTTCAGCGCCTCGAAGACGGCGTCGGGCGTGATCTTCAACATGCTGGCGTCGGGTTCCGGGCGGCGCTTGTAGGTGGTTGCGGAGTCCGGCCAGCGCAGGACCGTGAAGGAATCCCCGTACGGCCCGTTGCGGACCGGGTCTGTGGGCCCGAAAATGGCGACTCCCGGCTTCTCCAGGGCCGCCGCGAGGTGCGTCGGACCGCTGTCAAGGCCCAGAACCACGGCAGCGCGCCGCGTGGCATGGATCAGGCCGGCGAGACCCGAGGCGTGGACGAACGCTCCGTCCACGTGGGCCAACTGGGCGGCCGCGGCGGGCGGTCCGTTCAGAACCAGCGCCACGCCCAACTCCTCGTTGAGACGCCGGGCCAGCAGGCGGTAGAAATCGAGCGGCCACTGCTTGCCGGCCCATCCCGCCAGCGGGTTTGAGAGGACGAACTCGCCTCCCGGCAGGTCGCCTTCGGGCGCGCCGGCAGGCAGCGGGAAGGTCACCAGCATGGTGGAGGCCCCGGTCGCGGCGGCCAGTTCGAGGTTCGAATCCACCACGTGGCCGGGTGCCGTGCGCACCTCGTTCGAGTAAAACGCCGCCGCCACTTTCTCGCGGACCTGGGTGCGGTGGAAACCGTAAATCCGGTCGGAGCGGGAGAGCGAAGCGATGAGGGCCGATTGCGCCAGCCCCTGGAAATCCACGGCGAATTCGTAGCGCAAGGAGCGCAGGAGGCGCCAGGTTTCGCCCCAGCTTCCCAGGCCGCGGCGATCGAATGGAATCAGGCGATCGACGTAAGGGTTGCCCTCGAGCAGCGGAATCCAACGCGGCTGCACCAGCCAACTGAGCAGCGAACCGGGGAAGCTGTGCTTGAGCGTGGCGACGGCGGGAAGGGTGTGGATGACGTCGCCCATCGAGCCGAGGCGCACCACCAGGATGCGCGGTCCCTGGCCCGAAGCCCTAGCTTTGGCGGTTTTGAACATACAGAATGAAATCCTGCGCGAGGCGCTGGCCGGCGCTCTCCTCCCGGCAGACCTCGTCGGCCTCAAGCGGCGCGTCGCCGGGCACCACGTAGTCTACCATTCCCAGCGCGGCCACCAGTTCCGCGCGCGCCGCTTGCGGGAGCAGGGGCCGTGCGGGCTCGCGGACGGCCACGAATAGCACCGCGCCCGATACCGCGATCTCGCGCAGCCAGCGCGCGTGAGCCGCCAGCAGCGGATCGAAGGTCCCGGTCGCGAGCTTGACGGTCTTCCCCGCGCGCCTGGCTTCGGCTGCTTTCTGGGCGGCGGCTGCGGGGTCGAGGATCTTGGTCCTGGTGTCCACGATCCTCTATTTCACCAGTTCGAGCGCCGCCGCCGCCACTTGCTCCGCGGTGACGCGGGTCATGCAGCGGTGGTCGATGGGGCAGTCGCGCAACATACAGGGGCTGCACTCGACCGGCTCGCGGACGATGCGTGCGAGGGGGCCGGCGGGCGCGGTGGCGGCCCAATCCGTGGGGCCGAAAACGGCCACGGTGGGGACGCCCAGCGCGGAGGCGACGTGCATGGCGCCGGCATCGTTGGCCAGAAAGACCCGGCAGGCCGCGGCCAGTTCGACGAACTGCGCCAGCGCGGTCTCGCCCGCCAGGCTCAACACCTGGACGCCGGCGCGCCGCACCTGCGCGGCCATCGCCTGGCACAGATCCCGCTCCGCGACGGAGCCGAAAATGGCGACCGATCCACCCAACGCCGCCTGGATGCGCAGCGCGCTCCCGACGAAGCGATCCGGGAGCCACTGCTTGGCGCGGCTGTTCTGCGCTCCGGGACCGATGCCGATGACCGGCCCCTCCATCCCCATTTGCCGGAACAACTCGCAGCCGGCGCTATGGGCCTCGGCGGCCGCGTGAAGCAGGATCGGCTCGGCCGGCGACAATTCATCCAGGATGCCCGCCCGGCGCAGGAGTTCCAGGTAGTAGAAGCGCTCGTGTGGAGGCGTCTGGCCGGGCTGGGGCGGCGGGATGGGGTCGGTCAACAGGAAGCCGCGCCGGTCGCGGTCGTATCCGATGCGGCGTGGGATGGCGGCCAAGCGGGCCTCGAGCGCGGCCCCAAACGAGTTGGGGAACAGGATGGCGGCATCGAAGCGTTGTTTCCGCAGGACGCTGCGCTTCTGCGGCGCGACCAGCACTTCATCGGCGCACGGTTCGCGGCGGTACAGATCGGCCACCCAGCCACGCGCCAGCAGCGTGATGCGCGCTTCGGGGCAGCGCCGGCGAATCGCCCGCAGGGCCGGGAGCGACATCACGGCATCGCCGAGCCAGTTCGTGCCCCGCACCAGGATCTTCGCCCACGCCACTCGACCAGCGTACTCTATGGGGGCGGGGAGTGGCGGGGCCGAGGGCCGTGGGGCAGCCGGCCCGCCGACCGGCCGTGCGCTGGCCTGGCAGCGTGCCCCACAATAGCCGTGCTCCCTCTGCGATAGAATCTTAGGGACGGGTGGAAAAAGCCCGAGGGGCCGCGCCCGGCGCCGGACGGCCGGGGCCAGCCGCCAGCGCAGGCTGACGGCGCGGCGCCGCAGTTGCGGCCAGACCCTTGAAATGCTATTACTTTAAAGCTGCCGATGACCGAAGTCCCCTACCGAGCTACAGGTATACCTCGCAGCCGCTGCCTGGATGTGCGCGGCATCGGTAACTGGATTTTTTCGTTAATCTTAGCGCTGATTCTCTGGTTCCCTGCGAACGCCCAGAGCACCCCCCAGCAGACGGTTCTGATCGTCTACGACGGCCCCACCGATTATCAGGCGAAAGGCGCCATTCACGCCCTTTTTGTCGAGAATCTTCTGGGGCACTTCGGGATGACGGGCGAGATTGTCCCCTCCGGGCAGTACCAGCCGGGCATGTTGCAGCGCTACCACGCCGGGTTCTACATCGGGGTGACGGCGAACGCGACGGTTCCCGAGGCGCTGATCGCGGACATACGGAGCTATCAGCAGCCGTTCGCCTGGCTGGGGCAGCACGTCGAGAGCCTGGTCAACACACCGGAAGGGCGGCGCCAGTTCGGATTTGCCTGGCAGGAATACAACCGCTACCTGGGCATCACCGGCGTGATGTACAAGGACACGCTGCTGCCGAAGCACGAGCCGGACCTCAGTATCGTCTCGGTAACGGACAAAAAGAACGTGCAGGTGGCGGCCACGGCGGTGACCAAGGACAACGCGTCCTACCCCTACGTCCTGCACCGCAACCGCTTCTGGTACTTCGCCGACAGCCCCTTCGCCTATCCCGACGAGGGCGGGCACTACCTGGCGTTCTGCGATCTGCTGCACGACATCCTGGAGGTTCAGCACGCGGCCGAACAGCGGGCGCTGTTGCGGATCGAAGACGTGAGCGTGGACGACGATCCGGTGGAGTTGCGCCGCGTCTCGGACCTTCTGGAGAGCTACCACGTCCCCTTCCAGGTGGCGATGATC
>Ga0182017_10000792_pt1 | contig 24962 bp, 14 predicted proteins | sample 712E3DmetaG_FD_120492 | JGI IMG/M metagenome (GOLD analysis project Ga0182017, IMG submission 120492) | Permafrost microbial communities from Stordalen Mire, Sweden - 712E3D metaG | ecosystem: Environmental > Terrestrial > Soil > Wetlands > Permafrost | place: Sweden: Stordalen | collected... | reverse complement strand
GTCACGAAGCGGACAGGTTGGTGTCCGCGAATCAGTCCGCGCAACAACTCGCGTCATGTCCGGCAACGCATCCGCGCAGTATCCGGCTCAATTACCGGGCAACTGCCGAGAATCAGCCGGGCAATGTCCGGGCAACATCTCGTGTGGCGTCCCGCGAATCATCCACGCAGCATCAAATGAATCATCCGGGTGCTTGCCAGGCAACTGTCGAGCGGTGTCCGGGCAACGTCCAGGCAATGTCCCTGCGATAGCCACGCTTCAGTCCGCACGGCATCCACGCAAGGTCCGCAAACCCGGTCAGTCCGTGTCCAGTCCACGACCGTACCCAATCACAATCCAAAGACATTCCGTGGACTACGACATCGGCATGGACTGGGCCATCCGCGAGTGGCTGCAAAAACACCGCGCCCTCTGGGCCGCCGCCCAGTAACCGCACACAGAATATCCGTTCGCCATGTGCTCGCGATCTATCGGAGTTTACGTGGTCAACCGCGTGGCGCCTTTTTACGTGGCCCCCCGCGCCCGAGTCTCATGCCCTATTCGTCTCGCCATCCCACGGCCCGCTCCTCATCAGATCTTTGCGGAATACGTCCGTACATTGGAATAGACACAACGATCCGTCTTTCGCGTTCCCGGCGCTGATTTCAGGCCCCGAATTTATTTTTTGCTTGGACAGCCAATGTCCAACTCCTTCGTGCAAAATCCGGCTGTGAAATTGATTGAAGCCATTGAACATGATCTAGCAATTAGCTTTTACATTGCCTCAGGACGTCGCTGGCTTACGATTACGTCACTAAGATGAACGAATTGAAAACGGGAATGCTGATTTTGAAGATTCGCCATCCAACAGGGTATAGGCTTTAGCGGAAACCAAGAATCTTGAAGGCATGAACTACGCCGAATGGAACAATGAGATCGCGAAGCGGTTTTTTGCGCCAGAATGCGATGGTAGGCGCGTATTCCTTTCCATCACCAAAGATTTGATTGAAGAACTTGGTGGAGCAAAAGGGGTTCAGGATTTTATTGCCGCGGTAAAACAGGGGCCCGGCGAAACCATGAGGGCCAATTCGGGATTGTGCGCCCGTCTTCTGGAAACGACAAAACGGTGGCGCCAGAGGGGTGCGCCTGATTTTCCACCATATATTGCGACACTAGCCCTTTTCGTTTTGGGTGCAAGTTACGACGGCGATGAAGAGGCGGAATCTCACAGCTATCATAAAAGGTTGCGGGAACTTCTCGGGGAGCCCGAAAGTTACAATCCGATTTACAAATTCTACGATTGCATTTCTGTTTGGGACGATTTGGAAACATGGTCGAGCCACGACAAGGAGGGGGCTTTTGGTGTGTTCCATGTTGAGTTCTCTGGCCCTTGGATGTTTGTTGGGATTCCGATTTCACAAACTTTGCTGACCGAAAAAGAAAGGGCATCACTTGGGGAGGTTTTTTCAACCGCGGGTTTGGATCCGGCAATCCAGTATTCAGACGCTCACATCGCGGCGGCAATTGTCGAGCATGGTCGCGGGCACTTGTTGAAGCGAACCATCAGACGTTTGAGCGGAGAGGCTGGCACATCTGAAGGGCTTCGCGAAGTCCTGCTCGAACGCTTGCATGAGGAGCTGGAACAATGGCAAACCACCGACTTTTCACAGATGGAAGACGGCCTGCCAGGCCAGTTTGTCAAGGACAGGCCAACACGGGTATTGGTCAGCCTTCAATACCTCACAGTTTCCAGAACTGTTCAAACCAAGCTGTTCTTCGATGGACGCGGACTGGATGTGGATTCATACTTCACCCTCAAATCATCAAGGACGGGGAAGGTGTTTTCTGTCGAAGTCGAAAGGCGCTCATGGTCACATCCGTTCTACCTGGATGGCAATGTCGCGCAAGCAAACGAACTGGATTGGCTGGCCGGAGATAATTTGAATGGAACCGGCGCCGGGCTGAAATTCATATTTGCTGGCGGCAATGTTCGCATTTTTGAAAGTGGAACGGATGGCGTTGCGCACCTGATTGAGCGTGGAAGGATCCCTGCGCACGGCCCCTTTTGGCTCGCGGTCAGCAGCCAGGCGACGGACGTGATCGAATGGGGCCGGACTAGTTGCAAAGGTTGGCAGGAAGCCAGGGTTGATGCCGGTTTGCCGGGAGGGTGGAGGTTGTTCAAGGCAGATCAGGCCGATTCAACATCAGGGATTGAAAATAAACACCCGTCATTGTGCCTTCCAAGTTTTGCCAGAATTGTTTTGGCGGGAGGCTTGAAGCTTGGCAAAGCGAGCCGCTATCTGAGTTCGTCGCCGCCTCAGTTGGTGGCACAGACTCCACCCGGTGATTTCAGCCTCACCTGCAACGGCGTGCCTCTTTCGATTGGTCCCTCGCCGGTTTCTGTTCCCGCGGAATTGCTCCAGGAAAAAAATGTCGTGGAGCTTCGCGACACTCAGAATCCCGATAAAACCCGAAAATGCTCGTTTTACTTGGTCAAAGCCGAAACGTTGCCATGGAAAACCGGCTTGGAATTTGGCTTTTCGGCAAGAAACGGAACAGGTGCCGGGAACGGAGGGGCACGAATATCCGGAGCGCTCGTTCTTGATTGGGAGTCTCCCGGGTTGCCTATGCGGGATTCCCTCGACGGTGAATCAGTTGTTCTTTTGGGAAGGAAGCCCGGACAGATTGCCAACGGAAACGGTGTGATTGACTGGTCGCCGGTCTGGATTGTCAGCAAGGGACGAAATCGCAGGGTTTTCTTTTGCGGGAACACCGTTGAAACTTCTGAACCGGAAAAAAGCCAAGTTGGTGACCGCAAGGCGGTGCGAAAATGGCAGGAGGTAATTTATTACGGCCGCAGGTCTATACAGCCACCAAGGCACCGGCGCCTGTCTGCACTTTGGAGCAACTATATCACCATTGCAAAAAATGTTTGACCTAGAACAAATCCTTTATCTGCTGGCTGCTCGGGGAGGATCGATGGGGAGGTCTTCCCTCGAAAAGGCCATAGCCGAATTTGGCCGGAAAGAGCCGGGACTAAACACGAATGGATGGTCTGGTTTCGAGGCCTTGTGGGCTCTGGATATGCTCGGACACTGTGAGATGGCAGGAACGAAAGGCCGATTTGTCGTCACACTCGCGCAACCTTCTCTGGCAAGGCTGCCTGGGCTTGAGATATCCCGAGCTGCGTTGGTTGGAGCCCGATCGGCCGGCACATTGAAAGAAATCCAGGCAGCTTGTGGAACCGTTGGATTGGGTGTGAATGTCGTTGTTTCTGAAATTGCCGCCGATTCAGGCATTGCCTCGATTGACAGGATCGTCCTGGAATCTGAAACCTTTGATGCGATTCAGGGGGTTGCTGATTCAGTGGGAATTCCACTCACGCGTCAGCCGGCGGGATGGGAGCTTGCGTGTGCAAGTACAACAGTCTTCGATTTTCAGAATGGCATTGAATGGGTTCCAAGCTATCCCGTTCCGGATGAAGCGGAGCATTTCAGCCCGGACACTCTACGCTTTTGCGAGGGCTATTCCGGCGGCCTTCGGCTCGCCCGGTGGAAGGAGTTTGCGACAAATAAAACCATTTACGCCTTGCGCAAGGATGGCGCCGTTGCATTTCTTGACAGTCCGGAATGGGGCAGGCATGTGGAGCTTTCCGCGTCCGGAGCATCAAGCATTCGCTATGATGCCGGACGCAAAATCTTTGCAATTAGGGCTACGGCGCGACCGCCTAGACTGCTCGCGCGTGCTTTATGCCTGTGTTCCGGAAAATTGCCGGCAATAGCTGAGGCCGACACGGGCAAAGGTAAAACACTGTGGCTTGCTTTCGAAGAAGTCCCTCAGCCGGTCGCAAATATCGTGTCAGAAAAACTTGGCCAAGAGGCCGGTCCGCTTCCATTCTAATCAACGGAAAACAGAACCAACATGAACGATCCAATTGGTGCATACAACAAGGTCAGGGAAAATTTCATTTGTTACGTTAAAACTGCTTTTGCCACCCGGTTTGCGACTCTCGAAGCTGAAAGGGAATGCCTCCTGCGTTCAACCGGTGGCGAAGGAGGTGGCACCACTTTCACAGCCGAGCCTTTCATTGAACCAAGACCGAATTACAAAACCGATAGGCCTCCGTCACAACTCTCCGCCGCCGACCTGCCTGGTTTTTCAGAAGAAGAGGTGAAAGATGTGACGGACTTTCTCCGCGCCGGCCTGTTTCGGGAGTGGGCGGAGAACGACTGTCTTTTCACACATCAAACCAGGATGCTTCGTGTAGCTCTGGCGCGGGGCAAAGCTGTAATCACTGCGGGAACGGGTTCAGGTAAGACGGAAGGTTTTCTCATGCCGATTCTTGCCAGCTTGGTGAAAGAATCCCGACCGTGGATCAAACCGCCGGTTAGACAACCGATGTCAGATTGTTGGTGGCAGCCGCGCCATGAGGCATGGCGGGCGCAAGAGATGAAGGACCGCAAGTCGCCTCGGATTCCTCAGCGAGAACACGAAAGGGGCGTCCGCCCGGCGGCCATGCGGGCGCTCATCATTTACCCGATGAACGCCCTCGTTGAGGATCAAATGACGCGCCTGCGGAAGGCGCTTGATTCTGCGGATGTCAGGACTTGGTTGGCCGGCAAACGCAATGGCAATTTGTTTTACTTCGGCCGGTCAAACTCGAATTCCCCGGTTGCGGGAATGGAAATGAAACGGGGGGTAAACGGCTTGCTGGCCAATCGTGACAAAATCAAGGATTTGACCGAGAGGCTGCAGGACATGGAGGCTGACGTCATCGCGGCGGATGAATTTGCCAAAAGCAGGCCGGACGATCCCGATGCGCAGCAGGTCCCGTTTTTTTTCCCTAGGCTCGACGGTTCTGAAATGAGGTGCCGGTGGGATATGCACGATGCCCCGCCAGATATTCTCATCACCAACAATTCAATGCTTTCAGTGATGCTTGGCCGGGGGGTTGACGCGCCGATCTTTGAACAGACTCGCGATTGGCTGGCGAAGGACAAGGCCAACAAATTCCACCTGGTCGTCGACGAATTGCATCTCTACCGGGGCACCGCCGGCACCGAGGTCGCGGAACTTCTGCGCGTTTTCCTGAAGCGAATCGGTTTGCATCCCGGGCACGTGCAACTGCGGATTCTCGCTTCGAGCGCGTCCTTGGAGCACACGGAGCGCAGCAAGGAGTTCCTGCATGATTTTTTCGGGATTCCGTGGACCGACGAGGAAATCATCAAAGGCGAGTTGGCTCCAAGGCCGTCGTCAAACCCCGAGGACCGGCTGCCGCATGAGGCGTTTATCGGCCTGTCCAAGGCTCTCGATTTGGAAGGCGAACGTTTTCAGGAGGAAGTGAAACGAGAGTGCCCTGAAATTGCCCGCGCTTGTCTGGAAATTGCCCGGACGTTGGGGATTTCCGATGAAACGGAAAAGAATTTTTCACAGGCGGTCGCCGAGGCCTTTGATGTTGGAAAGCCAAATCCGTCGGCAATCATGCTCAACAGTTGTGCCAAAGATGGGGAATCCGTCGCGGTTCCAATGGGGAAATTTGCAGAAAATACCTTTGGCACGGCGATAAGCGCGGAAGAACGGATGGCGGCCTGTCGCGGTCTTCTCGCTGCGCGATCGATTTGTGACCTGGCTCGACCCGCGAGAAAGATACCGGCATTCAGGCTGCACTGGTTCTTTAGAAACCTTGAAGGGCTCTGGGCTTCGGCCATGCCGGAGGAGGGCCAGGCGGAGGGCCGGACCGCCGGCAAACTTTTTTCTGGCAGTCGGCTCCAGCATATTGACGGCTTGGGCCGGTCAATACGGGTCTTGGAATTGTTGTATTGTGAGCAGTGTGGCACCACCTTTTTTGGCGGCAGCCGGTTCCCGTTGGAAAACAACGGCGGAATTGAATTGCTTAATACGGATCCGGACATTGAAGGAATCCCGGACCGGCAGGCCGCAAGATTCGTGGATCGTCGCTCTTACGAGGAATACGTGGTTTTTTGGCCGGCTGGTAATTCCTCGTTGCATAATGACTCGACGAATTGGACGCAGCCCGAACCCCCTGGAAAAACAATTCCCGGCCCTGAACGGCGGGCACGCTGGATTGGCGCGACTCTTGATGTGTTGAGCGCGCGGGTTACCGATGGACTGCCCTCGAAAACTGCCCCCCCGACCAGCATCCGGGGATACCTTTACCGGCTTCCCGGTTTGCCTGCGGACAAGCAGAAGGATATGAAGTCGTTGCCGGCCATCTGCCCGTGTTGCGCAGAGGATTATTCACGTAGGGCTTACAGGCAGTCCCCCATCAGGTCGTTTCGCACCGGCTTCTCGAAAGTTGCCCAGATACTTTCCAAGGAGCTTTTTTATCTTTTGCCCAATACAGCGGCGCGAAAACTGGTCGTCTTTTCCGACAGCCGTGAGGATGCAGCCGCCATCTCAAACGGCATCGAGCGCAATCACTACAACGATCTCGTGCGTGAGGCGTTGTATGACGAGCTGCTTTCAGCGGCGGAAAGGGAGCTGGCTTTCATCAATGATGTGGCTGCCGGTGGTTCGCCCGAAAACCGGGATGCAAGGCAGTTTGAACAGGCTAACCCCGTGCGGGCGGCCATGCTTCGAAAGGCAATTCAGGACGCCGCTCTTCCGGGCGCCGACAATTATCCAGAAGCAGTCAAAGCGCTCGTGGGAAAAACCAAGTCGGATGCCCACGCGGTTTTGGACGAGGCTAAAAAACGGAATTCAGAACGGCTGGTTCCGGCGCGCATCCTCTTCGAGGCCGAAAACGACCCAGCCCAACCGGGGCATCTCATCATGCGACTCAAGCAGATCGGTGTGAACCCGGCGGGAAACGACTTGGATTATCAGGATTTCAGGCAGGCCCAGAACCGCTATGAACATTGGACCACGATGTTTGATTATTTTGGCAATCCGCCTGCGCCGGGATGGCGGCCGGAGTCGGCGCCTTCACAAGAGCTTCTGACCGCCAGGAATGTTCTTTTGGACAAGGTGAAATCTGAGATCATGGGTATTTTGTGGGACCAAAGCTATTTCGGCTTTGAATCCGCCGGTCTCGGCTACAGCGTTCCACAAATTCAGGAAGCCACATGGAATGAGTATGCGGCTCGGCTCGGCGTTGACAGAGACCAGCTGAAAGGAATCGTCATGGCTGCCATGCGCGTGATGGGGGATTTGCGTCGTTACCCGAGGCTGCCCCCGCCTAACATGGGAACCCGTTTGGTCCTGCAAATGCCGACACTGGTCACAAACCCCGGCGATATGCCAAGGTTCTTCCGTGATTTCGTGGCTGAATCCGCTAGACAGGCAAATATGGTCGAGTCCGACTTGCGCCAGGCCCTCTGGGACCTGATTGCAACGCACGGAAGACACGTCAATTATTCCCTTGATGTCAGGTATGTTGATATAAAACTCGTTTCTGGCCCGAAAGATCCGGTGTGGGTGTGCCGCAATTGCCGCCGGCCGCATTTGCACAGGGGATCGGGTGTGTGCACCGGCTGCCTGGACGGCCTCCCTGACGCGCCCAATGCAACCTGCGGGCAGATTTACGAGAAACATTATTACGCCAGCGAAGCCGCCGAAAGGCGTGAGCCCTTGCGATTGCACTGCGAAGAATTGACTGCCCAGACGGACAACCAGCCGGAACGCCAGCGTCTTTTTCGGGACGTCATAATCAATGTGGCGGGCGGTCTTGAACGCAAACTGGTGGGCGCCGTGGACTCCATAGATATCTTGAGCGTCACAACCACCATGGAGGTGGGCGTGGACATTGGCGGGTTGCAGGCCGTAATGTTGGCGAATATGCCGCCGATGCGTTTCAACTATCAGCAACGGGTTGGGCGGGCGGGGCGGCGCAAGCAGGCTTTTGCGGTGACACTCACGCTTTGTCGCGGACGAAGCCATGACGACTTCTATTTCAGTCACCCTGAGAAAATCACAAATGAAAAGCCGCCGGAACCGTTCCTGTCTGCTTCGCGCAAGGAAATTGCGGAGCGCGTGATGGCCAAGGAGTGCTTGCGCCGGGCATTCCTGAATGCTGGAGTGACCTACTGGGATGGCCCCACTCAGCCCCCGGACAGTCATGGTGAGTTTGGTCCGGCGGTCATGTGGATCCAAGATGCCAGTCTCCGGGATGCGGTGGACATCTGGCTCGCTCAGAGTCCTGAGGTCGGCGAAGTGGCCGATGCCATCGCCTGCGGGATGCGCGGTAAAATAAACAGGCAGGAGCTGGCTGACTTCGCCCGCACGCGGCTGTTTGGCGAGGTGTCCAGGGTGATGGCCGACCCGGAGATCTCTGGCGAGGGAACCGCTGGCAGGTTGGCTGAGGGCGGCTTACTGCCGATGTTTGGCATGCCGTCGCGTAACCGCGTCCTTTATCACGGGCTGCGCGGTGATTTTCAGACGATCGGGCGGGATTTGGATCTGGCCATCTCGGAGTTTGCCCCGGGGGCCCAAAAGACAAAGGATAAGCGTGTTTACACCTCCATCGGATTCACACCCGTTCTTAACAAGACCGGCACGCAAATTTTGACCTGCAATCCACACGACCCTCTGCCAGGTAGAAAATTCATGCTGCGGTGCGAGCGGTGTCAGCATACAGAGACGTCAGACTCGCAAATTGTGCGGACCGAATGCCCGAATTGTCTTGCTCCGCAGGGGACCAATGGGATGAATATTTTTCAGATTGCCGTCCCGGCAGCTTTTCGCACGGACTTCGGTCGTGGCAAGGACGCCCGGGACGATAGTGAGTTTTTGCCCTCCGGGTTGAGCTCTTTGGCGGATTCAAAAACGGGGGGAGTAGTTGATACTCGGAATATTGGGAATACTCGGTCGGTGTTTACAACCGGACGGGTTTTCCGTCTGAATTCAAACCGCGGGGATTGCTTCAATGGCGCGGAGGGGCAAACCCGTCGCCCGGGGGTGCTTGAGCACCAGTGGATTGCGGAAGACCACCAACCCGGGGTCCAATTGATCAATCCCGCCACCCAGATGCCGATTGACTCGACTTCACAGGAGCTGGTGGCAATTGTGGCTCCCAAGACCACCGATTTGATCGGTATTTCGCCGCAGACGGTTCCGGACGGCCTTTGCCTCAGTCCGCTGGAAATCGGCCCCAGGGGGGAGGACCGACAGTCCGCCGCGTGTGCGAAGGCGGCCTATTACTCGGGGGCGTTTTTGTTGCGCAAAATTGCAGCGATCAATTTTGACATCGACCCGGATGAAATCGTTCTAAACAGCCTGCGTGCCATCGAGCACGCGACGGGACACGTGGGCGAAATCGTTCTGAGCGACAACCTTCCCAACGGGGCTGGATTTGTTGCCGAGATGCATCAAAACCTCCAGTCGTTGCTGGAGGAATGCACCGGAAGCGCAAAAACATCGCACAAGGCGTTCATGGATTTAGTGGGGCAATCCCACCGCACCGGATGCGATACCTCCTGCCCTAGCTGTCTGAGGCAGTTCAGGAATATGCAATACCACGGCCTTTTGGATTGGCGCTCGGGGGTGGCAATGCTGCGGCTCCTTCTTGAGGGCGGCAATTTTTCATGCGCGCTGGATGGGGATTTTGATCATTTCCCCGAACTCGCCGATTGGCAGGCCATCGCGGCGCGGGAGCGCGACCGGCTTTGTTCCAGTTTCGGCTCGCCCGCCGCTCCATGGCAGCCGATGCAATTTGGTCGGCTTCCCGGCTTCTTGATTGCGGGGAGTCGGCCTGGTTTGATGATTCATCCATTGTGGAGCAAGGGCTCGCCCTCCGGTATTTTGGCGGAGGCCATCGCCGAGGCCGAGCAGACTGGCAATGATTTGATACTCGCCGATACCTTCAATGTTTCCAGGCGCATGAGCTGGGCATATATGCAGTGGGGCAACTGAAAATGAATCCGCAGACTGTTGCCTCGCTTCCAAAACCCAAACTCTTGAGTTCGCTTTCACCGAGCCGGTTCACCGCCATCGAGGCGTGTGTTCTCAAGGAGGCGATTGGCGGGAACGCCAACTTGCTTCCCCGATACCCCAAGGGATTCTTGGGCTCGATTGCGCACAAGTTGGTCGAAATGGGCGCAAAGGGCCAGTTGACCGGGGAGCAAGGGGACCCGGCCTCTGTGTGGGATAATCTGGTTGCCGCGCAGGAATCAAGGTTGGCGGAAAGCGCGATTGAAAGTCACTTGGTTCCGCTGAAACGGAGTTGTGTGGAGTATTTTCTCATGCGTTCACGGGCGATCCGGGCCGCCACCCGGCTTGCGGACTCCACGTCATTGTCGGTCGGCCGGGGAGGCCAGCCAGTCGAGGGGCTTGGATATGAGGTTGGTGTTTCATCCAAGGATGGCGCGGTGAAAGGGAGGATTGATGCGGTCACGGCTGCGGGCGGGGTGATTACCATAAGCGACTACAAGACCGGCGCGGTCTTGCTGGAGGAAGGCGGCGTTTCCCAGATTAAGCCGGAATACGAGGCGCAATTGAAGCTATATGCCGCAATCTATTTCGAGACCTACGGCCGCTGGCCCGACCGGTTGCTGCTGTTGAATCTCCAGGGACGGGATTTTGAAATCAATTTTAATCGCGCGGAATGCGGGTCTTTGCTGGAAATCGCCAGGGAGATGCTTAAGAAGACCAACAACCGGATCCAGGCGGCGCTTCAGCAGGAGGACGCATCATCACTCGCCAGCCCGTCGCCAGCCACCTGCCGATTCTGCGCTCTCAGACCCGGCTGCCATGCGTATTGCGGGGCAAGGCTTGCGCAGCCGCAGACGGAATGGCCGCATGATGTTTGGGGCGGAATCGAGACAAAAACCGTCTCGTCGCTCGGCTTGTGTGCGGTGTGCCTCGCCGACAGCAGTGTTCCTGGACAGAAGGCGGTGATTCGGAGGCTCACGGGCGGGGTAAGGCATCCCCAATTGCAAAACGCCGGCCAGGGCGCAAAAATCGCCGCCTTCGGCCTGCGTAAAGAGGGTAATTCGGAGACCTACTCGGAATCGCCGACAACGGTCATTTACAGGCTGGATTGATTTCTTTATTTTGTCGGCCGTGCTCAAAATATTCACCCAAAAAACCGTGGCTCCGCATCAGAATCGGACCGGTTTTATGGCATTGCCGGCTTGTGGTGGGGGGCGGGGCGTGAAAATTCCGATAATCAGTTTTTTTAGCGGCGGGGGCTTCCTCGACATTGGTTTTGAAGAAGGCGGGTTTGATGTTTGTTGGACCAATGAATTCAACAAGGTTTTCGCCGATGTTTATTCGTCTGGCATAACGTCATGGCGACGGGCAAAAATACTGGCGGCAGTGGCCCGGGCCGCGATTAGCTGCACCGACAGCATTAGGGACCTGACTCCGGAAATGGTGCTGAACCAAGCATTCGGCAAAGATCATCCTGAACTTTTTGGGGTTATCGGCGGCCCGCCATGCACGGATTTTAGCGGTGGAGGGTTGCACGCAAGCCATGAGGGGGACGCGGGAAAACTCACCGCCGTCTATGTTAAAATGCTTTTGGGGCTGCAACCGGGATTTTTCCTCTTGGAAAATGTCCCTCAACTCGAGACAAACCCAAAGCATCGCAAAAAATTCCTTTCCCTGCTTTCCCGCTTGAATGTCGGCGGCTATTCCTGTTTGGTGAACAAGCTGAACGCCCTGGAATACGGTGTGCCCCAGGACCGCCAGCGTCTTTTTGTGGTTGGGTTCCGGCGTGATTTGATTTGGAAATGGTATCCGGGAGAGCCATTCCCCAAGAAGGTGCTCCAAGCGGGATTCAGGTGGCCGGAAAAAACGCATGCAGATGCAAAGGCCAAATACCGGTGGCCGGCCACGAATTTATTCGGCCACAATCCCGTGCGGCCCGAATTGGTGCCACTGGACTTGTGCGTGCACCGAGCGGTCAGCCGGCTTCCCGATCCGGAAACCCTGCCCAACGGGAAAGATTACTTCGTCCCGTATTCGGCCAAGTTTGGCACGATCAGGGAGGGTGACGTGTCGGGCAAATCATTTAAGCGGCTGCATCGCTACCGCTACAGTCCGACGGCTTGGTATGGAAACAACGAGGTTCACCTGCACCCCTGGAAAAAACGCCGCCTGTCGGTGCGGGAAACGTTGCGGCTTCAGACCGTTCCGGACTCTTATGTCATGCCGGAAGAGATTTCGCTAAGCGCTAAATTCAAGGTCATCGGAAATGGCGTCCCGTGTCAGTTGGCGCAAAAAATCGCGGAATCTATCCGGTCTTTTATCGAAGAGAGTGCGCGACAAGATTGCCGGCAACAAGCCACCGCACAGCTCGCAGATTTGACGCAACCGGCAGCTTGCCACGTCTGACTGCCGAAATGAGTGATGTTTTCACAAAGACCAAGCGTTCCGATGTCATGTCCCGGATTCGTGGTCATGGCAATAAGGACACCGAGTTGGCATTGATAAAACTGTTTCGCCAGCACCGCATTTCCGGTTGGCGGAGGAACCAAAATGTCTTCGGCAAGCCGGACTTTCTCTTTAGGCGGAACCGGCTGGCTATCTTTGTGGACGGCTGCTTCTGGCACGGTTGTCCCCGCTGCTTTCGCCGCCCGAAATCCAACCGTAAATTTTGGGATGCAAAGATCGCCCGTAACCGCGACCGTGACCGCCGCGTGAACCGCGAACTGCGCCGGTTTGGGTGGCGCGTCCTCCGCATTTGGGAACACGACATCCCTAGGCCGGTCCGCTGCTTGCCTAAGCTCCGCCGCGCACTTGCACAACCAAGAAACCCAAGCCCCCAGCCTAGACCTTCAACAGATACGCCGTAACGTCGATCGGCTTGTTGCCCTTCTTCACCCTCAGCGTATAGCCACTCGCATCTGCCTTAACCCTGACGTGCCAATAGAACCGGTCTCCATCTTCGGTCCTGTGGAATATCGGTAACCACGCCAGAAACTCTGCCGCTGGAAAAAGGAGGATCAGCTTTTCCGAACCGCACCCCAGCGCGACATAGCCTTTCTCGGCCCCCTCCAGCAGCTCCTTTTGATACGGATGAAATGCATACCAGTATCCCGACGAGTTTGGCCCTTTGTACTCCCGTGAATTCACGCAGACCAACACCGTCTTTTTGTCGGGCGACGAGTAAACGGCTGCGGACTCCTTAACCAACTCTACCCCAAGCTTCGCCTGAACGCGTCCGGCACAAGCTTCACGGAAGTTCACCGGAGTGAACTTTGGCTGTTTCTTCTCACCCTCATCGTCATCCTCCGTCGCCCCCGCCGAGAGTTCCTCCTTCTTGACTTCCTCCGCCGCCGAAAACACAAGGTCCACAATTCCGTCCACTTTGGTAAACTCTTGGGGCATCAGCACGCGCCGGATTTTGTTGACAATCTTTGGATCGCCTAGCCCCTCGTTCAGCCGCATCAGCCGCAGCAAAAAGTCGACGCTGATCATCCTTATATCCCACGCGTGACGCGAGCCCCGTACCTGTGCCTCCAAGTCTCCGGTGTCGCTGCGCCCAACAACAATAAGAATCGAGCTCTTCCCTTCATCTAGTTTGCCTTCGGCCATCAGTTTTCTTCTGTAGGCAGCCACAGTGCCCAAGTCGATCCGGTACGCATCCGTCGTTTTCACCTCGACCACGATGCAGTTCCCATCCGGCGCCTGCCACAGCCCATCAAAGCCAATTTCCCCAGGGCTGCCGCGGTATCTCCCATGCTCAACCTTGAAGCCAAGCCGAGTTCCAACCTGATTGATGATGTCCTGAAGAGCGAACCCGCTGTTATCGAACTTTTCTTTTAGGCAATCGTCCGCATACCGCGCCAGCCACACCGGCGGCACCAACCCTAGATATTCCCGAAATTCCTTCGACGCTGGGCCCCCATCCTTCAACTTGCCATCGCCCGCAAAGCCAATCACCTGCTGCACATGCTTCTGCTCAAGCTCCTTCTGATTTGTATTCCAAAACGCGGTCAGTGCCATGCCGCATTTTTAGGCGACTGGCACTATCCTGTCGAGCACAGACCGCGCACCCACTCACTTGGCCACCTCGATAAATTCCATCCAGCCGCGGTCGGAGAACGCGATGCGGTTCGTATCCGCCCGGTCATCGAATTGGACCGTCATCCCCTTTTTGTCAACCGCCAGCACTGTCGCCATCACGTCCTTGTGGCCGGGCCTGCCGTCATTGTAAACAATCCTGCCGCCTTTTTTGATTTGATCCAGTGTGCTCCGAGGTTTCATGGGATTAGTATGCCAGACCGCTCACGCATAATCAACAACATTTTTATGGTTTTTTTGACCACCGCGCCAGCGCCGCCTTGCGTGCGCTCGCCTTCCGTTCCGCCGCCGTCAGCATCTTCGCCCGGGCCGGACCGCCCCGCAGACCGCCCAGCCGCCCCAGCGCCACCGCCGCCGGATTCTTTTTGGATTTCGCATCATTCGCCATGTCCGCAGCATGACATGAACCGCCATACGACTGAAGGCCGAAAAAGTTGATCCTGTTCTCCCTTGCCGCCAAATTTGCTTGCGGCATCCTTGAGCCATGCACACGAATGCCAATTCTTTTTTGGCTTTGGATACAGGAATGCGCCCGTCTGGTTCGGTGGTGTGGAGGAAGCCGACGGCAAAAGAGAAATAGCCCTCACAAAGGGGGGGGACGTGCTCGAACCGCTGCAAAAGGACTTGTTTGTATGAAGCTGCATATTATTCTCAAAAAAGCTTGTGTGATTGTTGTTTTTAGGTAAAACAAAGGCATGATTCTACAATTTTCCGTTTCAAACTACCGTTGCTTTCGAAAGCAGCAAACTTTGAATCTGGCAGCCAGCGGACAAGATAAGTTGCTCCCGGACAATTGTGTTGCTGCGGATTTGCCAGGCTTGGCCGGCAAGAGGTGGATTAAGGGCGTGGCATTTTATGGTGCAAACTCTAGCGGCAAAACGACGTTACTGGGGGCATTATCAGCACTGGCAGAAATGGTCAAGAACTCGGCCAAGATGACCGATCCAAAAGAACCGATCACACAGATCGAGCCGTTCGCCCTCTGTCCGAGCCAAAAGGAATCGCCCACAGCGTTCGCAGTGACATTGGTTGCCGAAGGGGTGCGTTATGAGTATCGGGTCGCCGCCACGCGTGAGCGGATTTGGCATGAGTCCTTGCGGGCGTTTCCAAAAGCGAAGGAGCAGTTATGGTTCAGTCGCGATTGGAACGTGGAATCCGACAACTATACTTGGTCGCCGGAACGTCCGACCGGTTTCCAGCGCGACACCCAGCTCGAAGGATACACCTTGAGCAATATGCTGTTTCTCTCAAAGGCTGTGGCAAGTAATCGGCCAGAACTTGAACCGGTGTTCCGGTGGTTCAAGGATCGATTAATTTTCCTCGATTTGAGCGTGCGAAGTGTCATGGGGAATGGTTTTTCTGTGAGACAGATACAAGAACACACGCCACTCTGTAGTCGAATTCTGGAATTGATGCGCCATGCGGACTTGGGGGTGACTGGTGCGAACGTGGTTGAGAAAACCCCGCCCCAAGAATTTCAGGATTTTATATCAAAAACTCTGCCGCCAAAAGCGCAAGAGGAAATAAAAAAAGAAAAGTGGTTTCTGCCCGAGTTGACACATCTGGGCAGCAACGCGGTGGAAGTGCCGCTGCCATGGGATTCAGAGTCGGCAGGCACGCAGCGATTTTTTTCGTTGGCTGGGCCTTGGCTGGATATTTTGAGCAATGGCTACGTGGTGTGCATTGATGAGTTGGAAACCAGCTTGCATCCGTTGATGACGCGCGAGTTGTTGCGATTGTTTTTTAGTGCGAAAGAAAATCCAAATGGTGCGCAAATCCTATTTACGACACACAACCCATTGTTGCTCGATGCAACATTACTTCGTCGGGATCAGGTTTGGTTCACAGACAAAGATACAAACGGGGAAGCACATTTGTATCCTTTGACGGATTACAGTCCACGACAGGGTGAATCCTTGGTCAGGGGTTATTTGTCAGGGCGTTATGGAGCCGTGCCGTTTGTGCCGGCAGGATTAATGGGTTCGTTCCAAGTGTATGAGACCTTGGAAAATTCAGAAAAGAAAACGCATGTGTGAGGAATGTGATTGGAATCCCAGTTGGTGGCTAGAAGCCAAGGCGGCGAGCGTTGCACGAAAACGGCGCATGGCTTCTGCATCAGCTCTGGCCAGGTCAGGCGATGCGTTTCTGATTGTCACTGAAGGCACAGTTACCGAGCCGATTTATTTTGATCTGCTCCTCCGTGATCTCCAGTTGTCTGTCGTCCGTATTAAGGTTCAGCCCGGTGATGCTTCCGATCCGCGCCACGTAATCAACACAGCCGCAAGAGAAGCGAAGGAACAGGCGCGAAAATATAAAAAGGGTGTTTTGGGAATTAATGAACCGGCAAAGTTTAATCATGTCTGGGCAGTGGTGGATACGGATGTGGCAGTACGTATGGGATTCTGGAACGATGTCCAGCAACTCGCCATCGCGCGCAATGTCACGCTCGCGCATTCAACGCCGTGTTTTGAATTTTGGTTGTTGCTACATATAATCGGCTTCACAACGCGGGCAGATTTGGTGAATGGCGATGCGGCCAAGAGCACTGTTAAACATGAACTCGGACGCGACTACTCCACCAACGTGGAAACGGCGAAGGAAGCCATTGCGACCTTCATCGCCAATTGGCCAGCGACCGTTGTCCATGCCGAGCGAGTCCGTCGGCATCACCAAGATGCAGGGACTCCACAGCCAGCCAACCCGTCCACCGAAGTCTGTCGGCTCGTTCGTGCGCTGAATGATTCCGCATTGCCACACCTGCGCAAAATCCGCCCGTGATTCGTTGTGACCACCATTGCCGCTCGAAAAAGTCCCGGTCAATCCACACCAGCTCGATACAGCGCTTAGTTCACACCCCCCGGCCGCTATCGCCTCAATTCCGTCAGAAAACGCTGTAATTCCTGCGCCGGCAGGACGAAATCCTGGACCCCGCCCAAGTCCGCCGCATAATCACCGCCCTGGATGAAAAATGCCGCACCCTCACCTTCTGAATCCAATACACCCAAACGGCACAAATTGAGATTGACCGGCTTGCTGTGCGGCGTTACAACCAAGCCATCCTCAGAGGCCGTTTTGCTCCATGGATGAAAATTTACGAAGGTAGACGTTCAAAATTGGCAAAAATCGAAACAAACAGCAAGCAGGACAACCCGCTCAGGCAGTAGCTGCCAAACGCTTCGCCACCAAACCCGCATGAGCCTTTTCAGCCCGCCACAATCCCGCCATTGCCGCCAGCCTGAAGGCTGCGTTACCCTCACGCTAACTGCGCTTAGCTGTTGAGCAACCATGTCCCAGATCCTACCACCAGAATTGAGTGAATGGATGCCCGCGCGAGACATCGATCGGCTTGCCGCTTGTCTGGCCCGGACTGACGCGGACACTTCCGCCGGAGAGAGTACACTAGACCTTAGTGCGTTAAAGTGGATCGATCTGCTGCCTTTTGCATATATTAGGCTCTGGCTTCACGCCGTCGGACTGAGAGGGCAGAAGAACGTGGTGGTTGTTCTTCCCACTCTGCCAAGGAGCTCCCAGGAACTCGCACGACTGCCCCGGGCCTGTCCGCAAAGGGTTGCTTTATTTCTCGCAAAGTGGGGCATCGGCGAGTGCTTTAAACACGCCAACATCCGTCTCATGCAGAACTACGGGGAGTCCGATGAGAACAGTGCTAGTTTCGAAGTGGAGCCTGATTACCAGACGTTGGATGAGATCGAGTACGTTGGTCCGTCCTGCCTTCTTCCCACAAAACAGAGCGTCACTGAATTCGCAGAAGCCCTCAATTCCCCCGTTGGTCCTTTTTACAAGCGTGTACAACAGCATGGTGCCTTAACAGACCCGGAGATAGCGGAACATGCATTCTTATTGGTCGAGGAGTTAGGCAATAATATATTTGACCACAATTCTGACGAGGTATTTGGCGTAGCTTGCCACAGACTCGTGACGCCGTTTGACGCTGCGGAAAACCGAGCTGAACGCGAGGACGCTCGGAGAAAATCGAGTGCCACATGGGAACAGCCGTTCTTTGACTCAGTCGGGGCTGGAGGTTATCTGGAGTTTGTAATCGGGGACAACGGATCCGGCATTGCTGCCACACTGGCAGGACATGGGACAGCGACTCGAATTAAGGACCACAAGAGCGCTTTGAAGCACGCTTTCGAGAGATTCAGTAGTTCCAGAGACATCTTGACAACGCGAATGCGAGGACTATACTGCGTTCTCGAAAATCTCAGACATGTTCGTGGATCCTTGTCCGTTTTCAGCAACGGACTAAGGTTGACGTATCACTGTTTTGAAGATAACGCTCTGGAATTGGCACAGTCCGCGCCTAGCGGAGTTAAGACGGGAACATTCTATCGCATTCTTATACCTTTAGCGCCGGCAGTGACCGAGATAAGGGACACTCCAGCAGACTCATTCACCGTCGAGATACCCATAGCGCCAGAAACCAGTCGTCTTCAGACGATACCCGTTCACGCAATATGGCAGAAGCACCGTGGTCGACAGACCGGTCCCTTGGACGCTTCAGAAGCTTCCCTGGACGATCTGCGAGCTATCTTGGAGAACCCTTCTCCGAATACACTCTACATACTCGACTTCGCTGGGCTCAATTGGCCGCGAGAGCAATGCAATGCAATTCTGAAACCCATAATTCAGGCTTGGCGACAACACGTCCCTTTTGTGATGACAAATGTCTCACAGGCATTGAGTACCCACATGCAGTTCGCCGACCGCGATTATCTTTTCCACGAGTACTTCTGTATATTGCCCATCCTTGGTAAGCACCCGTTCTGGGTAGGCCTCAACCCAGCATCCAAAACGGAGAGCAATCTTGAAGTGTCCCTGTCGTCTTGCGCAGCGGCAATGTACAAAGGCCAACCAATACCTTCTCACATGAGATTTGTGGCAGCACGGAAGGAGTATCCCGACGTTTCCGTTTTTTGGAAGGACAATCCGACTATCTTTAGTACCACTGCGGCAGGCGACGCTGGTCCAATGGCAACTCTCTGCCTGGATGCCAAAGGCATCTTTGAATCGCTCGCCCCAGCTTTTCAAAACGCACTGCAAGACTACCTAGTGAGTGTGCCGGGCGTCCTTTCCCAGAAAGACGGCGTCGCTTATGAACTTCCGGGCGGTGGATACACTGATAAGTTTTTTGACCTTCGCGGGCTCCTCATCAATCTGCCGTTCAAAGATGCACTTTATGAACAGGCAGCTGATTTGGTCGAGAGGATCGCCAACTTAGTTAGTGCAAATACTGTGGCTGCGTACGGGGAGGTTGGTGCCAAACTCCTCGGTGCCCTAGAGCGACGCAAGATTGACTTGAAGCAGGTTGAACTCGGTGGCTGGCGCGAACTTGGTGCAATTCGACCGGCTGATTTCTTCGAATCTGGCGATCGCACACTAATCCTCACCGACGTGATAGGACTCGGGCACGCAGCGAAACAGATTGCTTCCATGGTCAGGACTGCCGAGGGCACCCCAGTAGCGATAATCGCTTTACTGGACACGCGTCAATCGGAGAGGGCTGGCGAGTCGGTAGATAATATTCAAGTCCATGTGTTGGCTTACAGCCCAACCAACCACTGGCTCGAACAACCCGACGGAAAGGAGATTGTCCGATTCGATCCTCAGAAAAATCCATGCGACAGGCTAGGTGAAGCGAACGTCCCGGAGGTGATTCTCTCCCCCCACCAGTTTTGGTCGTTGATCCAAAGATCTCGATCCCTCCATATAGGGCATAGAGCTGTCGGAGGCAAACGACTCCGGCTGCACATCTCCAGCACGAAACTTGCGAAGGATCCTGTTGTTAAACAGTATTTGGTTAAGCAACTTCAGCTGTTCGCGAGGGGCGAAGGGCCGTATCACTTCGTTCTGGTGCCTAGCAGGCAGCAGTCAGAAAGTGCAACGCGTTTTCGTACGCATCTTAAAGAGGCGTTTCCGAAGGCCGAGTTTGTCTTACATAATCCTGAGTCCATCGATATTCTCTCTGCTCACCCGGCACCGCATATCCTCATTTTTGATTACGGAACATTCACTGGCAACACTATCTCATCGCTGCTGGCAAGCTGCCCAGCAGGTGCGAAGGTGAGCATATTCCTGCTCGTTGATAGAATGTCAGTTGACACATGGCGCACTCTGAAGTCAACGGCACGCGACTCGATTGGGCGCATGGCCGCCCTATACCGATTCGTTCCTTCGGATGTTATTGTCCCGACCGAGTCTCAGTTGTTTTATCGTGCGGAGGCATTGGGTCGGCTTGAGCCGTGGGCTGCCACGCATAGAATGCTGGAGTACATCGAAGATCAGCGCGAGGCGCTAACACTCCCAATGGAGACGGAAAGTGAAGCCGATGAGGCCGAGCCTAGCTCCTTCGGGTCGGCTCCCGTTGAAACGATCACCGTGATTGACAGCCACGCGTCCGAATGCAGGGCGAATTCTACCGTTGCCGAATTAATACAAATGCTTTCCGCACGGCGCGAGCCTCGCACGGCTACAAATCCTGGGGCTCTGTATGATGAACACATCCGGCACGGCATCGCCCGCGACCTTGCAAGCCGCACAAGCGACCCTGTAACAATCCTAGATGTTGTGGCCAAAGTGGGCTCCCCGAACGTCCGTGCAGAACTTCTTAATTCCTTCTTTCTTGAACGCTCATGGCGGTGGCCTGTATTGAAGGAAGCCGTTGCATCTCGCCTTCCTACCCTTCTCGAGTCCGCAGGGAAGGCTGGTTCAGTCCGAGAGACCGAGGCCATCTTTCATGTTCTTGCAATACTCGACAAACCATTGTTTCTTAAGAGTCTAGGGCGACTCTTGAAATATGTTGGCTCGAACGACCGCCTCCTTTGTGCGTTGTCATTCGAAGTGGTACGCCTTTTGGAAGAGGACGGTCCGCAAGGCAAAGCGACGAGCGATGCTGTCAGAGAAACAATTGCAGCATTGCGCCAAATCAATCCTCCTCCAGTAGCACCAGAAACCGTCCGTAGATTCCTTGAGAATATAGGCTTCATTTGGGATCCGAACGCAACACCCCCGACAAAACGATTGGGATACGATGAGTTTTTCGACAAAGTGGTAATGGAGTGTTTTCCTGCCGAACTTCTGTGCCGCCATTTGACGGACCATTTGTTCCAGAGGTTCGGCAAGGATTCGAGAGTGTCTGTGTGGCGACTGAATCCAGACAGAAACGAACTGCAGTGCATCGCCGCGAGTCCGCCTCTTGGCGAAGGCCGCACTTACACACAGACTGAGAACAGACTCACCGGAATTCCCGCGAAGTCCGAGCGGCGATCTGTGCTGATCCAAGATATCACAGACGAAGCGGAATTGAATCGTTTGCAGATCGACCCGCACTTGGTTAAGGACTTCGTCGCATGGACAACGGAGCAAGGATACGAGTTACTTTCGGTAATTCTTTTGCCCATTGAGGATCGCCATGGATTCTTCGGCGTCTGCCGCGTCATGAAGATGTGTCGCGGAGCACAAAGGCGACTGGATGCGGCAGACCTCGAATGGGTAAGAAGTCGCCTGGAACGCTTTCGAAAGGTTGCGCCCGAGTACGGCGTTGCTCGGAGGGACTTGGCGTTTGCATCCCGTCTCGGACGTAAACTTGCAGCGGTCGTGTGGGACGACAGCCATTCAGTACGAGAGAGAATCGATAACATCTGTCAGACGATCAATGAGAGCCTTGCTGTTCAGTGGTCAGCGATTGCTTGGCTTGATAAAGACCGTGATGTTCTCACTCGTTGTGGCTGCGCTGGACGAGGTTGGACAGAGGCAAGCAAGCATCGTGAGATGCCACGCCAGACGCAAAGCTTCTTGAGTTGGCGTGTTCTCGAGAGCGGGATAGCCAGCTACAGTCCTGATCTCCACGGTGGACCGAACCCTACGAGCCCGCCGATGGAGTTTTTGCATTCTTGCATTGCTCTCCCCCTCGTGCATGGCGAAACATGCTGTGGCGTATTGACGCTTTGGAGCGATTTGCGCGAAGGACTGTCGCGCCTTTGGGCTGACAAAGGATGTCTTGATCTTGTTTCGATTGAGACAGCACAAGTCGTAGCTCAGATTCATTCGCTGGCAAGAGCGCGCGATGCACAGGCTGCTCAAGACATTGCGAGAAGAATGAGTTACTCGCTACGTTCGCGGACCGGAGTCTTGGAGAGCGAATTATATCTGCTCAAACATCAGCTCGGATCCGCCCACGAGGGCGCACTGGACCACTTGGAGGAATGCGTGAGATTCTTTAAGCGGAGCTCGCTTCTTGCTTCTAACATCATTTCGCTTGACCGTACGGGGGTTTTAGCCAATGCGCACTGCGACTTGAAGGAGGCAGTGATCAGGGTTTGTGGGCTCTTGCACGATGGTCGCATCCGACTTTCCATTGATACGGACACCGTTGTCGTTTCAGGAGAACGAGACCGCGTCGAAGACATTCTCTTGGAACTGCTTCGCAATGCGACATATTTTGCTCCGATTCAAGCTGGCCAAATCGACGTGACGCTGACTGCCGATGATCGTTATGCTCGGGTAGATGTGCAGGATAACGGACCCGGAATTCATCCAGATTTGAAACCCCGGCTCTTTCAGATGTTTGCCTGTTATCCAGTTGATCGAACAGGCCTCGGATTGCACTATGCTCGCTCTCTAGCGCAAGCCTTCGGCGGCGACTTGAACGAAACCAGCGAGGTGCAAATGGGAGCCCATTTCGTACTAAGACTGAAAAGACCCATAAACTGAACACCGTATGAATACTGCAAAACTGATACTGGTAGCTGATGATGCGAGCGTTGAGGTGAAGAGAACGATCCCGAAGCTCTTGGCCACCATCGAGGGATTTAAGGCAGATTTCGTCGAGGCCAACAACATTCATGAGGCAGTTCAGGTGGCATGGAAGCACCGCCCGGGAAGCGACCGACCCCTTGACTTGATCATCCTTGATATGCATATGCCTATCAGCGAAGGAAAGTCTGTCGTCGAAAACGACGCCGGCATCAAAGTCTTGCATCTCCTCAACGTTCTCACAGGCATGCATCTCCGCGATCGTCGATGTCCAATCGTAGTTTATACTGCCTATCCCTCATTCGCCGACTGCTTCCAGTGCGCGCAAGCAGGAGCGGCGGCCTACGTCAGCAAAGTAATCACTGAATTACCAGAGGGAAAAGTCGAGGGCGGTCCGCAACAACTAGTGCAGGTCTGCCAGCGCTTGCTTTCTCCCGTTGAGAGAGAGCAGCCCCGTGGCATATCCACTGCTTTTAGTGACGAGTGGGGTAGGATAAATGGATTGTGGCTACGGAAGAACTACGGTCGCAAATGGGCCGCTTTTGTACGAACGGCTGTGGCGCAAAAGGCCGCGCAAGAACACACGTGGCTGGCTGATCGTAGCAAATACCCAGAACGGGACGGGGTGGTGGTCCTGCTGGGAGACACCTACGAGGAAGTGGTTACGCTGGTTCTTTCCTCACCAGCCTTGTACCAAGACGTGCCGCCTATCATCAGAATTCCAAGCCCAGAGCCGACAGGCACGGAGGTGAGGCTATGAATGCCGCGAAAGTTCGTAAGCTGTGGTGGGGTGGAGATGCTATCGGTCCCGTACCCACAGCCAAGGAATGGCCGACGCCTAACTATGCTTTTAACCGGGCCAAAGTTGGAGTCGGCTCAAGGCACGACAACCAGTCGAACAGTCCGACTCGACTCGTTGTGAGATTATTGGTAGGTGTCGTGGAACCCCACCTTTCGTTCTGGTCGGTGGTCACTAATTACAAAGAGATCCAGTGCGTTGTAGATACCGGTTGCGACGAGTCCGTGTTTGGTTACGAGGCTGCCCAACAGTTAGGATTTGTACCGCCAGACTCTGAAGCGGGAAAGCCGGATCCACGCTCTTACGAGTCCGACAAGGAGAATGGATACGCTTTTTTTGAACCGGCTATTCTAGCTGACGGTTCGAGTCGAGACGCTTGGTGGTGTTATCGGAACGTGGGTATCGAACTGGGTGGATCCGATTTGCCGATTCGCGTGCGTTTTGCGCTGACACCCCAGAACAGTCCCGATGGGGGCTTAGTGTACGATTGGGACCGGTCAAGTTTTCAGCAAAACCTGCTCGGTATGGCCGACCTACTGAGCGCCCGCATGCTCTGTGTGACACCCGAAGCACTGTTTATGTTTGCCCGCATTGGAACCTGAAGTTCCAGTGACAGTGAAGGTTGAAAAGAGCGATGGCTTGGACAAGTCTAAGTTGCAAATGGCTTGCTTGAGCCGTTAGAGGAAGCGGATTTGATCGAGTAAAGCGCGCAGACGACCGGCTAAGGGTCGGCTAAGGGTCGGTCCGCTAAGGGTCCTAGAATTATGACACTTTGCGCATGTTCAATTCTGCCTTCTGACCCCTGCCCCGTCAGGCCACCAAACCGGACTTTGCCCCCCACCAAAGCCCGCTACTGGTAATGGAGCTAGGGCAACTTGCTTAAATTGGCCGGCTTGACCGCGCGGTCAAGTTGTGGTATTTGGACAACGTGAACCGGGAATTGAACCAGAGAATGGTGGGGGAAATCTCGCGGCGGCTGGCGGAATTGCTGGCCGTGCCGGCAAGCCGTGTCAGCGTCAAACTTGAACCGTTTGTTCCGGGAGATGAAAATATCCGGGCGGATTTGCTAGTGTCGGCGGGGGACTTAAACTTCGCCGTGGAGTGGAAGGCGTCCGGCCAGGCCTCAGCCGTGGCGATGGCGATCCGGTCCATCCGCCGGTTTGTGGAAAAATCCCGCAGGAAATTCATCCCGCTGGTGGCTGTGCCTTTTATTGGCGAAGTCGGTCAAAAAATGTGCGAGGAAGCGCAGGTCTGCTGGCTGGACTTGTCTGGCAACGCGCATCTGGCCGGCCCGGGTTTGCGGGTGAACATCGAGGGCAAGCCAAACCAGTTCAAGCGTCCCGGCCGTCCGCGCAGTTTGTTTGCGCCAAAAAGCTCACGGATCGCGCGATGGCTGTTAATCGAACCAGAACGCGCATTCAGCCAG
>Ga0182017_10000790_pt1 | contig 24975 bp, 17 predicted proteins | sample 712E3DmetaG_FD_120492 | JGI IMG/M metagenome (GOLD analysis project Ga0182017, IMG submission 120492) | Permafrost microbial communities from Stordalen Mire, Sweden - 712E3D metaG | ecosystem: Environmental > Terrestrial > Soil > Wetlands > Permafrost | place: Sweden: Stordalen | collected... | reverse complement strand
GGGCCGGGCCTTCTGCGACGCGGGCTCTATCGTGTCCATGGTGGTGAAGAACAAGCTGGCTCTGCCCGCGGCGGGCGACTGGCATGATCGCGGCGGGTCCTACGTGTTCGAGCCGCGCGAACGGCTCAAGGAATTCGAGTCGCTCTTTGTCTTGCCCCTGCTGGTCAGGGACGAGGTCATGGGAACCTTCACCGTGGCAGCGCAGCGGGCCGGCGCTTTTCCGGCTGACCGGCGCGAAATGCTGGGCGTGATCGCAAACCAGGTGGCCATCTCGCTGCAGAACGGCCGCATGGTGGAGGCGCTGGAGGAGCAGGCCACCACCGACGGGCTAACTGGCCTGGTCAACCACCGTACCTTCCAGGAACGCTTTTCCGCCATGTTGGGCCGAGCGGAACGCCACCCGATGCGCGTGCCCTTCCTGCTGACCGACATCGACCATTTCAAGAAGATCAACGATACCCACGGAACCATTCCCCCGTCGGGATTGGCACCCAGCACGCAGCCGCACCAATAGGGATCCCAGTAGGCCCCTGGGCGCAGTACACCGTCGGGACGCACGGGCCGCCGAAGAGACCCACTGCACGTGGCCGGCCAGTGGAAGATGACGAAACTCTTACGCCGGCTACGGACTCGCTAGGACGAGAAGGAAAACAAGGGACGGTCGACAGCCTCCCAAAAAGGCAGCGAATGGCTCCCCCCACAACGCGCACGTCTTTCGCCATCGCCGCCGATCGCTGTCAGACCGTCCCCTACACTTCGATGTCGGAGCCGCGCCTCCTGTTTCGTCCCTGTTGTGATGTGCCGCTGCCCCAGGCGTTCCAAGGATACCCTCACCTGCCCGACCGAGTCTTGGCTCCCGCCGACGGTGGCCGAGGCACGTTGCTGAGCAGTTCCTCGATCTTCCCGGCACTCGACGGTTCGCTGAGATGTCGTTCAAAGCCAGCCCCTGAGGCTCGCAGGACGTCCTCCGGCACGGGACAGCCGCCTATGGACACGAGGTGCACGTCCTTGAGTTGCTCGTCGGATCGGAAGGCGCGGGCGACTGCGTAGCCATCCATTCCGGGCAGCGCGAGAGCACAAAGTACGAAATCGGGGTCGAACTGGCGCGCCTTTTCCAGTCCTTCTGCGCCACTGAGTGCGACCTCGACCTCGTGGTCGGCTGACTCAAGTGCCTCGCGCAGGTTGGCAGCCGCGTCCACGTTGTCTTCGATGACCAGCACCCTGCGCTTTGCAGCGCCGACTTCCTTCAGTTGCGAAGAGCCGGGCGCGAGTGCGCCTTTCTCGTCGAGGGGGAGCTTGATGGTAAAGCGCGCACCCTTTTCGGGACCGTCGCTGTGCGCGCTGACCTCGCCCCCGTGCAGCTCGACCATTCCCTTGACCAGGGGCAACCCGAGCCCCAGGCCGCCGCGACTACTTTCGATGCTGCGCGCGGCCTGCGCGAAGGGCTCGAAGAGCTTGCCGAGCGTGTCCGGGTCGATGCCCAGCCCGGTATCGGCGACCTCGAGGACCGCGCAATCTTGGGTCCGCGCCAGCGACACCGAGACCTTCCCGTCTTTGGGGGTGAATTTCGCTGCATTGATCAGGAGGTTTCCGATCGCCTGCGCCAGCCGAGTCGGGTCGCCGTCAATCAGGATTGCATCGTTCGGCAGCGCCAGGACCACTTCCTGCCGATCGAGAAAGGCCCGGTGGTCCTCCACCGTTCGTCGTACAAGCTCGACCAGGTCGAGGCGCGTCCGCTGGAGTCGGATCTTGCCACGGCTGATGCGGGTGATATCGAGCAAGTCATCGATCAGGCGCGCAAGGTGTTTCGTCTGCCTGTCGATGACCTTGAGCGCCCGGCGGGCTTGCTCCCCGCCCGGCGTGGCCTTCTCGAGGATGTAAATACTGCTGCGGATGGGTGTCAGCGGGTTGCGAAGCTCGTGCGAGAGCTGTCCGAGAAACTCGTTCTTGCGGCGAACCGCATCGGCAAGTTGCAGATTGGCCTCGCGCAAAGCCTCCTCGGCCTGCTTGTGCTGGGTGACGGCCTCAGTTGCTTGCTCAAGGATCGTGCGCATTGCATCCAGAGCTTGCTCTTTCTCTTTCAGCCGCAGCCGCAGATCCTCCACCTCGGAGCGCAAGCGCTCATTCTCGGGGCGGAGGCTCTTGGGCGACTTGGTTGCCAAACAGCTCCTCTCGCGCAGATCCAGTCCGAACAAGCAAAGCGAAGTGGCCACTCCCCGCGTCCTAATAACGCGCATCCCCCTTTTGCCCAAGGCCTTTGCTTATCATACGGCGCAAGAGGCGGCAATAGATGTGCAGACGATGATCAACGCACGCGAAACTCGCCACGTTCGGTACAAGAAATATCGCTCTGATGCCGGAGCCAGCGGCAGGCACCGGAGCAGAGTTTCTTCGGCAACGGCAGTTCTCTGTCGAGGGCACGGGAGCGGATGTCGCGCTCAGCCGGTTCTGCGCAACGGAACCACCAGAACCGGGCAGGCAGATCTGTGCAGCACCCTCTCGGTCACGCTACCCAGGACCGCATGGGCAAGCCCGCTGTGGCCGTGGGTACCCATCACGATGAGGTCCGCGGGCATCTCGAGCGCCCGTTTGACGATTTCCGTGTGCGGGCTCCCTTCCCTGCTATGCGTGTCACAGGGTATCCCGGCAGCCTGAACCCGCTTGGCGTCTTCGCTCAACTTCTCCTGCACCCGTTTCGACAGGTCGGGCATCAAGACCGAGAAAGGCACGACTTCCACCGGCGGCGGCAGTAGAGCTACCGTCGCAGTCACGTGCAGAAGCTCGATGCCAGCATTGAATGCCCGCGCTAGGACCACCGCGGCCTGAACGGCTTCGCCGGCAGCGTCGGAGAAATCGGTAGGTACCAAGATGCGTCGAATCTTCGGATTGTCCATGATTGCCCCCTTTTCTTCCCCTGAACACAAGTGTACCGCGGGTGGGTTCCGATATGTGATTCGGTGGTCGCGTTCGCGCAGTCAACACGCAAAGCGTGCGCGTGTCAGCGGTATTGCTGCCAGCGGTGGAATTCGCGGTAGGCTTCATTCAGGCTGCGCATCTGGGACGCGGCCGGGAGGGCATCATGGCAAAGGTGGAATCAGTTCCTAGCGGGTACAACACGGTGACGCCGTCCTTGGTGGTGAAGGACTCCCAGCCGGCCCAGACTCTGTCGCAGGGGGTGACGTGAAATGGAAATTGAGATGGACAGCCCCTTGGCTGAACGATTGGTCGCGCGGCAGGAGGTGCCCTACGATGTGGCCATTGTTGGTGGTGGCCCGGCCGGGCTGGTGGCAGCCGCGCACTGTCGCATGCGCGGCCTGAACAGCATCACCTTCGAGGCCCAGGCATTTGGCGGCCAGCTCGTCAGTCTGTATCCCAGCAAGCCAGTCACGAACTTCCCGGCCCACCTCGACGTGGCCTCCGGGGAATTGGCGCGACGGCTGGCGGAGCAGGCGGCTCACTTCGGCGCCGAATTGAAGGAGCACGAGGCAGTGGAGTCGGTCGGATACGCGGTGGACGTCGGCTTCTTCGTGCGGTCCAGCAGCCGGGAGGTGAAGGCACGCTCGGTTCTGCTTGCACTGGGCATGGGTCGTTTCCGGCCGCGCAAGCTGGGCCTGAAAGACGAGTATCGTTTCGCCGGCCGCGGTCTGGTGTACCGTCTGCCGTCACGCGATCACATCGTTGCCCGCCACGCCGTGGTGGTGGGCGGCGGCGACACGGCAGTGGACACAGCCATTGCCTTGAAGGCCATCGTGCCCGAGGTGACACTGCTACACCGTCACGTGGGCCTTCGCGCCTATCCGCACTCGCTGGAGCGATTGGACGCATCGGGCGTGCACGTGATTCCCGAGGCGGAGGTGGTCGGTTTTGGAGGCGACGGCGTGCTGGATCGTGTGCTGGTGGCCGTGCGCGATCAGGCGGCACAGGAGATCCCCGCGGATCTCGTGCTGGTGAGCGTGGGCCAGGCGCCGGATCTGGGCGGATTGGCCGATTGGGATCTGAAGCTGACCCTGGATGGGTCCCATCTCTCGGTGGACTCTTCCATGCGCACCGCCATCCACGGTGTGTTTGCCGCCGGCGACTTCGTGGCCTACCCAGGCAAGATTAAGATGATCGCCACCGCCGCAGCCGAGGGCTCCACCGCAGCCGCTTCGGTGGAACGCTACCTGCGGATCCAAGGCCCGCCGGAATGACTCTCGACTCTCTGACCGTGCGAACGTCGGGCAGATGCGGGATGGTTGCTCCGGGCGAATGGTCGCGAAGGAAACCGGCAAGCTCACGGTCCGTCTCGCGGATGTGATAGATGAGCCAGTCCTCGAGCATGAAGGAGACGGAGAGCTTGATTTTCTTGCGCACCCCTTCGCGCTTGGTGCGTGGCACGATCGCGGCGCACTCGCCCATGGTGTCCGGAAAGGCATCGCCGAGATTCTTGGAACTCCACAATCCCGCGATGGCCGCGGAACGGCCGAGGATAGGGGCCGACGAGCTTGCGGGCCGGGCCTTTTGCGACGCGGGCTCTATCGCGTCCATGGGGGTGAAGAACAAACTGGCTCTGCCTGCGGCCGGCATGAGCGTGGCGGTCCATGGCGGGCGGGTTCTCTGATCCAGAAGAACCCTGTTCGAATCGCCTAGGCACCCCCGACCCCTAGCTCCTCGCCTGGCACCAGCTGTCTGCATTATTGGAGATCACGCCTGCAAGACTATCGGCAAAGGGGTTCGAGGTAAAACGCGGTTCAGGACTGACCACCCGGTCCGGCTCGAAGCGAAGCACACGCTGACCTTGCGCCGCTGACATCGCGCGACCGCCGACCGGTATGCTGCGGCGGAAATATTCACTAGTCAGTTACAGACGTTCTCGATAAGAATTACCGCCGCGAGATAGATTTACGCACCTCACGAATTCATTTGGGAACCCTCAAAGGGTTCACTTCGCCCTTCCGCCACCCACCCACCCCTCCCCGCTCGCTTCGCTCGGCCTCGCGCGGTGGTGCGCCACGCGCGGCGCTGGCGAAGCCAGCAGGCTCCCCACGCGACAAATAGCACCAACATTTCGGGTAGGCAGCATGGACCCCGCCGAGCGATACACCATCGTCAAGAAGATCGCAGATGGGGGAATGGCTGAGATTTTCTTGGCCACGCAATCCGGTGCGCAAGGATTTCGGCGCAACGTCATTCTAAAACGGATTCTCCCAGCGCTGTCTGAGGATCCTCAGTTGCGCAACATGCTGGTGGACGAGGCGCACATCGCGATGAGCCTGAACCACGGCAACATCGTGCAGATTCTCGATCTCGGGGAGGCTGGCGGTCGCACGTTTCTTGTGCTGGAAGTGGTGGATGGCTGGGATCTTGCGACCATCCTCGCACGGGCCGAGGCGGTGGCGCTTCCCTTCCCCACAGCGCTCGCGCTCTATACCACCGCCGAGGTCTGCCGGGCTCTGGCCTATGCGCACAGCAAGACCCGCGATGGCAAGCCCCTCGGCATCGTTCATCGCGACGTAAGTCCGGAGAATGTTCTCATCAGTGAGCAGGGGGAAATCAAGCTGGCGGATTTCGGGATTGCCAAGGCCATGGACAAGCGCGAGAGGACCCGAACCGGCGTCATCAAGGGCAAGCTCGATTTCATGTCGCCAGAACAGGCCGCCGGCGAAAAGTTGGACGCGCGCTCCGACCTCTTTTCCACCGGCGCCCTCCTCTACCTCATGGCAACCGGACAGCGTCCCTTCCGGGCCATGTCTGATCTGGATGTCTTGCTGCGCGTTCGCAAGGCAGATTTCGTCGCGCCCGACAAAGCCTATTCGCACATACATTCCGAGGTTGCTCGCATCATCAAGAACGCCATGAAGAAGCAGCCGGCGCGCCGCTATGCCAGCGCGAACCAGATGATGGTGCAGGTCGAGACATTGCTGCGCCAGGCGTTCGACTCCGCAGGACAAAGCGAATTTGCGCGTTGGCTGCACGAGCTGGCGGCCCGCGACGGAATGCCCACGGTCGTGCGCCGGCAGGGGCTTTCGTTTGCGCCGGATTTGTCCGCCGATCCTTTGTTCGAAGGCACTATCGTTGCCTTGCGCGAGCCCACCCCTATCACCGACCTGGCGCTGCAACCGACACAGCTGCGGTCGGACCCTCCGCTGTCGGGAGAGCCGGCGGGGGACAGGGCGCAGGGACCTGCTCCGAATGGGGTCTCGCGCCGCCCAGGCAAGATTCTGCACAGGATCGGGGTCTATCCGATCGTATTTGCGCTGTCGTTGGCGGCAGCGGCGATTGGGTTTCGCCTGCTCGTACCCTCTGTCGCACACAAGGCCACGACCGGAATCAAGACGGGTACGCTTTCTGGCAAAGGCGCGGCGCCCCTCTCCTCGCCGGGGGATGATCTACCCACGCGGCCCCTGCCCGCTGCGGATCCGCACGCAAGCGGCCGAAGCGCAGACAGAACCCACGAGTCGAGCTCGCCGATGGTGCTTGTCCGCTTTGTGACCCGGCCCAAGGGCGCCCGGGTGAGGAGTGGATCCCATACACTCGGATCCACGCCCTTGCAACGCGACTTTCCTGGGGGCGTACGGGCGGAATTCAGTTTCACCAAACCCGGCTACGTTTCGGTCAAGCGCATGTTCACGGTGGGAACCAGCGACACCACCATCGCGGTGGATCTCGACAAGAAAGCCAAGAAGAGAAGAACCACCAGACACCGCGGCCGGTAAATTCGTCTGGGCTCGGCGGATTGAGAGGCACCGTTCGCCCGGACGTCATCCGCCCCTTGGGGTCCGCAACCTATCGCAATCGCGTGGATTTATTGCGACGCGTCGGGCCAAGCGGCTGCAACGACAGGGCTCAGGGTGAACGAAAACGTGTCGATACCAAGAACGGAGCAAGACAATGGGTTCGAAGCGGCCTTGGACGCGTAAACTGTGTCCAAGACGTGCATACAATCAGTTCCTATACCCATGGCCCCTACTCGCCGTTCGTGGGCGCACTTCTTCCGGTTGTCGTAGCGATATTGCTATTGGCTCTTTGGCTCATGCAGAGGAAGACCTGCGCGGCGACGCCCTTGTGGTACAGAATCTCGCTCGGCGTCTGTCTCGCTCTGGCGATTGGTAACTACGCCGCGTTTGGCGAGTTTCGCTACGACAGCTACATGAACGAGTGGGACGTCACCCACTACTACATTGGAACGAAATACGCGACCGAGGTGGGCTACTACGGCCAATACGAGGCGATATGGCTAGCCGATCATGATACGGGATTGCGAAGCACCGCGACCGAAGTGCGAGATCTGCGCACCTACAAGATGGTTTCCACCGCCGCGCTGATCGCACGTGCCGACCAAATACGCGGACGATTCTCGCCCGCAAGGTGGCGGGAATTCTGTGCAGAAATAGCGTGGTTGAAGGTGCAACTGCCCGCGCCGCGATGGTCGCTGCTTTTCGAGGATCACGGGCACAATGCGCCCCCAACGTGGACGGCTGCGGTGGGAACCATCACCAACCTGCTCTCGATTCGCAACGATTTCTCTCGCTGGTTCATGCTCCTGATCGACCCCGCGTTGCTGCTGCTCGCCCTCGCAGGACTGGTCTGGGCGTATGGGTTTGAGGCCGCGGCCCTGGTGGCGGTACTCCTGGGGACTCACTATTTCTTCTCGTGGGGGCACCTGAAAGGCACTCTGGTTCGCACTGACTTTGTTGCCTTCGCGTTGTTTGCGATCTGTCTCTTGAAGAAGGACCGCCCCCTACTGGCGGGCATTTGCGGTGCCATCGCAGCCTGCTCGAGGGCGTTCCCGGTGTTGTTTCTGGTCGGTCCGCTCGTGGTGCTCGCGTCGCGCTACGTTCGGGAACGCCGGCTGGATCCAGCGCTTTCCCGGTTCTTTGTGGCTTGCGGCGCAAGCGCGGCAGCTGCGGTCTTGTACTCCATAGTTGTCTTTCACGGTGCAGGCATTTTTCGTGATTGGGCCTCGAAGATGGCCATGCACGTTGGCTCGCATACCAGCTGGACGGTCGGATTCAGAACCATATTCAACACATTGGGCGAGACGAGCGTTTCCGGACATTCCGCCGTCCCGGTCGACCGATGGGTTGATACCTGGCTTACCCGCGAAGACGTGATCCTCCTCTGGGTCGCGCGTGTCTTGGTCCTATTGCCCGCGCTCTACTTCATGCGTTTCATGGCTGCAGCCTCTGCGTATGGCTTTGCTTACGTGCTGATGTACTACCTGCTCGCGCCGGTCTACTACTACGCGATGGTCTTGTGCCTTCCACTGCTGTATTTCGTCGCAGAGCCGGCGAGTTGGTCGCGCACACTTGGTATCGCATGGCTCTTGCTTACCGGGTCTTTGGGCTATCTGCTCTACTATGGCTGGCAGCCACTGCACTCCATCTGGCTCTTCAGAGGTCATGGTCTGGGCTTCACGACCACGCTCTACATGACGTGGTTCATTGGGCTGACAACGCTGCACATGATCGCGCACTCGGCCCACGGGGCGATGGCCCAGCAGCGTACGGGCGAACCCCGTGCCTCGTCCGTCGGCTACTACATCAGCAAGGCACCGCCCGGTTGACCGGTCTGGTCAACCACCGCACCTTCCCGGAGCGCGTCTCCGCCATGTTGGGCCGGGCGGGATGCATCGACGACCCAAACATGGCCGAAATTCTGACGGGCGGAACTAGGGGGCGGCTGCTCCGCCGGCGGTAGCCTGCAGCTCTGGCTGCGTCGCAGAGCGAGCCCGAACCTGAGGCGCCGCGGTCGCTCCCTGGGGGGAAAGGACGCTGCTGGCAAGCGGGACCTTGGCCAAGGCCACGAAGTCGATGTCCGGCTCGGCCCGTGCAAGCAGCGCGCGGGCCAGTGCATCCTTCTTTCGCTCCACCAGCAGCCGCCTGAGCTCGGCCCGAATCTCGGGCGCGGCTTCCGCCAGTGTGGGTGTGAAGGCCGGCAACCTTTGCACGAGCTTGAGTACATGAAAGCCACGCTCGCCCTCGACCGGATCCGAGACGTCGTACAGCCTGCGCAGAGCAAAAGCCGCCTTGACCACCGCCGCGGGATAGCGCGAGCTCTTCTGATCCATGAACCCTCCATTGCCGCCAAGCGCCCGCAAGTGCCAATCGTCACTGTACTTGACCACCAAGCCCTGGAACCCGTCGAGGTCGCTTCTCTCCAAGGCCCGGGCCTGGGCAGCGACCTTCTCTGCGACTGCCCGGTCGCGGCTGACCACCTGCAGAACACGAACCTGTTCGGGCCAGGTGAGTTCCTCGCTGTGATCGAGGTAGTACCTCTCGATGTCGGCATCGGGAAGCTCCACCGGCTTGTTCGAGGCTTCCACCTCGTCCCGCAGCATGCGATCGATCATTTCGCTTCGCACCGCCAGATGTCGGTCGTAACCCCGCCGACGGGCTTCTTGCACCACGGCCTCTTCTTTGAGCAAGAGATTCAGCAGGAAACTCCGCTTCTCGATATCAATGGCGTTCGTGGCGAGCTGCGCCCGGAACAACTGGGCCAGGGCAGGAGCCCGCGCCTGCAACTCGCGCGCCGTGATCGGGACTTCGCCGATCCGGGCCAAGACGGGATTATCCACCTTCGCAGGCGGGCTGCAGGCCGAGACGGCCAGAGCGAGGAAGAGGGGGATCGAATTTCGCATGGAGGCGATCATACACGCCGCTCGCGAGTCACGCGCCATCAACCCGCCCCACCACATAGACGATGTGGGCAAACGGCCGCTTGGCGGCCCTAGGTAAGGCAGCTTCGGCTCGACAGAACAGATTCAGGGTTGCCAGGGCCGGTCCCTGCCACCGGGCTCGCGTGACCTGCTCGCGCTTGGCTTGCGAAAGGGTCAGTCCGGGTGGGAAGGGTGGCATGTCGACAAACCCCATGTCTTCCAGCGTGAGACCGGCAGGCGCCATGAGAGAGGAGATGTCTTGGAGAGAGAGCGAATCCAAGTGCGACCGGGTGGCGTGGGCGCGGTTGTCTGCGTTGGGTGCGAACAGGGCGATCCGGTGTGCCACGCGCGCCAAGCCACCCACGAAACGCTCGCGGGTGCCTCGATCCAGCCGCTGCGCGACCTCGCAGGAGAGTGCCAAATCGAAAAGCGGACCATGAAAGGCGGCGATTTCGTCGAGAGCCACGTGCCGCAAGACCACGCGCGGTGCCAGGCGCGCGCGCGCCAATGCCTGGTGGAACTTCACCAATGCTTCCTCGCGCTCGTCGGCGACGACCAGATCGGCGTCCAGCGCACAGGCCAGGGCGGCGAAGTCTAGGCTGCAGCCGTACTTCTCCGGCAAGCCGGCGATCAGCATGCGATGGACGCCGGGCAGGAATTGGTGAAGCACGCGCCACTTGGCGAGATACTCGTAGGCGGTGCCGACGCCTTCGCCCTCGGCCAGGGCAATCGGGTAGTACTCAGCCAGCCGTCGGCCCAAACCACGCGTACCGGTGGCCTGGTACCAGGCATAGGTTTTGCGAATCCCGTCCGCCAGATCACGCGCGGGAACGAACCCCAGCTCGCGCTGGGTGGCCGAGCTGTCGTACACACGCTGCGCGATCATGTTGTCGATTCGCACGCGGGACAGCGGCGGCTGGGCGCCAGCCAACCCGAACAGGGATTCCAACCCCGCGGCGGCAGTGCGTGCCAGACGCTGGGAGACATGCACGGACCCGGAACCACGCCCGACAGCGGCTGCGAGGATGCTCACGGTTTCGGCCACAGTGTACTGGCGACCGGTCAGCCCGAATCGCCGGATTCCCTCAAACGGGAGGTCAAGGGCCCGCACCGCCAGTTCGACCACGTCCGACACGTGAATGAGCGGCACCATCAGGTTTTCGCCAGTGCCGAAGATGGGAAACACGCCCAGGCGCACCAAGCGCAGCATGGTGGGGATCTCGGAAGCGACGTCCCCTGGGCCGTAGACTTGAGCTGGTCGCAGAATGGCCAGCGGGACACTGTGTGTGGTACACCAAGCTTCGGCCTCGCACTCGCTCTCGTGTTTGGCAATCTCGTGGGGGCTGTGGGGCTCGCAGGGTGTGTCCTCGCGCACCACCACGCCGTCCCGAATCCCCTGCGCCGATACGCTGCTGAAGAGAAGCAGTTTGCGCGGCGGCCGAGGCAAGGCCAGAAGCAGGTTGCGGGTGGTCTCGACGTTCAAGCGGCGCAGGTCGGCCAACCCTGACTCGGTCACGGTGGAGACCCGGCCGCCACCGACCAGATGGAAGACGGCGTCCACATCCGCGGGAAGGACGGCGAGCGTGGCGGGCTCAAGCAGATCGGCGCGCCAGGTCCGTCCCCCGGCGGCAGCCACCGAGGCGCGTCCCCGCTCGCGCACCAGAGCGGTGACTGTGTGTCCGTCGCGCACAAGTCGGCGCAGGAGGTGGAGGCCGATGAAGCCACTGGCACCCGTCAAGAGGATATGCATGCGCGCGATTGTACTTCGTTCCGGGGCTGCTTGGTTGGCCGCGAGCCGTGATAGGATACGGTAGCCTTTTTTGTGACTTCGCTATCGGCTTGTAAATGCAACGTCATCAACAGCTGGAAACGGCGGAAGGTGTCGCGCCGGCGCGCGCGAACGCCCTCACGGCCGCATGGCGCGGGCCGGAAGGCTTCCCCTCACGCACGAGTTCCCTCTTCGCTTGGCCCACGCCGTGTGAACGTGTGAAACAGCCGCCACCGGAGCTGTCGGAGGCATGAAGGCCGCGCTGCGCATACCGCTTTCCATTCCCCCGCGGGTCGTAGCCACGGCCCGGGTGAGGTGTACGTGAGGTGCCCGTGAAGCTGCTACTGGTAGTCTCTCCCTATGTGTTTCCCCAACCCAACGCCTTGAGGTCAGAGCATCTGGGTGTCCTGTACTTGGCTGCCTCGGCCAGAAAGAACGGCCATGAAGTCAAGATTTTCGACCCCACGCTGGGACATCCAACGGCGCTTCGAGATGGCCTCTTCTCTTTCGGCGCGCCCGAACATGAGATAGCAGAGACGATCCGCTCCTTTGCCCCGGATGTTCTGGGCGTGTCTTGCCACTATTCATTTAGCCGCCAATGTGCCTTCAACGTTGTCGACCTGGCAAAGCGCCTGGATGCCAGAACAGCCACCGTCATGGGAGGCATCGTCCCTTCCATTCACGGCCGCAGAGTATTGGACGATTGTCCTTCGCTCGACTATGCCCTCGTTGGCGAGTCCGAACGAACACTGTTGGACCTCCTATCCTTCCTATCAAACCGGACGCCATCTCTTTGCGATATCGATGGATTGCTCTTTCGAGACGAGGGCGATGTCATAAGCAATCCCAAGACACATTTCATTCAAGACCTCGATAGTATCCCCTATCCTGCCCGCGACCTCGTAGACATCCACCGCTACATGAACACGGGCTCGCGTATCTTCGGTCTGGGGAATCGTCCCGCCTTGTCCTTGCTCACCAGCCGCTCCTGCCCGAATCACTGCTCCTTCTGCAACATGTGGATGATCCACGGACGGAAGTGGCGTATGCGCAGTGTGGACAACGTCTTGGGAGAAATCGACGAAATCGTCGACAAATATCACGCCGAGCACATCTATGTCGTGGATGACAGTTTCACCTTCAATCCCAGTCGAACAAAGGTTCTGCTGGAACAGGTCATTCGGAAGGGATACAGGATACGCTGGAACACGCCCAATGGCATATCTGTCCACGGGATCGACGAAGAGCTGGTTCAACTCATGAAGCGCTCGGGATGCGCAAGCGTATGTCTGGCAATCGAAAGTGGAAGCGAATATATTCGCAACACGGTTATTGGCAAACGTTTGCCTGACGAGCAGATTGTCAAGGCGGTAAGGCTGTTTCAGAAGGCCAAAATACCTACGGGAGGATTCCTCGTTCTCGGAATGCCCGGAGAAGACGAGACCCATTTTCGGGAGACACTGAAGCTCATCAACCGATTGCCCCTAAGCTTTGTCGTTGCTCAGTTCGCCATCCCATTCCCTGGAACGAAACTGTATCATGACCTGGTGCGGATGAAAGTGATCGAAGATGGGTGGGAGATGAGGATGGACACGCTTTCCCGGCCCGCTTTCGCAACAAGGGACTTCACCCTGGAGGATCTTGTAAGAAGGAAGAGGCGGCTACAGTTCTCATTCTATTTGCATCATGTTCCACAGATGATGAGGGAGCTCGCTGGTGGGAGATTGTATTGGCTCAATCTTGACAGCATCACGCAATTCCTCTACAGCACGATTAGGCTTAAGATCGAGGAGAGGCTTTGACCGGAGCCAACCTCCCGGCGGACGGCCCAGGTGCCTGAAACGACCCGTCCGGCACCCATCTTGCGCGAGAACGCCGCCGGGACTTGGTCCGACGATCTCGCCCTCGTGAAGCACATTGCCACAAGATGGCAGTATGGCTCCGCGGGCGGCTTCGCGATCTACAGAACTTCGAGCCTCTCCTGGTTGAGCCGAGCCTGATCAACCAACGCCGGTACGCCGGTCGTACGCCGCTACCGTGTTCTTTGCTTGGTCGCGGGTCGTGATAGGATGGATCCTGTTTTCATGACCTCCCCTGCCGCCGGCTTGCGAGTGAGTGCGTGTGTGACCGCGCACAACGAAGAACGGAATATCCGAAAACTCCTGCGCTCCCTGCTGGGCCAGAAAGTCGAACCGCACGTGCTGTGCGAGGTGGTGGTGGTGGCCAGCGGCTGCACCGACGGCACGACGGCCGAGGTGGAGGACCTGGCCAAAGGTGATCCGCGGCTCCGACTCATCATTCAGGACGCCCGCCTGGGTAAGGCTTCAGCCATCAACGCCTACGGTCGCGAGCGCGATCCGAGCGCTGACGTGGTTGCCGTGGTCAGCGCGGACCTCATCCTGCAGCCCGGCTGCCTCCTGCTCCTGCTGGACCGGTTGGCCGGATCCCATCAGGTGGGCATGGTGGGTGTCCGCCCGGTGCCCACTAACCCGCGCGGACACCTGATGGGCAACATAGTCGGGTTCCTGTGGCAGCTTCATCATGACATCGCGAGCGAGTCACCCAAGCTAGGGGAGGTCATTGCCCTGCGCTCCTCCCTGGTTCGCCCCATTCCAGAGGATTCGCCCGTCGACGAGGCCACCCTGGAAGCGGGCGTCGTCGCACAGGGGCGCGCGCTGGTCTACGTGCCCGAGGCTGTGGTGGCGAATCGCGGTCCCGACAACGTTCGCGAGTACTTCGACCAGCGCCGCCGGATTGCCGCGGGCCACTTCTGGTTGCGCCGCCGCACCGGCTATTCCGTGCCTACCCTGGACGTGAAACGAATCGTGAAACACGCCGTGCGCTACTTGACTTTCGCCGATCCATTGACCGACGCGTCCTATGTGGCCGCCGCCCTGATCGAAGGGGTGGCTCGGGCTTGGGGCTACTTCGACTACAAGCGCGAATACAATCACGCCATCTGGAAGGTCGCGTCCTCGACCCGGGACGTGACGCCCGACGGGGAGAGACCGCGGCCAGGGGCAAGCAAGGATGGCGGATAATCGCGTGGGGAGCCCGCCGGCTGAGCCGGCGGCGAACCATCGCGGGAGGGTATGGGAACCCTCTCAGGGTTCCCATGCAGATAGTCGCGTGGGGAGCTCGCCGGCTGAGCCGGCGGCGCACGCGGCGAACCATCGCGGGAGGGATGGCGAGGCCGAGCGAAGCGAGCGGGGTGGGGGCGGCGAGTGGGGGGCCGAAGGGCGAAGCGAACCCTCTCAGGGTTCCCATCTGAATAGTCGCCTCGATCCCGAAACCGCGGTTGTGTTGCTGGTTTCGGTGCTCTTCACCCTGCCGATCTGGCTGGGCACTCACCCGCCTATGGCCGACTACCCGCAGCACCTATCCATGGCTTCCATTCTGCGCTGGTACCACGATCCGGCGCGCCACTTGGTAGAAAACTACACCTTCGCGTACGCGCGTCCCAACACCGCGTTTGTCTATCTCGTGGCGGCCCTGTCGTATGTCATGCCTATCGGGATCGCGGGCAAGCTGCTGATGGCGATCTCACTGGCTGCGACAGGGCCAGCCGGACTGGCCTTGGCCCGACGCGCGGGCCGGCCCGGCTGGTTTGGGCTTTTCGCCCTGATATCGACCTACAACTTCGCCTTCTTCTTCGGTTTCGTGAACAACGTCATCGCGACCCCGCTGCTTCTCTACGGCGTTGTTCTCACCGATCGCCTGCTCGACCGGCAGATGGGCTGGCGCGCATGGCTGATCGTCGCCCTATACGGATGTGCATTCTATTTCGTGCACATTCAGTTCCTGTTTCTATTCGTCGGCGCGGTTGGATGGCTGACGCTGACCCGCTTTCCCGGCTGGCGAAACTCGCTATGGATGTTCTCCGCGTTGGTGTTCGGGATCACCATGACCTTCTTGCACTATTTCCTGCGCCACGAAGAAACCTTCACCTACAACGAAAAGCGGATTCTCACGACTTTCCACGAGATGCCGCTGGTCTTCGACAAACTGAGCGAGATTCCCGAACTCCTGTTTGGCGCCCGCGACGAAGGAAAACACTGGTTGCTGTTCCTTCTGGCCGCGCTTGCCATTCTGCGGCTATGCCAGGTGCGCGTGCCGTCACCGGGGGGTATCACGCAAGACGCCGGGACAGTAGCCCTCGGTCCGTTCCGGGCGCGGATGGCCGCATTCCTGGCGCGCACGCGCTTTCATACCTTGGCGGCCTGGTTCCTCGCCTCATATCTACTGATGCCGCCCATTTTCGTCGGGGTATTCGTGTATCAGCGCTTGATCGCCGTGGCCTGGCTGGTGATTCCCGCTGTGTTGCCGTCACCCGAAGCCGGCCGGCTCAGGCTCGCCAAGCTCGTGCTCGGGTTCATGATTACCACACAACTGGTGATGAACGCCGAAGCCGCCTGTGTCTTTGACCAGGAGACACGCGGCGGTCGCGAGTTGATCGCCAAGACCAAGCCGGGAAAGAATCTGATGTCGCTCGTTCTCGTGCTCAATAGCTCGGTCATGAACCATCCGCTTCCCCTGCATTTTGGCGCCCACTATCTGGCCGAGAAGGGTGGGCGCATCAATTTTTCCTTCTCCGAACTGCACATTTCGATGGTGCAACTGCGGCCCGAGTTGGCCTTCGACGACTTGCACGCGACGGTCCACGAGTGGGAGCCGTGGCGCTTTCGCTTCGATGACTTTGGCTACCACTTTGACTACTTCCTGTTCCGCGGCCATTTCCGAATGCTGAAGCCAATCTTTGGCGAGCACTTGTCGAAGCTGGCCTGGGAGACGCGCGACGATTGGATGTTGCTTTGGCGCAAGTCGCAGACCGCAGCCGCGCGTTGACGGCGCGCGTCCTCGCCTTGCAGCCCGTCCGGCGATACGATTGAGGCTCGCATGGCCCGCTTTGCACGTTCGCGTAAACTGCCCCTGCCCGCGCACCTGGCCGGCTACAAGCTGAGTCATTTCATGGGGCGCCGGCCTGGTCTGCCGGTCAACCTGACCATCTCGGTCACCTATGCCTGTCCATCGCGCTGCCTGACCTGCGGCATCTGGCAAAAGCGCGCACGCGATCTGTCCCTGGATGAGTACGCGCGCATATTTCCTTCCTTCGAGAAGGTTCCCATCTGGGTCACCATCTCGGGCGGCGATCAGTTCCTGCGCGGCGATTTGGACGGAATCGTCGAGCGCATCCGCAAGGACATTGAGCCCAAGATCATCAACATCCCGATGAATGGCATCGCGACTGGCCGGATCTTCTCCCTGCTGCCGCGTATTGCCGAAGCCTCGCGCGGGTCACAGCTCGTGCTCAATCTCTCGGTCGACGAGGTGGGCGAGGAACATGACCGCATCCGAGGCGCGCCCGGAAACTTCGCCAAGCTGCTCAAGGTTGCCCAATTGATCCGCGAGCTCAAGCGGAGTTATGAGCACATCGTCTTCGGCGTCCATACGGTGATCTCCACGGCCAACGTGGGGCGGATCGCGGTCATCGAGCGCGAGCTGCGCCAGCGTTTCGCCCCGGATTCCTACATCACCGAGGTGGCCGAGAAGCGGGTCGAACTGGAGACCATGGAGCGCGACATCACACCCAGCCCGCAGGCGTACCGCGAGGCGGTGACCCATCTGCGCAGGGGCATTGCCAGCCGGCGCTCCTGGCGGCCGCTGGCGCGCCTAGTGGAGTCGCTGCGCTTCGAGTACTACGATCTCGCCGCGCGCATCCTAGAAGAGGGCCGCCAGATCATTGATTGCTATGCGGGTCTGGCCAGCGCCCACCTGGCCCCTGACGGCCATGTGTGGGGCTGCTGCGTGCGCGCCGAGTCGCTGGGCAACCTGCGGGACCACGACTACGATTTCCGGGCGGTGTGGCACTCGGCCCGCGCCGATGCGTTTCGTGCCAGCGTGAAGAACCACGAGTGCGCCTGCCCCATGGCCAACGCCAGCTACACCAATCTGCTGCTCGATCCAGGATCCCTGGTGCGCGTGATGCGCAACCTGGCGTCGGTGCCCAGCTCCGGCCTGTCGGGAAATTCGGGGCTGCTGGCCGGGCCGGGTAGTGGATAGCGGGCCGCGGGGCGCGTGAGCGAGGGCGCGAGTTCGTGGGCATTAGAACCATGGTTGAACGCCTTACGCCCTCTACTCGAGCTTGAAGGCCGGGTAATCCCCCTTCGATTGACTTAAGCACCATCGCTGGCAGGATCCCTTGCGAGAGGTAGGGAGCTATGAAAAACAAGTTCGTTGCGGTGATCTTGGCGCTGGTAGGCGTCGTCGGCTTCGCGCTGCTCGCGCGTTCGTACGCCAAGGCGAGCTCGGTAGCAGGTCGGGGCGAATCGGTCTGCACCGATCGAGATGGCGACGGGTACGGCATCGGCTGCGCCGCCGGACCCGACTGCAACGATCGCGATCCGGCCATTCACCCTGGCGCGATCGAGACCTGCAACTTCAAGGACGACGATTGCAACGGTTTGGTCGACGATGTCGCCAACTGCCCAGCCCCGATACTGGATCCAAGCCCTGTGCACGTGCCGGCGGGGTCCTTCTTGATGGGCAGCGAGACCGGGGCGGCGGACGAGAAGCCGGTACACCGAGTGGCAGGCTCGGCCTTCGTCATGGATCGCTACGAGGTCACCAACGCTCGCTACCGGGCATGCGTGAGCGCGGGCAGCTGCGCTCCGCCCGCGTTATCCAGTTCGAACGCGCGAGGGCACTATTTCGACGACCCCCGCTTCGCGGATTATCCCGTGATTCATGTTTCCTGGAAGCAGGCGGTCCAGTTCTGCGCCTTTGCCGGCGGTCGCCTGCCCAGCGAGGCGGAATGGGAGCGCGCCGCGGCCGGGAGCGGGACCCCGCGCATCTACCCATGGGGCGACAGCCCGCCTGACTGCGCGAAAGCCAATTTCGGCGGTTGCGTGGGCGACACAGATCGCGTGGGCCGTCGCGTGGCCGGTCAAAGCCCGTACGGCGCATTCGACATGGCCGGCAACGTCTGGGAATGGACCGCGGATTGGTACGATGCGGGCTACTACGCCAGGAGCCCGAGCCAGGATCCTTTGGGTCCCGCGGGCGGTACCTTGAAAGTCATGCGCGGCGGTTGTTGGGCGAGCGGGGAAGACTCGCTGCGCACCACCTGCCGCAAGGCCGGGCTGCCTGGTTCGTGGGCGCCCAATGTCGGGTTCCGTTGCGTCTATCCAGAGGTCCAGCCATGAGAAAGAATCTTGCGCTTGCCTTCGGATTAGTGGGTCTGCTTGCCGCCAGCCCGGCCTTCCCTTGCGGCGCTGGGTTCGGCCCAGGTATCGAGATCGTCCCGCAGCAGTACATCATCGTGGTCTACAAGGAAGGCGTGGAGACCTACGTGTTCCAGCCCACGTTCTGCGGCACGGCCAGCGATTTCGGATTGATCCTGCCCGTTCCTGCCCTGCTGACGCAAAACCCGTTCTTGTCCGATCAGCAAGCATTCACCACCGCCAATGCCTTGTCGGAGCCGAAGAAGGTCACGGTTAAGGACGGCGGCGGTTGCATGCCTTTGGCGGGCGGATCCGCGGCAGGAGGAACGCGCGCTTCCGACAGCGGCGCCAGCGTGGTGGCGAGCGGGCACGTGGGCTTCCTCGATTGGGTCCAACTCAAGGCCGACACCGAGGCCTCGTTCACGGACTGGCTGACCGCCAATGGCTATCCCTATTCCACCACGTCCTCCAGCGTCTTCACCTACTACGTGCAGAAGGGCTGGTACTTTTTGGCCTTCAGGATCAGCCAAGGGGTTGCGCCCGATGGTGGAACGCTGTGCACGGCTCTGGGCCCGGTCCGCTTTTCCTTTCCTTCCTCGGTGCCGGTCGTGCCTTCGCGCATGGCCAGCGCCGGCACCACCGTGGGGAGCTCCTATTCGCAGCAGTTCACTTGGCGAATCCTCGGGATTACCCGAGGTGACACGCAACTGGAGTTTTCAGACATGGCCTCCGCCAATGTGCTGGACTACTCGGGCGCCATCAAGGCCAGCGACGTTCCCTCCCTGGCGGGCCTGGCCGAGGCTGGTGACCGCCTGACCAGGTTGACCCTGAGCTTCTCCTCAGGAGACCCGGCGGATGTCGGCCTGACGCTGGCGCCGCCCGGCGACTACCGCGCAACCGAGTACGTCCACGTCCCTTCCGATTCCTCCTGCTCCGTGACGAAGACCTCCACGTCGGGCAACAGCTTTCTTTTGCCCCTGCTCGGCCTCGCCCTCGGCGGCCTGTTCTGCTGGCGGCGCTGGCGGCAGGGAAGCATCCCATACTTCACGAGGGTGGCGCGCATTCTGAAAGCCAGCAAGCGGAACTAGGGAGTGCAGATGGGTGGCTTCGCGTCGACGAAGCAGGGCGGCTCTTCGCCCCAGGCGAAAACCCCGCCGCTGTACACCGGGATGCGCGGTGTTTTGGGTGGATCGGCTCCGCCTGCCGGGGCTGCCTGCAAACTGGCATAGCTCCAGTCGTTTGACGGATCCCAGGTGCAACCCGCGCCATTGTTGACACCAATGTCGATCATGAAGGTGCGAGGCGCCTTGAGCTGCACGATCCGCCCCCAGAACTGGTAGCCCTCGAAGCCCATCTCAATGTAGTAAGTCGAGGGACTCTTGGGGCAGACCTTGGGCTTGCTGATGCTGGTTGGCTCGCCCCACTCGAAGGCACCGCGGTCGTAAATGAGGCTGGCGGTTACGTCGTTGATCGAGCCACCCTTGGCCAGGATCTCGCTGATGTCGAAGAAGTACTTGACGCTGATGTGCTGGTCGTAGCGGGGGACATGGCTGGTTTCGTTGACCAGGGTGACGGTGACCTGCGAGCGGCAGCTACCCGCGCCGTTGCTGTTCGAGAGCGTGTAGTACTCGTTGCCTTCCGGCTCGAGTGGCGGGAAATTCGCCAGCGGACACTGGCCCTTACCCCACAATTCGTACTGGGCCGCGAGCGCCGCGATCAGCGAGATGTTGTAGTCGATGGTGACCTCGTTGCTGCCGTAGTCGGCGCGATTGTCGATGTGGCCATCGTTGCCGTCAGGGCCGTTGACCAGCGCGCCCCAAATGATGTGGCGGTTCTCCACCGGCTTGCCGGGCTCGCCCCAGATCGAGGCGTGGCCGGCGGCGTGGTGGGGCTGGAGGCAGTACTTGTTCGTGTACCCCATCATGTACGAGGTGCCGAGCGGGTTGTCGCCGAGGATGTACGCCATCTGCCGCTTGGCCCACGGCTGGATGGCGTTCACCGCATCGCTGTCCTCTACGCCAAACAGCTTGGCGTAGAGCAGGGCCACGAACTGCCCTGCTGAATTGTAGCGGGCGGAGCCATAGGCGTAGAGCACGGAGAATCCTGCCGGCGTCATGGCCACCGTGCCCTGCGGCCACTTCATGGAATCGCCGCGCGCGATGGTCGCCATGGCCTTGGCCAGCGGGTGGTTCAGGTCGCGCAGGATCTGCGCCAGCTTGAGGAACACGCCCGTGCGCACTGAGTTCCAATCGTGCGTCGCCGATTCGGCCCAGCAACTCGCGGCGGGGTTCTGCAAACAGGTCGTCTTGAAGCCGGGGAAGCGATCCAGCCAGCCGCCGCCATTGCCGTCCGCGCCGATAATATCGTCGAGATATGACTGGGTGCCGGTGGCGAGGTAGAGCCAGACGGCCGCCCAGGCCAGATCGTCGTAGGCGTATTCAGAGGTGTAGAGGCCGCCGGCGGCGGTCCCGACGCTGTCCGGGTATTTCGCGGCGAATTGGTAGAGTGCGACGGCGTACTTGAGCGATTTCTCCGCGTAGGCCGCGTCCTTGCCACTCATCACCAGCGAGGTCAGGGCCAGGCCGGCGGCCGCGCTCGCGGTCACGTCTGCGGCGGGCTTTTCCGCGGTGGCGAAATAGCCCTTGCGCGGGCAGAAGTCGATGCGGCGCAGTTCCGGGGGCATCCAACCGCAGGTGTGATCGGTTTGGTCGCCGACTTGTTGGGCAAACGCCACCAGGTTGCCGTTGCCGTCGAGGAAGGTTGAGCGCATGAAGTAGTCGTCAGCCCAGCGCAGTAGGTTGAACGCTTCGTCCTGCAGGCCGGTGGCACGGAAGGAATCCGGATACTCGTACAGGCTCCAAGCCAGGGTCGAGGCCGTGAATCCCGTGGTAAGCCCGAACTTGATGAAGTCACCCGCGTCGTGGAATCCGCCCGACAGGTCGACCTCGCCCGTCCCGTTCGGATCGAGAATGGCGCGGTTCTTGGTAATAAAGGCTTGCGACATATCCACACCCGTGGCGGCGGCCGGATCCAGCTTGATGTGCTGATCCATGACGTGGGCGTCGCCCCGCCACTGCACGTAGGTGTTGATCACGCCCGGTCCGGATTTGTTCACGTTGAGGAACCACAACGCCTTCTGGAAAGCTTCTGCCAGCCCACCCTCGGTGCCCTGGCAAGATGGGTTTTCAGGGAAATTCCTGGGGGGAAGAGTATTCGAGCAGTTCCCGGTATCGGGGCCGGTATCCCGGCCGACATCCGGGCCGATATCCGGACCGACATCCCTGCCAGCATCCCTGCCGGCATCCGGGCCGATGTCCGGGCTGACATCCCGGCCAACATCCGGGCCGCCAACCACAACCGCGGTATCCGGAATTGCGCCGTCGCGAAGCGGCTCCACGGTAACCCTCGGAGCATCCGGCAGCGGCGCCTGCCCCGCATCGGACAGGCCTGGTTCCACCGGCGGTGGCGGCGGCTCCCCGTCGGGAGGGTCGATGATCACGACATGGGGCTTCCCGGGTGACACCAGCGGGTGCGAATTGCAGCCGAAAACACCTGCCAGCGCTGCGGCCAGCACCCCGAAGTGCAGATGCTTGCAGGGGTGGTGATGCATGCAACTTGTCCAACACACGCGGCATCGGCTACGGGAAAGCCCGGGCAGCTATCGACAAACGCTACCACAGGGCGGCCTCACGGCCGCAACCAAAGGGAGTGAAGTGATTTACCTCGACGGCAACTCGCCGCCGAGAACGTAGAGGCGACAGGGGAGGCCGCAGAGTTGGAGAAGGGCAGCCTCACGGCCGCAACCGGCTGCATCTCGAAAGAGAGTCCCAGGTCCGCTTGTGGCAGGAAATGAATCTCGATCACGTGGTCGGCAGTCCTGACTCCAAGCCTGGCAAAGAGGCCGAAGTACCGCGTGAGCGGAATCTGGCCGAGAAGGCTTGTGCGACAATTTCACCAGAGCTTTGCCGAATCGAAGCAGCGGCGGCACGCGGCGAGGCATGGCGAGCTGGCGCGCCTGGTTCGTCACGGGTGCGCGCAGCGGCGGGGTAGGCAGCCACGCTTGCCGGTGGCGTCATGAGCTGACTAGTGACGCAATTCGTCTGCGACATCCGAGGCATTTGACAGCGAGGGCCATCCTGCGTAGAAGGACGCGAGGTTGACGCTAGGACCCCAGAGGTCCCGTCCTCTTTTACCCAAGGAGAACAACATGACCCGCACAATCAAGGTTCTTTCGACGCTGGCTCTCGGTGGAATGCTTTTCGCAACTACGGCCTGCGAGGACACGGTTTGCAAGGAGGCACTGGCCAAGGCCACGACCGCCACTGCCGATGTGCAGAAGACGGTGACCGCGCAGGCTGCGGAGATCAGCGGCTTGCGGGCCAGGCTGGCCGCAGCGGATCAAGCCACCGCGGCAGCGAAGAGGGAGCTCGAGGCGGCCAAGGCTGCTGCCAAGCCTGCTGAGCCCGCGGCTCCGGCTGAGAAGGCCGCCAAGGGCAAGAAGAAGTAAGCGGTTGAGCACGGGAGAGGGGGCCTCGCAGGATTGCCTGCACCCCCTTCTTGATGCCGCGGACCCGCCTCTCGACTGCGAGAACTCGTGCGCAGCCGGGGGCGGTTGAATCCGACGATGTTGATCCTCGCATTCGGCATCTCGGCACGGTCAAGCAGCCAGCGCATATCCATGGGCGCTGATCTCGAGAAAACAGTCCAAGGAGTCGCCGCATGGAGAGCTTCGTCTACCGCAACCCGACGGAGATTCTGTTTGGCAAGGGCATGATTGGCGAGATCTCCTCGCGCGTGCCGGTGGATCGGCCGGTGCTGATGGTGTGGGGCGGCGGGTCCATCAAGAAGAACGGTGTCTACGACCAGGTGAAGGCCGCGTTGGCCGGGCACCAGCTTGTCGAGTTCGGCGGCATCGAGCCCAATCCGCTGCACGAGACATGCATGAGGGCTCTGGCTTTGGTGCAGGATAAGGGCATCAAGTTTCTGCTCGCGGTGGGGGGCGGATCAGTGCTGGACGCGGCCAAGTACGTTGCGGCTGCGGCGGTCTTCCCTGGCGTCGACCCATGGGAGATCCTGCGCACCCATGGCAGTAGCGTGACCGCCGCCTTGCCCCTGGGGGCGGTGCTGACCCTGCCTGCCACTGGCTCCGAGTCCAATGGCAACGCGGTGATCTCACGCAAGAGTACGAGCGAGAAGCTGCATTTCGCCTCGAACTACGTCTATCCCGTGTTCTCGGTGCTCGACCCCGAGACCACGTTCTCGCTGCCTGCCAAGCAGGTGCGCAACGGCCTGGTGGATGCCTTTGTGCACGCGTGCGAGCAGTACATGACCTTTCCCGCGGCAGCGCTTCTGCAAGATCGGCTGGCCGAAAGCGTGCTTCAGACTCTGGTCGAGGTCGCGCCGCGCACCCTGGCTAACCCGCGTGACTACGCCAGCCGCGCGGACCTCATGTGGTCAGCCACCATAGCGCTCAACAACCTGCTTTCTTGCGGCGTGCCCGGCGACTGGGCCACTCACATGATTGGCCACGAGCTGACCGCGTTCTATGGCATCGATCACGCCGAATCGCTGGCTGTGGTCATGCCCGGCGTGTGGACCTACAAACTGGCGGCCAAGTCAGCCAAGCTCAGTCAGTACGGCCGCCGCATCTGGAACGTCGCCGACGCAAGGGCCGCCATTGACAAGACCGAGGCGTTCTTCCACTCGCTCAACATGCCCACGCGCCTGCAGGACTTCGGCATCGATGCCGAGGACGCGGCCCGCAAAGTGGGCGAGCGCTTCGCCAGCCGCAAGGTCGCCTTTGGCGAGCAAGGGGACATCAACGGCGCAGTCGCAGCCGAGATCCTGCGCGCAAGGGCGTGACGGTCACGCAGGCGCTCTACTGTGCCTTGCCGCGGCGGCGAACGAAGGGGGAAAGTCTTGTCCCGGCCGACGTGCCTTGCGGCGGCCTTGCTCCCATTGCTGAACGTCGGGGGCAAGGTCCGTCTTGACTTTCCCCCAAGCAACAGCGCAACCCGCCGCACACAACCAACTCGAGAAGGCGGGCGTGCGCTCGGTGGACGTGCGCACGCTGTGGCTCATTGAGTCCGGGTGACGGCGGTCGTCCACGGCACGCCGTCTTTGTCGCATGAATAGAACGAGTTGTAGCCGTTGACCGTGGTGCCCTTCACGTTGTTCGACCAGGAGCAGGTAGCCATACAGCAGTCCTGCATTTGAGTCGTGCTGAAGTTGCTGCCACTGCCGGATTTTTGAAGGAAGCCGGCGGCCTTGGCTTGCGGGACGGTGGCGACGTTCGGATCTGGTTTGGGCAGTGCCTGGCTCGCGAGCTTGCAGCCGGTGATGTTGGTGAG
>Ga0182017_10000789_pt1 | contig 24980 bp, 16 predicted proteins | sample 712E3DmetaG_FD_120492 | JGI IMG/M metagenome (GOLD analysis project Ga0182017, IMG submission 120492) | Permafrost microbial communities from Stordalen Mire, Sweden - 712E3D metaG | ecosystem: Environmental > Terrestrial > Soil > Wetlands > Permafrost | place: Sweden: Stordalen | collected... | reverse complement strand
TTACCAAGGTCAGCGGTCTTGCAAACAATTCTCGAACCGCCAATGCCAACGATACGCTCGTTTACACCGTCATCGATCCGAGCGGCGTGGATACGGTTTCGTGGACGCTTAACGGAACGCCTTTGGGAGTCTTGACGGCTGACGCCAATGGTCAGTATTCCATAAAAACGCTGCTTACCGTGTCACATACGAACAAGATCGTTTTAATTGCATACGACAAGTCAACAAACCACAATAAGAGCACGGATACGACAATCGTAAACTTCAACAGATCTCCGGTGATTTCGGGCGCGCACGACACCACAATACAAGAGCTTTCCACAATCCAGTTTACGGTTACGGCCACGGACCCGGATGGGGATAATAAAACGCTTTCCGCGCCGACCATTCCCGCGGGCGCGACATTCAATACGACGACCGGGGCATTTTCCTGGTCGCCAACGTTGACCCAGACCGGCGCGAACGCCGTTATATTCAAGGCAAATGACGGATTGGACACGACCACCAAGACCATATCCATTGTCGTCAGCAACATGCCCCCGCCGGTCATTGCCACCAGCACCGGAGACCAGACCAAATGCATAGGGTCGCCCGCGAGCTTTTCCGTGACGCTCTCCGGTACTCAAACGGTCACCTATCAGTGGAAAAATGACGCGGGTAACTTGACTGAGGGACATTATGCCGGGACCAAGACGGCCGCCTTGACTATAAACTCCGTCGTAGCGGGCGACGCAAACACCTATTCCTGCGTTGTGACCAACGCGGCGGGAAGCATTGCCACGAGCACGGGGGCGAAGCTGACGGTGAATGCTCTGTCTTCAACACCTGTCCTTGCGGCAAATGTTGCGAGTGTTTGCCCGCCGGGATCGGTGACATTCACCATTACCGGAACTTTGGGGACCGGAGCTAACTGGACGGTGTACGCAGGCAGTACAAAGCTTTCAACACAGCCGACAATTGCAAGCAATAGCTTTACAATTTCAAGTATCAATGCCGCAACTTCTTATTCGGTCAAAGCCGAAGGCGGATCATGCGATAATGCAAGCAGCCCACCGACGAGTAATTCCGTTTCAGTTGCCTTAACCAGTTTCAATGTACCATTCAATGCAAACGGCGGAAGCCCTGTGCCTTCTGTACAACCAATTATTTGCAATAGTACCGCGACGGCGCCGACGCAATCTCCTACTAAAACCGGTTATGATTTTGTTGGTTGGTACATAGACACTTCTTCATCATCGGCTTTTAATTTCAGTACGCCGATTACGGCGCAAATTATTCTTAATGCAAAATGGGCAATAAAGACGTATCAATTGACTGTCGTGGCAGGAACCGGGGGAACAGTAACGACCCCGAATAGCTCACCGGTAACGGTTTATTATGGCACGGCATCTTCTATCGTCGCAGTGGCGTCAAACGGATATGCTTTTGTAAATTGGACGGTGACTACCGAAACGGCGACTATTACAAGTGCTACGAGCCTATCGACAACTGTGACGCTTTCTTCAGGAAATGCCACGGTTACGGCAAACTTCACTCCTATTTATCAGGTAATGTATAATGGTAATGGCAGCCAAATCGGAAGCGTGCCATCCGATACCAATCATTATAAAGCGGGAGCAAACGTATCGGTATTAAGTGGAAGTAATGGTCTTATTAGAAATGGTTATGTGTTTGTGGGCTGGAAAGGGGGCCCTGCCGATACGAATACGAAGACTTTTACAATGCCCTCAAATAATGTAACCCTTAATGCACAGTGGGATGTGCGCGACACCGATGGAAATCATTATGATACGGTAGTTATCAATGGCGTGACATGGATGGTACAAAATCTGAAGACGACACGGTATAATAACGGCACATCCATTCCGCATATGAACGGTTCAACGGACTGGAGTACTCTATCAACACCCGCATATTGCTGGTATAATGATAGTATCAAAAATAAAAATAATTATGGGGCATTATATAATTTTTATGCGGTCAATACAGGGAACATAGCGCCAAAAGGCTGGCATGTTCCGACAGATGGCGATTTTGATGCTTTGATGAATTTCCTTCTTATCACGCCAGCTTATATCAATAATTTTGCGCCATATTTTGGTGGAACTGTTAGTAGCGGAATCTTCGGTGACAAGGATCTATCAGGCTATTGGTGGAGTTCTACTTTCATTGACCTTTCAGCAAGTATATTTTTAATTCGTAACTATTCAGGTCAAGTCGCGACGAACTCTGATGTATTGACGGATGGTTTAAGTGTCAGGTGCATAAGGGGAGATCCCCCGAAATAACTGTTTCGCAATATTTTTTTGCTTGACATAAAGATACTGTCTTCGATGCTCTCTCGTTGCTCAATCTCCAGATTGATGCATGTGACAATCTTCTGCTTAACAGACTTTGTTAAAATAATCTTACCTTATTTTAACGCTTCAAGATTTTTAGTCAGCTCTCTTATTTTTGCTTCATCGCCGGCAGCCTTGGCTAACGAAAGCGCTTTTTGGAGAAGCGGTATTGCTTCAGTCGCCTGATTATTCAGAAGATATACGAAGGCAAGATTATTTATCGTTTCAAGCCTATTGGGGTTGATTTCCAACGCCTTCTGGTAGTGAGCGATAGCCTCGTCAATTCGTCCGAGATGTCTAAGGATGAGGGCAAGATTATAATGAGCATCGCCGTAGGCGGGGTTGATGCTCAATGCTTTTTGGTAATAAGCCATGGCGTCGCTCATTTGGCCGTTCCTGTTAAGGAAAGTTCCAAGATTATTATAAGCGACATAGTTATTCTTTGTAACGGCAACGGCATGGGAAAAAAGCGTAAAGTCATTTTTCCAGTATCCAACTTGTTCTCTCGTTATGCCAATCAGAACCAAGACTACAAATACTATAACGATTTTTACTATAACCTTTTTATTGTTTTCAAGTCGGTCAACAATTGTTTTTAGTCCCCATGAGACCATTATAAAAATCCCGATAAAAGGAATATAAGTATAACGGTCCGCATGGGCTTGACTACCGATCTGCACGATTCCGATAACCGGCGCCAGCGTCAGGAGAAACCAGAACCATCCCATCACAAGATATTTTTTCCGTTTACTGCCTATTCGCACGGTTGCTGCCGTGATCGCGATGAGCAGCAGCGCACAGGCAACGGCTTTAACGGGAAATGGGTGCTGCGGATACGGGTAAAACACTGCCAGTCCCTCAGGCCAGACCGCCTGTTTTATATAAACGCAGTATGACACAACGGCATTTGATATCCTTGTTATAATGTTGAACCTGTTAAATCCGGCAATGGCCTCTCTTTGAGAAATTACGGTTATTGTTGCTGAAGCTATTGACAAAACAAGTAATGGCAACTTTTCCGCCACCAGTCGCACGAAACATCGCCGGTTCATTTCCAATCGTTCCAGCGGCCAATAATCCAGAAGCAGCAGTACTAACGGCAATGTCACCAGCATCGGCTTGGCCATTAAACCCAGCGCAAAGAGAATCGCAACCATTCCGTATCTACTGATTCCAGGACGATGCGTATAAAAAGCGTAGGCCCATAATGCGGCAAACCAGAATACCGCGCTGAGGACATCCTTCCGTTCAGCCACCCACGCCACGGATTCCACATGCATTGGATGTAAGGCAAATAGCGCAGCGACGAATGCGCTAAGCCAGATTTTTTCGGTTACATATCGTAGGAACCCGAATAAAAGCAGTGTTGCGAAAACATGGAATAACAAGCTTGTGAAATGATGCCCTGCTGGATCAAGTCCGAATAATTGGACGTCCAGCATGTGGCTCAACCAGGTAAGCGGGTGCCAATTGCTTGCGTAAACCGTCGTAAAAGCCCACCGGACGCCTTCCCATGACAGCCCTTGACGCAAGTGAATGTTCGTCGTTACATAAACGTCATCATCGTAATTGACAAATTCACTACTGAAAACGCCGCTGTAGACCACTGCCGTAGTTATTGCCAGCAGGAGCGCAAGGCCTATTGCGAGGCGCCGTTGTTTTCCGGCATTTTCTTCGAAAGCGCCGGCCACTATGTAACGTCCTTTGGCAGCAGAAGGCTTTGAGGGTTTCATTTTAATATTACTCATGCACTTTCAATGGCAGAAAAAAAATTCAGGTCCAGGAAATAGTATATATAAAATCTTTACAGACTCACACTTTTTCACATGCTTTCCAGCTTCCACTGCTTATACGCTAAGGTTTTCAGGAAAAATATAGGTGTTCCCGCGCATTATTGTCAAAAACAATAATGGCGGTCAATAATATTTTATTCTTCAATTATTGCCACCTGATAATCGCGTAAGCATTGCGGTTATTAGGTGACCTGTAAATAGATATATCGCGGGAGTTTCCGGGAACTGGAATTTGATACTAGAACATTAACCGACGCCCTTGAGGCAATGTATTTTTAATTACCTAACCCATATCTCTATCATGAAAACTCGCAACACTCAAAGGATATCTTCCCGCAGCGTCATTATCCTGCTCTATTTTTTTTCAGGAGTCAGTGCGCTCATTTACGAAATTGTCTGGGCGCGCATGCTCGGCCTGATCGTCGGCACGGCTGTTACCGCGTGGGCGGCCGTTCTGGTCGCTTATATGGGCGGCATGGCAATAGGGTCTTTTCTCGGCGGAAGAATTGCCGATCAGGTAAAGCGCCCCCTGCTGGTGTTCGCCCTATGTGAGACCGGTATCGGACTTTTCGGTATTTTCTCGCCCCCGTTACTGCATTATGTCCTGCAGTTCTGTGCAATAGTACCGCTGCTGTCGAGTCTGCTAACGATCATTGCCGTTATAGTGATGATCTTCGCCACGATGCTCATGGGCGCTACGTTCCCGTTGATCAGCCGCGCCTTTGTGAGCGATAACCTGCCGTTTGGCCGCGATATCGGAATACTTTATTCAGCCAATACTCTGGGAGCTATTATCGGGACGGTTACGGTAGGGTTTTTCCTTTTGCCTTTCGCCGGAATGTCGGCGTCGCTATTTGTCGCGGTGGCGGTAAACTTTGCGGTGGCATCCGGTACAATGCTTTGTATCCGGAATTATAAAGGAGAAACCGGCGGAATTTTTTATCCGAAAAGAACGGATAATTTTTTGCCAAAACGGCAATTGCCGGGATGGCTTTTTCCTTCGGTGCTTGCATGTTCCGGATTTTGCGCAATGGCATTTGAAGTGCTATGGAGCCGCGCTTTGGTTTTTTTCCTCACAAGCACGACATACTCATTCACCGCTGTTCTCAGCGTGGTGCTCATGGGGCTGGCGGGCGGAGGATTGGTCGCGACGGTCATTGCAAAAAAAACACGATATCCCGCCGCATGGGTAGCGACGTTACAACTCTTCATAGGCATATACGGCTTCGCTTCGCTGTTTATTCTGCCCGGTCTTTATTCAGTCATTCATTTCAATGAAGGTCAGGTGACGCATGTATGGCGGTACTGGATCGGCGTTCGGTATGCTTCCTGCTTTTTAGTAATTTTCCCGGCTGCGCTCTGTATGGGGGCCACTTTCCCGCTTGTCATCGGCGCGTCTTTCCGGTCAACCAACATCGCCGGCCGCACCATTGGCGCACTGACGTCGCTGAATACTTTAGGCGGCATATCAGGATCGTTGGCGGCGGCTTTTCTACTCATTCCTGCCGTGGGTATTCAGCGTTCGCTGCTGATTGTCGCTCTTATCAATTGTATCGGAGGGCTGGTGGTGGCGGTCTGGGGCACGAGGGTTTCCCGGCGCCTGATCGCGGCTGGTGTGATTGCGTTGCTTTTTTCGTGCTATTTGGGTCTGACATTTTCAGGTAAGCATCCAATTCTACAGTACAGCCGTCCGGATCATAATAATAATTATCCTGAAACAATACTCTCCTACAAGGAAGACCAGACCGCAAGCGTTGCCGTGCTGGAATCAATCCAAGGCCGCAAGCTTAATATTGACGGCTTTAATGCCGCCGGAACATACCATTACGAGTATATGCATCTGCTTGCTCATTTGCCGGTGCTGCTTTCACCGTCGCAGGACACCGTGCTGGTGATCTGCTTCGGCACCGGCACAACCTGTGGAACAGCCGCGCTCTACCCTTCGGTGGCAAGAGTGGACTGCGCCGAAATCTCGCCGGCAGTCATGTCATCGGCGCGATATTTTTCCAATGTCAATTATAATGCGGTAAACAATCCAAAAGTGCACGTAATTATCGGCGACGGGCGGAACCACCTTCTCAGGTCGCGGCGGCGCTATGATGTCATCACGCTTGAGCCCATGAATCCCTATCTGGCATCGGCGACTAATCTCTATTCCGCGGACTTTTACCGGCTTTGCCGTTCACGGCTTACGACGCACGGCGTCATGGCCCAGTGGGCGCCCATGCATGTTTTGTCGCCGCGCGAATACCGCATGCTCATCGCCAGTTTCGCGTCGGTGTTCCCGCACACATCGCTCTGGTTTTTAGGTACCGAGGGGATTCTTATCGGCTCCTTGGACCCGCTTCGGCTCGATCTCGATTCCCTGAAACGGAGGATGTCTCCGGCTGCGCCTATGGCTGATCTTGCGAAAATATCGCTGACCGTTCCAGCACGGCTGCTATCTTGTTTTCTCATGGATGAACAAAAGGTAAGGGAGTATATCGGCAACGTACCGATCATAAGCGACAATCTCCATGGCCTTGAGTTTTCATCGCCGCGCAGCAGGATTCTGCCTATAAGCCGGATGTGGCTTGAAAATATGAACGAACTGCTGATGAATCGGGTTACGGTCCTGCCTTATATCGAAAAAGCCGACGATAGCGCGACCGCTGAAATCACTCGTTATCAGGAGGCATCAGTTCTTATTATGAGAGCTGGAATTCTGAATGCTCAAGGAGAGTCATTCGGAGCGCTTGCCGCAACGGATTCCGCGTTGCGACTCATGCCCGGCGACACTACCGCCAAAACGATCAGGCGGGAGACCTCCGGAATGATCGTGGGAAAATTGGTGAATGAAGCGCGCAATTTTTGTAATCAAGGGCATCTTCAAGCGGCCGAGAGTGCGTATTTACAGGCGCTTACGGTTGATTCAATATGCGCTCCCGTCCAGACTGAACTGACGGGGTTGTATATATCTCTCGGCATGTTTGATAAAGTTTTAGAATATGCCCTGAAAGCGGTCACATCTATGCCGAGTGATCCGGCTATGCATACAAATCTTGCGGTCGTCTATTTGAACCTTAATCGGCCTGCTGATGCTGAAAAAGAGCTTCTCCGCGCCATAAGTCTTAATAATGATTTTGGACGTGCTTACTATTTTCTTGGTTCCCTATATCAGCAAGACGGCCGGAACGAAGAGGCGAGGAATGCATTTAAAAGAGTTCAAGAGCTGGGGTATCACGAGTAAATACCCAAACTTCACAAATATATGGAAATTAACATAATCATGGAAAATAATAAATCATTGACGCAGAAGAAAATTCAGGCTCTTCATTTTTTATCGAAATATAAGGCTCAATCAAGCGCCTTTTTTTATTTTACAAAGCATGTTTGATATTAAATCGCTTGTTAGTAATGTCGAAGCCGATATTATTGCCGGAGCAATATTATTATTAATCCAATACTCTTTGCCCGGAATAATGAAGTCAATTAAATTAATTATTAAAAACCCCAAAAAAAGGCTTATAGATGTACTGATAACAAATCTAAAAAAATATAAAGATTTCTTATTAATGCTTTTCCATTTATTGGTGGTTCTATTTGAATTTGTTGCAATATGTGACATAATCTATAGTTCCCCTTGCAATATTACAAAATTTAAACTGATTACATTGGGTTTTTATTCTTGGGTTTTCTTTACTTATTTAATGCTTTTGTTAAAGGACTTATTTGGCTTGGTTTTGTTAATAATCTTTAACTTAATTGTATCTGAAGTTAAAAGAGTAATTAAAAAAAATAGAAGCGCCCCGTAATTTTATTACCAAATGCTATGACATTTCGATATTTTATTCGGAAAGGGCGCACTCTGAAAGCGACTACTGAAATTGAGAAATTCATTTTGAAAAAACATGGATGAGAAGGTAAAACATAATGGCTGACAAATGGCACGATATCAACGCCCCCGGCGTCTGGCAAAAGCCAAAACAAGATACGCCTCAGTCAGGTTCCACGCAACCTGCGGACGCAGCCGACGACGCGCCACCGGAGCCGCAAAAGCCCCTTGTAAAACTTTCCGAAGGAAAGTTCGTCCCTCCGGACGAAGGCACGGAGATCAACAAGAAGTGCCCGGTCCAGGTAAATGTCGAATACCTCGACGATTCGGCGAAATCAATGCAGAAGGTCACGTTCAGTCTTTATGCAAATTATAATGACGCAGTCAGCAATTTAAGCCATTACGTTGACGGTTACGAAAAGGACGGTATTGCCCAAGCGGAAATGACCATGTATCCGCCGCCCGTATATCAGGAGGGCGACAGCGTCGATTATTTCTTCAAGGCCGAGCATATCCGCGGGGAAAAGATCATTGATAGCGAAGACTTGAACCTGCCCATGGAGACAAAATCCATAGTCCTCCAAAAGGGCGATTACGACGAAAACGGCGCTGAGACTTATAACAAAGAACAGTCCGGTGACAATTTCAAGCCGAATAATGTTGTAAAAAAACTCCAGCAAGATTTAATCACCATTTGTTTTTTACCCAAAGGTTCCGATGACGGTTTTTTTGGCGACCAGACGGACAAGGCTGTTAAGGAGTTTCAGGACTATGCCATTAAATTCGTACGCATGAAACGAAGCGTCGGGAAAACAGAAAACACAGACAAGGGCCTTGACCAGGAATCACCCGACGGCATCGTCGGCGAGAAGACTCGCGACGAGCTTGACAAATGGCTTAACAACAATTGGATCAAGCCCATTCCAACGCTCAGGCACGGCGAATACGATGACACCGGTGTTGATAACGGCAAGGGCAAGAAGGGCACAGACGACCACCACCAGGGTACGCCCGTGGTCGAGGCGCAACAGAATTTGCAAAAGGTTGGACTTTATTTAGATTTCAAAATCGACGGTTGGTTTCATGATAATATGTTATGCGGCGTCAAAGATTTTCAAAGCGCCGCCGCAGACGCGACATTTGTTGTTGACGGAAAACTTACTATATTTGATCAAAAGTTGACCGGATTTCGAAAAGAAGAGCTTTGCCCGGCAACACAGGATTATTTGAAGATGGTGGTGGATAAGCGTGGAGTGGTGCCGGATAAAATCAGTAAAGAATTTAAATTATTGGTTAGTACTGTTTATGGTGAAGCTGCTGGTTGTTCGGAAACTGCTTGGCGAACAATAGGGCATGTCATTATGAACCGACTTCATGATAGTGGCTGCAAATATTTTGCTCCTGCATCTTATCGGGAAAGTGTAACTTCGGTAATTTCCCAAAGTGGCTTTGATGCTTATACACAAAAGAACAAGCCATATTTAAGTGCATCTGCTTATTTTGATAATGAAAGAAAACCTCTCAACAACAATTTGGAGAAAATGATAAAATTGTTAAAACCAATTTACGACAAAACGGAAACTGATTTCACAAATGGGGCTGTTCTTTATTATAGCCCTCGTGCACAAGAGATATTTCATAAAGAAAATCCCAACATGTATCCTGAAAAACCTCGTTGGAAATTCGATGAACTTCAAGAAATTGCCATACCTAGTTTGGATTTAAATAAAGATGATTTCAAATTTTACAAATATAAATGAGAGGTAGAATGAAAAATATAGCAGTTTGTTTAATATGCTTAATGCTATTATTTCAGTTCAATTGTGCTAAGGGAAAAGAAAATAATCAGCAAAAAACTTCGATAGCAAGCTCACAAAAAAATATTGGAAAACACGTTTTAACAAGTGATTCCGTTGTAAATTTTCCCGCGAAAACGATATGCAATAAAGAAAAGTGCAGCACTTTTGTGGCTTTAAAAAATGGTACAAGAATATTTGCTGGAGAATATCCCAAAGAGCCTTTTTGTCAGTTAGCAACTTCAAATTTATTACAATTGACGATAAGTTGCGGGAGTCCATGCAATTATACTTCATATATAAACCTGACAAAAGGAATACAATCTAAATCATATTTTATGGTTTTGGCGATTGATACACTTCATGAATGGGTCGCTTTTTGCGATACAAGCGATATTAAAATATCCTCCATATTTGATTCAATAGGGACGCCAATTTCAATTAAAAGAAATTATTCACCTTCTGCGACTATGTCAACGGTAGTGGATTCCGCTTCTTTTACAAACACTATGAAGTTTGTTTTTCACTATTACACGGGAAAGGATTTCGCTGGAGTTTGGGACAGCGTTGAAGTTAAATTTCAATAAGAATTGCGTTGGCCTTATGGGAGGTTTTGTATGATTTATAAATCGACGGTAATCGTGCTGGCAACGGCATCAAGTTTACTTTATGCCGCGCCAAGGATATCCCCAACCGTTAAATCCTTCCATAGCATGACAAAAACCGAAGAATTCGTGAATGCGTTAAGACTCCTCGGAGCGCCCGATTCCGTATTAATAAAATACTCCGCTTTGGAATTCGCCGGAGCTTTGGAACTGATGGAGAAACCGGGAACCAAATCGCCGTTATTTACAAAAGCGCATTTTGAGCGGGCCGAAACATTCCGCGAAAACCTGGATTCCGATTCGGCGAAAGAATATGTGACCCAGGTTATTTTCGCGACCGGAAGCGATAAATTGGATAGAAAAATATACTTTTTTTTCGTACACGACGATGATGCGAACAATAATGCATTGAGGTGTTTCAAAGTGTTCGATGAAAAGCTCTGCGATCATACGCCTTCCTCCCCAATGACCTTCGGGTTCATTATAAACGCCAAGGAAAATTATAAAAACATTGAAATTAAAATCGTCCGGTGCGAATCATGCGGAGAACAAATATCATATTATAACGTAAATGACACACTGGAATTCAATGGGAAGTTTTTTTCGTATCGACAAGGTAAAGCCTTTGGCGCCGTTCATATAAACCGGTCGGATGAGCTGCAGGAAATGAATTCTCGGGATGAGAAATAAATAAAAGCGCTGGAAACCTGCAATCGGCTTCCAGCGCCTTTTTAAAAACAATTATAACTTCAGTTACTTTCCAATCATAACCGTTTTGACAAGTTTCTGCGCAGGCCCGGAACATTCCAATAAATAAGTTCCCGCAGGTATTTGACCCAATGCAATTGATCCATTGACCGGTCCCGCTGTATGCAAACCAACTTCTTTTCGACCGCTCGTTGAATATAAATTGATTGTATATTGACCCGAATACGGAAGAGATACAAGTACGCTCTTTCCGGTAATGGCTATATTGGATTTTTCTAAAGCTAATTCCTTCCTCGATTTCGGATTATTTGCCATCGTAGGTTTAAAGTTAGTCAATTGGATCAATCCAACGCTATAATAATTTTGCGTAAACGACTTGGTATAGGTTGCGTTGCCCGCCGTTCCTGTCAGTGTTACCGTCGCGGCAGAATCATAATGAGCAAGCTGAGCCGCATTGGCGATCTGCGTCCATTGCGCGGCTGAAGGGTTCGCAGGACTGGTAAGGCCTACCCAGGTTTGATAGGAATTGCTGTGAGTACGGTCAACGACCCAGTGTTCCATCTTGGCAGTAGTGCCAACAGATGGAATTCCGCTTATGGAAAGCGAAATGTTATCGGTTGTAAGGGAATTACCGGTGGTGTTATCGACATGGCTATAAACCAAAACATCAATGGTATCATTTGTCGCCGAAATGGTCGCCAGTGCGTTGACGCCGGGACTACTCGTGGTGCCGCCGGTACAACTTAGCTTAGATTTCCCGAGCTTATGAAGCAATTTGTAAGCATTAAACGCGGGTTTGGCCACATCCCATGATTGCGGAATACTAGCGGACCCTCTTGTAAGCAAACCATAACATCCGGCAAAGGCGCTAGAACCCCCCGTATTATTAGTCTCTTCATAAATATCGGAAATCGCCCACCAACCATAGTTGAAGGGCGGTGGATAAGTTAGCGTATCATTGGTATTGATCAGATGAATTGTTTTTGCAATAAAACTCGCGGCCATTTCATTATCATGTAGTGCGCGTCCCTGCGAATATGACGATCCCCACTCAGTGCAAAATATAGGGCCGGTAAAATTATTGGTTTTGCACACATCCACGATTGTTTTGTGAAAATTATTCAAGCTTACGGCGTCATTATCATGGGTACCACCGGCATCAAAATCATTCGAATATCGATGATAGGTCACGAAATCAAGTTTTTTCTTGGCAGTTCTGCAATGGGTGATGAGCGTTGCAATGAAACCTGGTGAAGAACCTCCATTTTCAGCGGGCCCTCCAAGCTTGACCAGAGAGTCTGTAGCCATTACTGCCACCGCCGTAGAATCATAAAGCCGCAAGTAGCCATTGTCGCCTCCGCCGGCTCCATACATCCAGTTAGGCTCATTCCAAAGTTCGAAATACCAGTTGTTTCTGACCTCCGCTGCGCCAAACCTGGTTTCAACATGCGAAACCAGATTGCTTATCAAGGCTTTCCATTTGTTCCAATCTTTCGGGGCATTGCTGTTTCCGCCCACGTTGTTATACCACACGTTGCTTATTTTCGTCGGGGACGTGGTGAGGGCGCCCGGCATAAAACTTATTTCCACCACCGGTTTCATACCAGCAGCAGCAATCGAATCATAGATCGCGTCGAAATTCGTCCATTTATAGACCGCGTTGCCTTGAGCATCTTCGGAATATACCGCAACATCATCGTCAAGAATGCCATGGCCCCTGATATATTGAAACCCTGCTTCGGCATGCGCTTTCTTGAGCGCATTGGAGATGTTCCTCCCATATGCGGAACTGATCACCGTGTAAATATGATCGCTTGCAACGACTTTTTCGTAGAACTTGTTCCACGAGCCGGTTTTCAAGCCGGCATTGACGTTTATTGAATAGTCAATCGCTTGAATGGGAAAATAAATGGAAATAATTCCCGTCATGAAAATCACCCACAACCTTTTAAATGCAATCATGGTTTTTTATTCCTTTGACTATTTTATAAAAACTAAAAAAAAGCCGCCGTCCTTCGCGGCCCGCGATCAATGCAGGCCTGAAAAACGGCAGCTCCAGACTCTTTTCACTACCAAAGCGTGAACGCTTACTCGTTGATCAGAAGTTTCTTCTGTAAACTTTGCTTCTCGCCGAGCATCCGCGCGATATACGCGCCCGGACGCATCCGCAATCCGCTGCCTTTCCATGCGTCCCACGACAAACTATTGTTTGTAAATTCTTTCGAAAAAACCGTCCGCCCCGACAGGTCGATGATTTCCAGCTTACCGTTTGAAAGTGATAGCGCCTTCACATTCAATGCGGTGTTGTTCTGCGGCTCGAGAGGCGTGTTGACGCCGCTGCCCGTTGGACATTTAGGCGGCGTCGGCAGCTTCGAACGAATAGCGATGATGTCGGCGGCATAGGTTGAAGGCGCGCTGTTCTGGCACACGGCAATACAGCCCTCGGGTATCCTCGCCGTGAGGTTTGCCAGAACCATCCACGCGGCATAGCCGCTGGGGTCTGCGGCCCCGCCGACCCCATAACCCGCATCAGCGATCGTGGGCGTTCCAAACCGTGTAAAAACCCATTTCCACGTGGGAAGCGTCGGGCCCTTGTTACTGAAGTAGATCTGGCCGGGCGTGCTCTGGCCTCCGGATGTGTTGACAAAGGTGAACCGTTCCTTCACCTTCATCGCGGCATACCAGGTATTATAAAAGGTGGTGTCTTTCCATGGAGAAATGTCCATGGAAAAAACCGAGTTGGGAGCATGCGCCAGAATGGTATCGAGTATCTGGTTCATATACGTTCCGGCTTCCGGCACTGTCAATGGCTGGGTGCCCCCGAGGTACTGGACGTAATCAGGCTCCATGCACCAGATCATCTTATTGGCCGAGCCGAAGGATGTCTCAGCCCCGGTAGCGTATATCGCGTATTGCTTCAATATGCGCGGCATATTTTGCCGTATGTATAGAGCGCCCTGCTGGCACAGGTTTGGGGTCCCGACATTGCAGTCTTGCAATCCTAAATCGCGCCGTGCGGTGAACGCAATAATGTAGGAGATAATGACCGGCGTCTTGTTGTTGGTTTTGCAGCTCGAGAATAAGGGCCCCATGTTGAAACTTTCCGCGCTGCCGGCCCAGCCGGTCATGTAATCGATCTCATTCATAAGCGCCCCGCTTGCGCTGCCCGCCCCCCAATGGAACCTGCATACACTGAAGAAGTTTTCCGCCGATGCCGCCTGCGCCAGGAACAAAAACACCATCAACGCGATGAGTGATTTTGCCTTCATAAAACACATCCTTTCAAAAATGTGAAGGGATACAAAAAATTGATCGCTTAACTTCAGCGCCCCATAAATCCGCTGACCTCAACCCGCCCTTCGGGCACCCTTCTCCTTGGCAAGGAGAAGGGCCGGGGATGAGGTAAGTTTTACGTCCCCTTGCGGCCTGCCTGCCGAAGCCTCGGCGCAGGCAGAGGGATTTTGAGGGGGCGATTTAAATGTATTATTCCGACAATCCGATCAACAAGACCGCGTCGCCGCAACGGGCGATATACGCGCCACGGGTCAGACCTTTTAAGTCAATTTCCACTTTATTGCCGACGGGCATTGCCTGCCGAACTACGCGTCCCCGCACGTCAAGCAATTGCATGGGCCGTATTCCTTCGGCAATGACTTTGCTTCCTAAAAACTTCAGGCCATTTAACTGGTGCTGAAAAGTAAGGGGCGCTTGGTCGATGGAATTGGGCGTTCCCGGCTCGCCATAAGGAATGCCGCGGCCCTGGGTGGTCACGAAAACACGACCGTAATGGTCCTCGTCGCCGGCAACGTTGTCCATCTGGCCGTACTGGTGCTGATCGTCGTTGACCCGCACCCAAGTCGCTCCCTGATCGTTGGAACGAAACACACCGATAACGCCGCCCACCGTCCCGATGATATAAACCGCGGGATACGATGCGGTCGGCGCGGCTTTTCCAAACCCAACCGACGTGACCGACGTAACCGTCGTCACGCGCGCGGCGCTTGCGCCGGAGCTCTTGGAGTGGTACAAATTGCTTCCGGCCGCGACCCACACTTCCCCTTCCATGCCGGGGACCGCGGCCGCGCGGCCGCTGCCGGAAAGCCCCGTGGTAGCGGCCGTAAACGTTGCGGCGCCGTCGGTGCTGGCGTAAAGGGTCCCGCCTGTAAATGCATAAAACTTCTTCGGATTGACGCGGTCGGATGCGATGCGGCCGCCCGAAACTCCCGAACACGTCGCCCAGCTTGCGCCGTTATTGGTGGAATAGCTCGAACCCACGACGAAAATGGAGCCGTCCGCCGAAACCGCCATGGAGGCGTTCGTCGGCTTGCTCGCAAAGGCTTTCCAGGTAATGCCGTTATCGGTCGAATAGCCGGAGCCGCCGGCGCCGCAATCGATCACGATATCGGGATTAAGTCCGGCGAAATCGACATAATTGCCGTTGCCGCTTCCAAGGTTTGCGACTATTCCATGTACCGAAGGTGTGTCAAGACTATCGGTAGGAAATCGCTGTATTCCAATATCGCCCAAACAGGCAAAGAGGGATTTCTTTACTGAACTGGTCAAACTCATGCCCACGGTCTCTTCAAAATTTTTATCGGTAAAGCTCCAGACAACTTGGCTCGCGGTGGCATTATCGGCATTTGTGCAGCACCAGACGCCCTGACCGGTCGTGTGGAAGACCCTCGCCTGGTTAAACGGATCGATCTGTATGTCGGAATCCCAACCGTTTGAACTGGGGCTTGCGCAGGTCGGAGGACCGAAACATAAATAATAGGCGCCAAGCATATTATGCTGGGCGGTTTTGCCTATGCCCGTCCAACTCGTGCCGCCGTTGGTCGTGCGGTAGATTTCATCGGGATTCCACCAGTCGATGGTCGTGCAAATCGCGTAATTCGGATCGGTCGCCGACACGCTTATTCCGCCGATGCCGCCGCCATGGCCGGTTGGATTAACATTGGTCCAGGCGTCGGTTGCGGTATTCAATTTCCAAACCGCGCCGGAGGAGGCGTTGCTCGGGCCCGCCCCACTGGTATAGGCAATCCACATGGTCCCATCCGACGCGATTACCCCATGATTGGGCATCAAGCCGGAAGGAGGCGTTGTTCCGGCAACGAGCGTCCAGGTAACGCCGGCGTCTTTTGACCGATAGAGGTTCGTTCCCGCGGTCGTGGCCGCCACGCCCACATAAATCGTTGACGAACCGGCGCCCGGCGTCCCGCTTTTTTTGTCAAACATGACAAAACTCAGGCCGAAGGGGCTCGTGCCTTTAACCGGGAAACTCGCGACCGTGGCCCAGGTGACGCCGGCATTCGCGCTTTTCCATAGACCCGTTGTCCGAGAGCCGAAATAAAGAATGCTCGTGTTATTAGGATCGACCATCATGCGGTTTCCGAAACTGCGGCCATCGGCATTGCCTCCCATGGGAGCGGCGATTGTTTCGAAGGTCCATGTAGCGCCGCGATTGGTTGATTTAATTATTGCGCCGTTTGGGCCGAGGTATGTCCCCACTGCCATATAAACAGTATTTGAATCCACCGGGTCGGGAGCAATGGATTCCACGCCGATGTATTGCTCTTGGGATCTTGGGAGCCAATCCATGAGCGGAACCCAACTGCCGTGCGTGTCGTCCCATCGATAGGCCGAGCCCATGTCCGTCCGGGCATAAAGCATACCTTTTGCAACCGTGCTGAATATAAGGCCGGGAACAAATCCGCCTCCGCGAATTGCAACGCTCTTCCAGACGTATGACTCGGTAGTTTGAGCGAACACAGGGGAAAAGCAGAAAAACATATATGCAACTAATCCAAAGAAAACTACTTTTTTTTGTTTCATTCGAATTTCCCCTTTATTTAATCGTTTAATGCTTAGCGAATTTATTAACTTGTTTTTTCCAAAACTATACCAGAGTATACCAAAACATTAATAACATATATAAAAAAAGGGTGTCTGTCAACTTTTTGTTTAGTTTTTTTTAAAAGATCAGCACATGTTATATTTGTAATATATTGATTTTTAATGAGATGTTAGATAATATTGTTTAGTATTTTTACGGGGGTGAGGCAAAAGCCGAAACCCCTGGTTGAAACATCATAAGAATTTAGTTAAAATATAATAATTTTACTATTCTCATTGAACGCATTATTCATTATATTTATACTTTAAAAATCCTAAAAATGGCCATTTCAAATCAATCAGGAGATTTTATGGTTCGTTTTACCCCGCTTGCGGCGCTGCTCTTCACCGTGTTTATCTCATCAATTTCCGGCCAGACATCCTGGTCGATTTCTTCGCCGGGTGACAAGGTCAAAGGCACGGTTCAGCTTGCCGACCTCGGCGGCACGGCAGATTATCCCGCGGGCAACCGGCTTTACTTTTCAGTATCATCGGGCGGGCCGACGGCATATTCGGAAGTGGTGGAACCGTCGCCTATGGGCCTGGTTCGGTCGGACAAGAACTTCGTCGATGGGCTCGCGTTTGTTTCCGAAGGCCAGCAGCGCACGATAGATTCATCCTATACGATGATTACCGGCAAGCGAAAGGCATGCAGGAATTACTGCAATGAAAAAACGTTGACTTTTCAAACAACAACGGGCGGGACCGCGCTGGAAATCATCATGCGCGCTTATGACGACGGGTTCGCATTCAGATATGTGTTTCTTGAAACGAATTCAACCCCGGTATCGATAACAAGCGAGGCAACCGGGTTCAAAGTTCCGGCCGGTTCGGTCATGTGGCTGCTTCCCTATAACACCACGGGCGACGCTTATGCTCCGGCCTACGAGGACATATGGGAACGCAACGTGCCGGTCGGCGCCGGGCCCGGCGTTACCAAAAAACCAATCGACAGCACCTGGTGCATGCCCGCGCTTTTTAAAACCCCGGCGGGCGGCTGGGCGCTTTTATGGGAAACCGATGTATTGCCCACGTACTGCAATTCTCGTTTGAGCAAGGCAAGCCAGCGCGTATACCGTATCACCTTCCCGCCCGCGAATGAGTGGCCGGGCATCGCGGGCGCAACGTCGAGTCCGTCAAGCACGCTTCCCTGGACCATGCCGTGGCGCGTAGTTATCACCGGCATGTCGCCCGGAACGATCCTCGAATCCACGCTCTCCACCGACCTTGCCACGCCGTGCGCGCTCAGTGACGTCTCGTGGATAAAACCCGGACGCGCTTCGTGGTCGTGGTGGTCCAACAATACCAGTCCCACGAATTACGGCCAGATTACACCTTTTATCGATCTCGCGCAGACCATGACCTGGGAATACAGTTGCGTGGATGCCGGTTGGAACACCATGACCGGCGGCACATGGCAAAGCCTGGTGACCTATGCGGCGGGTAAAAACGTGGGCATCACCCTGTGGTATAATGCCTGCGGGCCGTATAACACCGTGATTACAACCGCCCCGCGCGACAAACTCTACGATTCATTGGCGCGTAACAATGAATTCCAGACCATCAGCACCGCGGGAGTCAAGGGCGTAAAAATCGATTTCTGGCTCAGCGACAAGCAAAAAGCCGTCAAATATTATTTCGACGTTTTCAGGGACGCGGCAAAGTTTCATCTTTTAGTCGATCCTCACGGATGCACGATCCCCCGGGGCTGGCAGCGTACGTATCCCAATTGCATTACCGCCGAAGCGAACAGGGGCGCTGAAAATTATATCTGGTACTCCGATGATGCGGCACGCTTCCCGTGGCAGAACACCATGATGCCATTTACAAGAAACGCGGTAGGGTCAATGGACTGGACGCCCGTCACGTTTACTAATATCGCCAACCCCCACTTGACCACCTACGGTCACGAGTTGGCAACCTCGATAATTTTTGAATCGGGCGTCCAGCACTTCGCCGACAAAGTGGCAGGCTATAACACACCCATTATAACCACCGGCGTCCAGACGTTTCTCAAGCAAGTTCCCGTGACCTGGGATGACACGAAATACGTACAGGGATATCCGGGAAGCTGGGTGGTGCTTGCGCGGCGCAAGGGAAACGACTGGTATGCGGCGGGAATCGCGGGAGACACGGCGCGCAACATGACCGTTTTGCTTTCGTTTCTTTCAAACTCACCGGCAACGTATCAAATGACGCTCATTACCGATGGCGCAACCGCCACAACCTTCAGCGAAAGCATGGACACGGTGGGTTCGGGAGATTCAATCAAGATAAACACTCCCCTTCGCGGCGGATGGGTGGCTAAATTCCTGAATATAATCCCTCCGGTCGCGGCTCCGGAAGTTTCGCACGTAAAACCTGGTTTCGATGCTGTTTCGAGGAACTTCATTGTCGCGAGCGGGTCGTTTACGCTTCCCGCCGGTTATGCGGGAAAAAAGGTTTTAATTTCATTTTTCAGTCCTAATGGCGGTCTTTTAAAAAGCGCCGTTATTGAAAAACATAGTATCGACCTGAAGAGAGACTTTTCGCTTCCGTCCGGGGTATTCGTCGTGAGGGCCGCGATACAATGATTTGTAAGGATAACCGCTCATGACAGAACTTCCCGGCCCTTGTTCCTTGTCAATAGTTATCCCGGTCTATCGGGGCGCCCAAACCATCGGGCCGCTGGTTGATTTGTTGATCGATACCCTCAGTAAGGAATACCTGCTTGAAATCGTTCTTGTCAATGATTGTTCACCCGATGATTCTGAAACAATGTGCCTGCAAAAATACCGGGCGTACCCGGACATCGTCAGATTTTACAGCCTCGCGAAGAACGTCGGGGAGCACAACGCCGTCATGGCCGGACTCAATAATTGCTCCGGCGAATGGGTCGTGATAATGGACGACGACTTCCAGAACCCGGTTTCCGAAGTGCGAAAACTGGTCGCCTTCGCGCGTGAACACAGCTTTGATGTGGTTTACACATGGTACCAACAAAGAAAACATTCCCTCTTCAGAAGAATCGGCAGCTCCCTGAACGACCAGCTTGCGACAATTCTTCTAAAAAAACCGAAAAACCTCTATCTGTCGAGTTTTAAGGCGATCCGTCGTCCGCTCGTCAATCATATCATCACCTATACAGCGCCCTATCCTTATATTGACGGCCTGATCCTCAACGCCACGAACAATATCGGCAAAGTCAAGGTCGAACATCATGAGCGGGCCACCGGGGCGTCGGGATATACGCTGAAGAAACTGGTCTCGCTCAGCCTGACGATGTTTACCAATTTTTCGGTCGTGCCGCTCAGAATCGCGACCGGAATCGGGTTCATGTTCGCCCTTCTGAGCTTTGCGATAGGCGTGGAAATCATCATCGAACGCCTGACGAACCCGACCCTCCCGCCGGGTTACTCATTCACGCTCTTTTTCAGTACTCTTTTTGCCGGAATACAATTGATCGCCATCGGATTGGTCGGTGAATATGTCGGACGCATTTTCGTGTGTATGAACAAGCGGCCGCAATATTTCATTGGTAAATCGTTTGGCCCAACCGAACAAAAAATAAATTGACAATGGAAATAATTGAATACGAAACGATGTTTTCCGTTGAAAACGATTTCTGGTGGTATCGCGGTCTTCACGATCTCGTTCTGCGGTTCGTCCGGCCCGCGGCGGGGCCGAATAAAACGCTCCGAATACTCGACGCAGGCTGCGGCACCGGGCGAATGATGGAGTTGCTGCTTCCATTCGGGGATGTCGAAGGGTTCGACTTTTCCGGGGAAGCTGTAAGGTTCTGCGCCCAGCGCGGCCTTTTAAACGTTTCACGGCGGGACATGACGACCTGGCACGGCGGGTCCGGCCTCTACGATGTCATTATCAGCCTTGACGTGCTGTGTCACAAATCAATCATCGACGAGGACGCAATAGTCAAGGAGTTCCATCGCGCGCTCAAACCCGGAGGAATACTTATTGTCAACCTTCCGGCGTTCGAACTTCTCCGGCGGCGCCACGACAGGGCCGTGCATACCCGGAAACGTTTCACCAAAAAAGAGACGGTCGCCCGGTATGAGGCCATGGGCTTTTCCATCAGCCATGTTTCATACCGCTTGCCGCATTTATTTTTAATTATATTTTGTAAAAAGTGGGCGGAACGCTTATCGGGAGACAAGGGGACCGAATCGGACCTTGCAATGCCGCCCCGCTGGCTGAACGCGCTTTTAACCTGGTGTAATCTATTTGAAAACAGATGTATTGCCTCAGGCCTGTCGTTACCGTTCGGCACTTCATTATGTATCGTTGCCAGGAAATAAAATTCGCCTTTTTCAATTGCTGTATCGTGCTCTGCGATGTATGAAGATTTTCAATAAAAACCAGCCTCTGTCTCTTGACGCAGTCAAGCGGGTCTTTCGGGGCCTGACGGACCTTGACCGCCCTGCCGTGCAGATCTTTATCCTGGCGTCAATTGGCGCCATCATTACACTTACCACAATTTCATGTGATTTTATCGGCGCGCTTGAAAAAACCGATTCCGACGTTTCTTACTACACAATTCAATTACAACAACTTATCCTCCATCGGCAAACGAACCTGACATGGCCCCTTTTTCGCGTTTTCGTTCCCGCCCTTTCAATAGTCACTTCTTATTTCCTTCATATTTCATACCGGCATTCCATGCAACTGCTCAGCGTGTTGTTTATGGTTCTGATTGTTTGTTTTATCTATGGAACAAACAGGAATTCATTGAAAACCGCGTTTTACACTTCAGCGTTCTTTATTTCATTTCCGGTTGTCATGCTCTACGCTGGGACATATTTCATCGAGCTGCCGTTTCTGGCGTTCCTTTTCGCTTCGTTCTGGTACTGGGACCGTTTTCTTCATTCATGGAAGAAAACCGACTTCGGATTGACTGCTTTTTTTTCGATTCTGGGTTTGCTTACCAAAGAGGCGTTTCTCGTGCACTTTGTCATTATGGGACTGTATGCACTGTTTTTTTTCACCTATAGGAGAAAAACCATTCTTTCCGTCTATCTGGCGATGGGGGTGGTTTTAACCATGTTATTTTATTTTCATTATGAATATTTTTTTAGCACTGTCAAGCATCTTATCGTCAATCCCATTTCCACGAATACGATCACGACAAATTTTCAACCCCTCGAAATGCACGATATTAAAGTATTTTTTTCATCATTCCGGGGCGGCTTCATCCATGTTGTCATCAATTTCATGCTGACATTCGGGATGACGCACGCGCTTATTGCGTTTTTTTGGAAGCTGCAAACTCGCAGGCGCCCCGCCATGCTGATCTATTTCGGCGGTCTTTTTCTCATGCTCATATTCATTGCCATCAACATGAATACGGGGCACCGCTATTCATTGCTGTGTTTTGCCCCAAGTTATCTCCTCTTGATCTCAAAAAAAATTTCCGCCTTTATCCACGACCGCAGGTTGCCTTTGTTTTGCGCGACAAACGTTACAGTCAATCTCCTGATCGTCGTAACCTATGCCGTTTTACAGCACGGGAAATAGATAGCGGGGATGGCTTATTTCGGGATTGTCGCGATTTTCCGGGTGATAAAGGAAATGTGCATTATTTCCTCGTTAATTATTTTTTCAAGGTCATTTTTCCCGAGATGGTCGGGCACCATGTTCTTCATGGTTGTATAGAGGACAACGGAGTCCTTCTCAAAGGAAAGGGCCATATGAAGAATATCCAGCGGGGATTTCGCGTTTGCTAGAAGAGCTGAGATTTCTTTATTAGCGACGAAAATGTGGCTGTCCGCCGCCGCTTTCAAGTACATTCCAAGTTCATTGTTGGGATCGTATGACGTCTCCTGGCGGGCGGCCTCGGGCAATCTGGCCTTGAGCGCCTCAAAGAGCGCGACGTGTTTGCCTTCCCATTGTCCAAGCTCCTCGCACAGTTTCCTCACCTCGGCGTTTTTCACCGACTTTGCGGCTGCGATATAGAACGCTAAACCGTTCTTTTCGATTTCGACCCCCATCTGGTAAATTTCTTCGGCATTATAGACTATGGCCATTCAATCGCTCCTTTTGAACGCGTTGGTTTTTACGTGGCGGGACGTTTGCACGATCCGCCGTATTGTTCGAAGTTTATCCAGTCGATGTTAAAAAACGAAGACGGGACCGTGCCTTTGGGGTAGACGGTAAGCTCCCCTTTGTCGAGCACTCCCTCGAGGTTTTTCCAGGAAAGCTCCGTCTCCTGCGCATTGACGAACAACGTATGGTCCCCGCGGATGGCGTCAAGCAGCAACCGTTGATAGGCCTCCGGTATTTCGCTGTCGAAGGAGTCGCTGTAACAGAAGGTCATATTTGTGTTCGTCAACTTAAGTTCGCCGCCCGGCTCCTTGCTCGACATGCTGAGAATGATGCCCTCTTCGGGTTGGATCATGAAAATTATGGTGTTCGGTGTTTCCGGCATGCGATCGCTGAAAAGGTCAAAAGGCTGGGGTTTGAACCTGACGCCGATTTCTGTTCCGCTTCTGTCAAGCGCTTTGCCGGTGCGCATATAAACCGGGACGCCGGCCCACTGCTCCGTATCGATGTGAAGTTTCAATTCGGCGAAGGTCTCGGTCGTCGATTGCGGGTCGACCCCTTTTTCGACGCGATATCCCTCATACTGGAACCGGTGGCATTCCTGGACGCTCAGCGAGCGCAAAATATCGGTTTTTTTATTGCCGATGTCCTCGGCCCGCAATGTCTGCGGCATGTCCATGGTCAGCAGGCATAAAAGCTGCGTGAGATGGTTCTGGACCATGTCTCGCAGGATCCCCGCCTTATCAAAATAGGCGGCCCTGGTTTCAACGCCCTGGGTTTCGGTGGCGCTGATCTGGATCGATTCGATGTAGCGGTTGTTCCAGAGCGGATAAAACAGGGAATTTGCAAATCGGAACACCAGTATGTTCTGGACCGTTTCCTTGGCAAGGTAATGGTCGTTGCGGAAGATGCGCGATTCATCGAAATATTCGGACAGTTGCCTGTTAAGGTCGTGGGCCGACCGGTAATCGGAGCCAAACGGTTTTTCGATGATGATCGAAGTCTCCGGGCCGAAGCCTTCCTCGATCAACTCTTTCGCGGTCGAGGAATAGACCTGCGGCGGCAATGCAAAAAAAACAATGGTCCTGGAAAATACCCCCTTGGTCCCGACGAATTTTTTGAGGCCGGGTATTCCCCGATGGTAAAAAAGCGTCGAGGCAAACTGGGCGGGGACCTTGAAAAGCCCCCGAAAACCCTGATCATTGCAGTCACGGCGGCCCGAACCGACGATCACCGTCGATGTGTCTATTTCCCCGCGCTCACAGAGCCGCAACAGCGCCGGAATCAGCTTGCGTTTCGCAAGGTCACCCGACGCGCCGAGAATGACGATGGCAATTCTTTGATCGTTCATGGCATCTTTTACAACTTGTTTTTTTTCCGGCGGTTTTTCCGGAACGTCCGGCGTTCGTCCCTACCCACCCTTTACACATGGCACACCGTTCATCGGAACACCATTGACAAAAACGGCAATCCGGGCACGGGTGTTTCTTACGTTTGTTCAAATAGACTAACCTTAAAGCTATTGACCGGCGTTTCCGTCACCTCATCCCCAGCCCTTCTCCTTAGTAAGGAGAAGGGTGCCCGAAGGGCGGGTTGAGGTCAGCGGTCCCCTATTCCGGCGAGAAGTCGTCTTTCCCCACGCCGCACAAAGGGCACACCCAATCGGGGGGCAGGTCCTCAAACGGCGTTCCCGGAGACACGCCGCCGTCCGGATCGCCAATTGCCGGATCATAAACATATCCGCACGCGTTACATATATATTTTTTCATGATGACCTCCACTTACCAATTTTCAGCCAGAACTTCAAAATGCTTTTGTTCATGATTGCATGCCGGGCACATCTTGGGCGCTTCAGGTCCTTCATGGATATACCCGCAATTGCTGCACCGCCATTTGACCGGTTTGTCTTTTTTAACGACATTCCCGGTCTTAATATTTTCGAGAAGGGCCAAGTACCGCTTTTCATGTTGTCTTTCCGCGTTCGAAATCGCCGTGTA
>Ga0182017_10000788_pt1 | contig 24999 bp, 22 predicted proteins | sample 712E3DmetaG_FD_120492 | JGI IMG/M metagenome (GOLD analysis project Ga0182017, IMG submission 120492) | Permafrost microbial communities from Stordalen Mire, Sweden - 712E3D metaG | ecosystem: Environmental > Terrestrial > Soil > Wetlands > Permafrost | place: Sweden: Stordalen | collected... | reverse complement strand
TGGTAGCTGATCCAGCGCGAGATGATGCGATACTTGCCCGCTTTCCCTCGCTCCAGGTGGTACTGGTGGGCCAGCTTCATGGCGGTCTCGGTCGCCTCGGAGCCGCCCGAGAGCAGGAGGATGTGCCCCATTCCCTTGGGCGCCCAGGCGGCCAGCTCTTCACAGAGGGCCATGGCCGCCTCGTTGGCAAAGGAGCCGCCATGCACGAAGGCGACCCTGTCCGCCTGCTCCTGCATGGCTGCGACGACCTCGGGGACGCCGTGTCCGATGTTTACCACTGAGATTCCTCCAACGGCGTCGAGGTACTCGCGCCCCGCCCGATCGTAGAGGAACACACCCTTGCCGCGGGTAATGATCGGATAGTTCTTCGTGAAGTCGCGGAAGACTTGCGCACCCATGTCCTTGAACCTCCTAACAACGTTTGGCGGTTCGACGGTCTTCTAGCCCCGCAGGTCGGCAGGCAGCGACCTTTCCACGGCGCCGAGCGCCTCCCCCAGAATCGACACGAGGTCGTCCACCTGAACCGCGTTGATGATGAAGGGGGGCGCCATCAGGATGTGATCTCCCTCCACGCCATCCACCGTCCCGCTGCCCGGAAAGATGACGAGCCCGCGAGCGAAGGCTTCCTCGAAGAGTCGCTTGCCGAACTTGTACTCGACCGGAAACGGCTGCTTCGTCTGCTTGTTCCGGACGAACTCCACCCCGGCCATCAGTCCCTTGCCCCGCACGTCGCCCACCGTCGGATGGGCGAGGAGCGTCTTGAGCCCTTCCTGCAGGTGCGCCCCCATGCGGCGGACGTTCTCGATCAGGTTCTGCTCTTGGATGATGCTCAGGACCTCGATCCCGACCCGCGCCGACAGGGGATTCGCGCAGTAGGTGTGGCCCCCGCGGAAGTTGCTGTGTTTCTCCCGCAGCAGGTCCATGATCTTGTCCCGCAGGATCACCGCCGCCAGTGGGGTGTAGCCCCCCGACACTCCCTTGGCCGTGGCGATGATATCCGGGATCACGCTCCAGTGATCCACGGCAAAGTTGGCTCCTGTCCGCCCGAAGCCGGTCATCACCTCATCGGCGATGAAGAGGACATCCTGCTCGTCACAGATCTCCCGGATCAGGGGGAAGTACTCCGGCACTGCCGGAACCGCCCCCAGCGCCGCACCCACCACCGGTTCGGCGATGAAGGCCAGGACGTTCTCTGGCCCCTCCTGCCGGATGGCCTTGCGCAGGGCCCGGGCGCATTCCAGATTGCACTTCCCGTGGGTCAGGCCAAAGTCGCAGCGATAACAGAAACACGGCGGGATCTTGACCGAGTGGCCCATCATCGGACCGTAGATGCGACGCCGGTAGGTGATCCCGCTCACGGTCATGGCGCCGAACGTGTTGCCGTGGAATCCTTGCCAGCGCCCGATCACCGTGCTCTTCCCCCGGTTGTTTCGCTCGAACTCGTACTGCCGGGCGAACTTCACCGCATTCTCGACCGCCTCGGAGCCGCCCGAAAGCAGGAAGGTCTGCTTCATCTCCGGCGGGGAGATCTCGGCAATCTTCTGGCAGAGCTCGATGTGCGGCTGGTTGGCGAAGCAGTGGGCCGGGCTGAAGGCGATCGTCTCCGCCTGTTTCGCCATCGCGGCGGCCACCCGCTTGTTGCCGTGACCGATGGACGTCACCACCGACGAGCCTCCCGAGCCGTCGATGTACTTCCGCCCCTTGGTATCGAACAGGTAGATCCCCTCCCCGCGCTCGACCACCGGATACTCCCGCTCCAGGTCCCGGAACACCACCCGGCTCAGATCCCAGCCGACCACCGCCTGCTTCATCGTGCCATCTAGTTCCATGGTCTTTCTCCTGTCGGCCCCGCACCAGGCCACGAGACCGTTGATTGGTAAACCGCTCAGAGGATCTTCCCCAAGAACTCCTTGGTCCTCTGGTGCTGCGGCCGGTCGAAGACGTCCTCCGCCGTCCCCTCCTCAACAATCCGCCCCTCGTCCATGAAGATCACCCGATCCGCGACCTCGCGAGCGAAGCCCATTTCATGGGTGACCACGATCATCGTCATTCCGTCTCGTGCCAGTTGCTTCATGACATCCAGAACCTCGCGCACCAGTTCCGGATCCAGAGCCGACGTAACCTCGTCGAAAAGCATCAGCTTGGGCTGCATGCAAAGCGCTCGGGCGATCGCCACCCGCTGCTGCTGGCCGCCCGAAAGCTGCGACGGGTAGGCATCGGTCTTGTCCTGAAGGCCCACCTTGGCCAGGAGGGCCAGGGCGGATTCGCGCACCTCGGCCTCGGGACGCTTCCGCACGATCACCGGCGCCAGCATCACGTTCCGCAGCACGCTGAGATGCGGAAACAGGTTGAAGGACTGGAACACCATCCCGACTTCGGCCCGGATCTGTCGGATATTCGTCTTGTGGTGATCCAGTCGAATCCCGTCGACCCATACCTCGCCCGACTGGACGGGCTCCAGGTAGTTGAGACAGCGGAGCAGCGTGCTCTTGCCGGATCCGCTGGGACCGATGATCACCACCACCTCCCCGCGGGCGACTTCCAAATTAACACCTTTGAGGACATGGAGATGTCCGAAGTGCTTGTGCGCGTCCTTGACCTTAACCACTGACTCCCAACCTCCGTTCCGCGTACATGGCCATGCGAGAGAGCGGATAGCACAACAGGAAATAGAGCCCGGCGACGATCCCAAACACCTGAAAAGACAGGAAGGTCTTCTCGGTGAGGATCTGTCCAACCCGGGTCAGCTCCATATAACTGATGACCGAGATCACCGAGGAGTCCTTGATCAGTCCGATCAGCAGGCCGACCCCCGGCGGAATCATCACGCGGAATGCCTGGGGCAGCACGACCCAGCGCATCGCCTGGACGTACCCCATCCCCAGGCTGCGGGCGGCTTCCCACTGGTCCTTGCCCACCGACTGGATCCCCGCGCGGACGATCTCGGCCATGAAGGCACTAGAGTTGATCATGAGAGTCGCGATCCCGGCCACCAGGATCGGGACCTGAAAGCCGAGCAATGGCAGGGCAAAGAATACCAGATAGAGCTGCATCAGAAGGGGCGAGTCGCGGACGATCTCGATATAGGTCGCCGCCGGCCAGGACAGCCAGCGAAGGCGAGAGGCTCGCGCTAACCCCACAAAGAGGGCGATCACGAGCCCCAGCCCGAGGCCAGCAATGCAGAGAAGCACTGTGTTGCCGAGCCCCTGGAGGAACAGAAGAGCATCATAGAAGTTCAGGCGATCTTGAACGTATTGTGGCATGGCCGATCAACATGCTCGCCGACGAGCGATGGGTTCAGGCGGGACGGCGGAACAGCCTCCGTCCCACCAGTTTCAGAGTTCCTGAGACCATCAACGTCATGACAACATAGATCAGGGTGAGAACAATGTACGTCTCGAAGGATCGGAAGGTGGTGGAAGCCAACTGCTTCCCGCGCATGGCAAGGTCCTCCACCGCAATCGTCGACACCAGCGAGGACCAGAGAATGATGCCGACAAACTGATTGCAGAGCGGCGGGTAGATCACACGAAAAGCTTGCGGGAAGACCACACGCCGCATCAATTGCGGATAACTCAACCCCAGCGACAGCCCTGCCTCGAACTGCCCCTTGTGAACGGCCTGGATTCCCGTCCGGATGATCTCCGTGAGATAGGCACTGTTGTTCACCACCAGACCGATGAGACCGGCGACGTAGTTCGGCACCTGGATATCGACCTGGCTCAGACCGAAATAGATGAAGAAGAGCTGGACCAGCAGCGGGGTGTTCCGAATGAACTCGACGTACCACGTGGCAGGCCCGTGAAGCCATCGGATCCGGGACATCCGACAGAGCGCCCCCGCCGTCCCTAAGACGAAACTGAAAAACAGGGTCAGGATCGAGATGTGCAGCGTCGTCAGGGCGCCGTCAAGGAGCATGGGAAGATCCTGAAAGACCGGACGAAACTGAAACACATATCCGTGCATGAGCCGGCGAACCTCTTCGGGAGAACAGGGAAGACGGGTGTCACCCCCGGCCCAAGGCCGGGGGTGACACCGCGATGCAACCTACCACTTGGGGGAGACGGGGAATGGCTCCGCCGCGAACCAGGCCTTGTACAGCTCCTTCATCTTGCCGCTCTGCTGCAGGCGGTAGATGAAGAAGTTCATGTAGTTCAGCCACTCCTGATCGAACTTCCGGACGCCGAAGCAATACGGCTGGAAGGAGAGGGGTTTATCCAGAAAGCCCAAGCTCTTGTCCCGCCCGGCATGGTACACCGTGTAGGTGTAGTCCTCAATCTGGGCATCCGCCTTGTTCTGCTGAACGGCCAAGAGCGCCGTGGATGCCTGGTCGAAGCCCAGGATCTTCGCCTTGGGCGCTTCTTTCTTGAGCAACTCCTCGCCCGTCGAGCCGGTCGTCACCGCCACGCGTTTCCCATTCAGATCCGCCCAGTTCTTGATCTTGGCGTCTTTCCGGAAGATCACCCCGATCCCATCGATCACGTACGGATCGCTGAAGGTGATGACCTTTGACCGCTCCAGCGTGGCGGTGAAGTTGGAGATCGCCACGTCGATCTTGCCCGAGATCAGGAAGTTGATCCGATCCTGGGTGGTGGGCACCGGGACCAGCGTCAGCTTCACCTTCAGCTCCTTTGCCAGCTCCTTCGCAATGTCCACGTCCATGCCGACGATGTTGTTCTGGGCGTCCCGGAAGCCCCAGGGGGGATAGAAGTCGAACGTCCCGACGGTCAGCTCTCCCTTCTTGATGACCGCGTTCAGCGTGTCCTGCATCTGAGGACCGGCCTCGCCCGCCAGGCCCGGCGCGGGACAGATCAGGCCGATCACGAATACTCCTACCGCCAACCCCAACCACAGCCCACGTGTCCGCATGACTTCTCCTCCTTTGTGTGGTGGCGCCGATCCAAGGCGCCCGGTTACCGAGCCATTCATCTATCGCGACCTCTTCTTTCCCTGCAAGCTCTCCCCACGACTCAGCCGCGCCACCGCGAGACGCCTCGCGCGTCTGGATTCCTGAAAGGTGGCGGACTGCGATTTCGGTCCTCCGCGACGCTTCGTCCGGGCAACCTTTGCCACGAAGTCGTTCAGCATCTCGCCCAGGTGTTCCTGCATCACCCGATTCGCCCGCACCTTGTCCCGAGACCGGAGCGCGGCGAGGATCTCGCCATGACCCCGCACGACGGCCTTCAGGTCGCGGTACATGAGGTTCGTAGTGGAAAGATACAGGCGGACCTTCCCCGAGATGACCGTCCAGGTTTCGTACAGGGTCCGGTGCCCTGAGGCTCGGCAGATGAAGGTGTGAAACTGGTAGTCCATCTCCACCAAGCGTGCGTACTCTCCTTGCTGCGCGGCTCGGTCCATGTCCGACAGGATGGCATCCAGCGTCTTGAACTCGGTCGTCGTGAGGCGCTCCGCCGCCAGGGAGGCGGCAAACCCCTCGAGGAGTCCCCGCAGGCTTGCCACCTCGCGCACCGTCTCCTCGGTCAGTTCCACGACCCGCGCGCCGCGGTTCGGCTCCTTGACCACGAGCCCCTCTCGCTCCAATTGATTGAGGGCCTCGCGTACGGGAGCACGACTGGTTCCCATCTCCCTAGCCAGAGAGAGCTCTAGCAGCCGGGCGGCGGGCGGGATGCGGCCCTGGGCGATCGCCTCGCGGATGGAGCCGGCGATCTGTTCGGCGATCGTGCGGAAAGCGATCGGGGAAACCCCGTTGAGAGGGCGGGCGGCGCGCTGGACGGCTGTATGACTGGGAATAGCCATGGTCTTCAGGGTGTCTACATCGAACTCAAACCATTGGCATAGATTGTCGACAGTCGACTTTTAGCGCAAAGGACGAGGTGCGTCAAGCACAAAAGGGTTGCGCTTCCGCCAGTCCCTGACAAAATAGAAGTTTATCGTACCCCCCTGGAGGAGATCGAGTGGACCTAGTGTGGCCGTACCTGACCGCAGATATCCCTTCCGTCCCGGCCGGCATCAAGCGGCGGGACGAGGATTTCGTCGTCGAGGAGGTGCCCCTCTACGATCCCTGCGGCAGCGGGGATCACGTTTACGCCCTGATCGAGAAGGTGGGCATGACGACCAGGCGCGCGGTCCTGGATATCGCACAGGCGCTGTGTGTTCCCTCCACCGCGATCGGTGTGGCCGGCCAGAAGGATGCTCGGGGAGTCACCCGTCAGATGGTGAGCGTTCACGGCGCGGATCCGGCCCGGATCCGGTCGCTCGCCCTCCCCGGCATCAGGATCCTCGACGCCGCCCGGCACCGTACCAAATTGCGCCCGGGCTCACTTCTCGCCAATCGCTTCGCCGTCCGTCTGCGCGAGACCCCGGCCGACCGGATCGGCGAGATCGACCGGATCCTGGAGGTGCTCGTCCGGCGGGGCGTGCCCAACTACTTCGGCCCCCAGCGGTTCGGCATGCGGGGCGACACCTGGGAAGTCGGCCGCGCCCTCCTCTGCGGCGACTTCGATGGCGCCGTGCGGCTCATCGTCGGCCGGCCGACGGCGGGGGAGACCGGAGCCGTCCGCCGCGCCAGGGAGTTGGCCGCCGCCGGCCGGTTCGGCGAGGCCGCGCGCGCGTGGCCCGTCGGCTTCCGTGATTGCGCCCACCTGTGCCGACTCCTGGCCAGGACGGCAGGCGACGCACGGCGCGCGATCTTCGGGCTCGACCGCACTGTGCTGGGCTTCTACGTGTCGGCTTACCAGGCCTGGCTTTTCAATCGAGTCTTGGCGGAGCGGATTCCCGATCTGGATCGCGTCCTCCCCGGCGACCTCGTGTTTTCCCATCTCACCGGCGCGGTCCTGGCCGTGGAGGACGCGGAGACCGTGCAGCCCTGTGCCGCTCGCTTCGAGGTCTCTCCCACCGGCCCGATCGTGGGGTATACCATGTCGGTCCCGCGCGGGGAGCCGGCGGCACTCGAACACCGGATCATCGAGGAGGTCGGGCCGTCGCCGATCGACCTGCCCCGCACCGGGCCTCTCACCTGCGTGGGAGGTCGGCGCCCCCTGCGCTTCCGTCCCGAAGGCATCGGCTGTGAGGCGGGCTCGGACGGGGCCGGTCCCTTTCTCGAGCTGCGATTCACGCTGCCGCCGGGATGCTACGCGACGTCGCTCTTGCGCGAGATCGGCAAGGATCAGTTATCAGAAGGCCAGATCGTCCCGGACGATGAGGAGGCCTGAGCCCGATGGCGTGGCAGCTCCCCCTCATCCTGGTCCTCTGCTCCGCAAGCCTCCATGCGAGCTGGAATCTGATCGTCAAGGGGGAGGACGACAAACTCTTCTCGGGCTGGCTCACGGTCCTGACCCCTTCGATTCTCCTCTCCCCGGTGCTGCTCGTCACGGGGCTTCCCCCGCCGGAGGCGTGGCCGATCCTCCTGGGGAGCGCCGTCATCCACACCGGCTACATGATCGCCCTGACCCAAGCCTACGTCCACGGCGACCTCTCCGTGGTCTACCCGGTGGCCCGCGGTTTGGCCCCGATCCTGGTCGCCGTGGGCGCCCCGCTCTTCTTGGGCGAGCACCTTTCCTCGACCGCGATCCTGGGCATCGTCCTGGTGGGTGGCGGCATCGCCTGGCTGGGCGTCTCGGCGCGGCGCTCCTCCGCCAGCTTTGCAGGGCTCGCGTGGGCCGTCGCCACGGCGGTCTTCATCGCCTCCTACTCCATCATGGACAAGGTGGGCGTCTCGCGGACGAATCCCGTCTCCTACATCATCGCTCTGATGGGGGCCAACTCCATGTTCATGACCCCCGTCGTCCTTTGGCGTCGCGACCCGCACCATCTGGCAGCCGTCTGGAGGCGGCGCTGGGGGTCCGCAGTCCTCGGCGGACTGCTCAGTATCGTGGCCTACCTTCTCGTTCTGTTCGCCATGCGCATGACGCAGGTGAGCTACATTGCCGCGCTGCGAGAGAGTTCCGTCGTCCTGGCAGCGCTCCTGGGATGGCGGGTACTGCGGGAGCCATACGGAGGCCGGCGCATCCTGGCCTCCGCCGTTGTCGCCCTCGGTTTGATCCTCCTGGTGCTCGCCATGCGGGGGTGACGCCGGGCCGAAGCGGACTTTTTCGCTTGACGGAGTCGGGGGAAAGATGGAGGTTTGCCGGAACGCTGACCCTTCCAGGAGCCCATGGCATGCGACCAACCGAGGCCGATACCTGCCGGAAGTATGTCCTGCCAAAGCTCTACGCCGCCAGTTGGAGCGACGACCAGATCAGCGAGCAGAAGACCTTCACCGACGGCCGGATCGTCGTGGCCGGGGCCAAGGTCCGGCGCCGGCCTCAGAAGCGGGCCGACTATCTCTTGCGCTACACCCGGGACTTCATGCTGGCTGTGGTCGAGGCCAAGGCCTCGTACAAGAAACCCGGGGACGGCCTTCAACAGGCCAAGGAGTACGCCCAGATCCTCGGCCTCAAATTCGCCTACGCCACAAACGGCCACGGCATCGTCGAGCATGACTTCCTCACCGGCAAGGACACGGACCTGGATGCCTTCCCCGCGCCCCTGGCCCTCTGGCAGAGACTCCAGGAGGGTGAGGGCATCGAGACCAAAGAAGCCGCCGACCGGCTTCTCACCCCTTATCATCACCTCTCGGGCAAGATTCCACGCTACTACCAGGAGATCGCCATCAATCGGAGCGTCCAGGCGGTGCTCCAGGGAAAGCGTCGCATCCTCCTAACGATGGCGACCGGCACCGGCAAGACTCTGGTGGCCTTCCAGATCTGCTGGAAACTCTGGAGCAGTCGCTGGAATCGGACGGGAGAGTATCGCCGTCCCAAGATCCTCTACCTGGCGGATCGGAACATCCTGGTAGACGATCCGAAGTTGCAGAATTGGACGCACTGCAGGCGAAGGTGGACGAACTGAAGCGCCTCCAGGCCGAGACCGCCGCCGAACTCGACGCCCTGCTGCCCTCCATCCTCGACAAGGCGTTCAAGGGAGAGCTATGAACAAGCGGCGAAGGATCGTGATCATCGCAGGACCGAACGGCGCCGGTAAGACCACTTTCGCCCGCGAGTTTCTGCCGCGTGAAGCCGAATGCCCGGATTTTATCAATGCGGACTTGATCGCGGCGGGTCTTTCGCCGTTCGATCCCCAACGGGTGGCCCTTCGAGCCGGCCGCCTGATGCTTCTGGAGATCGCGCGACGAGTCGGAGCCGGTGAGAGCTTTGCCTTTGAAACGACGCTGTCCGGCAGGAGTTACGCTCGATTAATTCCGCAATGGCAGTCGGTAGGGTATCATGTAAAGCTGATATTCCTGAGCTTGCCAACTGTTGACTTGGCCATCGCACGTGTTGCGGCTCGCGTAGCTCAGGGCGGTCATTACGTAGCGAACACAGTCATCCGCCGACGGTTTGATGCCGGTATGCTCAATTTCGAGACTGTCTATCGGCGGTTGGTGGATAGCTGGGTTCTGTATGACAATTCCGAACCCACACCAAGGCTCATTGCGTCGGGAGATAACCCATGATACGGAAGGCTCACCAGTCGAAGGATCCAGACATCCTCGCTGCGGACGCGGCCTTGCGGCGGGCAGCCCTGCGTGCGCGCGAGCTCGGCCGCAAGACGGATACGCCGGTGTACGTTCTCAGGAACGGCCGCATCGTTGACCTGACAGCAGAATGGAAATACCAGACACGCTCGCGGTGAAAATCGCGTGGTGCCGCGCACACTACGCCGCCTCCAAGACGGATGCACCGAATCATCGACTCTACGAACGGAGAAGAAGCGTAGCGTAGGGCGGGCTGTGTCCGCCTGAAGCGCCTCCAGGCCGAGACCGCCCCCGAACTCGACGCCCTGCTGCCCTCCGTCTTCGACAAAGCATTCAAGGGGTCGCGATGAACAAGCGGCAGTTGAGAAATCCCCTTGACGCACTACCATGAAGGGAACACTCTCTTTGCGGGAGGGTTGCCGATGCCACGGTATCAGCGGAAGGCGCAAGTCTTATTCACCGAAGATCAATACGCCCGGCTAGAGGAAGTCGCCAAGCGGGAAGGGAAGAAGCTCGGTACCCTACTTCGGGACGCCGCGGTGCAGGTGCACCTCCGTCAGGCCCGCGCCCGGGAGAAGGCCCAGGTAGTCCGGGAACTCCTCGGGCTGGCGACCGTTCCAGCGCCGGATGACTACGAGGAGTGGGAGCGGCACTACCTCCAGGCCAAGACCGCATCACATGACTGAGCGAACGCCAGTCCTGTTCCTGGACGCCAACATCCTAAGGAATTCGCCGTATAGATCCCATCAGATTCCCGCGAGCGGTGTCGGTTTCCCGCCGATAGTGCGACCAGAACAGACAGGTGCGGCCCTCGGCCCCGCCGCACCGTGCTCTCCTGCTCCTTTCGCCGCCACCCTATTCTGATAACTGTGTCTCATGAATCATCTCTCATTACACCAAACTTCCCAAGCCACAGATCCCGCCCCATCGTCGCAGACAAGGAGCAGCAGGCGCTCCACACGAGAGCGGGCAACCGCAACCTGGAGCGTTGCACCACAGCCTTGGGGGCTTGACATTTGCATTTGAGATAGGTTAGCGTAGGTTATTCGAAGCGCCAGCGCCGGGGTGATGGAAGGGACACCACCGACCGCAGAGAAGCGGCCCGGTGGGCGTCAGCTAGGCTGCTTTCCTGCGAATGGATGCACACCTCCATGGCTAAAGTCCTCATCGTAGACGACGATCGCTTCTTCCTCGCGATCTTGGGGAGCTTCGTCACGAACCGCTTGAGGATGCACCCCCTGCTGGTCCAGGACGGCGCGTCTGCTCTTTCGCTGCTCGAGAAAGAGCCGGTGGATCTCGTCCTCCTAGACATCCTCATGCCCGGTATGGATGGCCTGCAGGTCCTGCGCGGAATCAAGGACCGGCACCCCTCCTTGCCCGTGATCATGGTGACGGGATCCGAGGTGATGGAACATGCCATCGTCGCCCTGCGCGAGGGGGCGGATGATTTCATCAGGAAGCCACCGGACATTGACGAACTGGAGCTCTCTGTCACTCGGGTACTGACGAGGGTGCGGGTGGACAAAAGCCTGCCAGCGCCGCGCGATACCACCAGCGAGCGGCGGCGGGCCGTGCGGTTCCGCCTGCGCCTCCGGGCCCCGGCCCTGCTCCAGCTCCGGGAGGTCAATCTCATCGATATCAGCCCCTCGGGCGCCCTCGTTGAACACACCGAGCCCGTCCGGCCCGGCGAGATTTACCACCTTTCCTTCATGGTCGAGGGTCAGCAGTTGCAGATGCTGGCCCGGGCGATTCGCGCTTTTGCCAGCCATCATGTCACCGTGGCCGGAGGCGAGCGGCAGATCGTGTACCGGACGGGGATGGATTTCCTCGGCGTCGAGAAGAGTGCCGCCGCCCTTATCGCCGATTACATGGATCGTCTGCGGAAGTAGGAGCAGACGGAAGACCGGCACGGGACCCGCCTTCGCAATTCCCCCCGAAGTGTTGACTCGTTCCTCGGAAAGAAGCGCTCTGTTCTGAGCCCCCGGAAGGCATGGCCTCCGGGAAAGATCAGGCCCGGTCGGCCGCCCGGGACTTCTCCCGCGTCACATGGCACGCATGGCGGAGGGATTCCGGTGGATAGGCCGTCCCCAGGACGGAGGGGGCGGCGCCGGCATCCAGCAGGCGGATCGTCTCGGCGAATTCATGCTGAGCCCGCCGCCGCTGACCGCGGAGAGCATAGAGCTGACCCAGTTGATAGCGGGCCAGGGCAGAGGCCGGCTCGAGGTAGAGCGCCCGCTTGAAGGCGGCCGTCGCCTCGTCGTGCTTGCCCTGCTCCCTGGCGATGAGGCCTTCGAGGAGGTGCGCATCGGGGCAGAGCGGGTCGCGGGCGAGGGCGCGCCTGGCAAGATCGGCGGCCGCCTCCGCCCCGCCGTCGCTCAGGTGCAGGTACCCGAGAAGCACCAGGGGCGGTGCGCCGATGCGTTCCCCGGCGATGGCCGCCTCCAGCGCTGCCCTGGCGCTGGCGGCATCCCCCGTCTGGAGAGCCTGCTGTGCCCTCTCCAGCCCTGATGGGGTCGGGGGACCTGGCAGCACGACCCGTCGAGTTTCGCGGCGCGGCTTGGGACGCGGAGGTGGAGAGTCCACCTTGCGGGGGACGGGCCGAGGCTCGGCGATGTGGACCGGCTGGCTGCGCCGGTAGTAAAAACCGCCGCCCCACTCCGCCAGTTCGAAGTCGGTGCTCAACTGCCAGAGGGTCTCCGAAGGACCCAGGAAGAGGACGCCGCCTGGCGTCAGGCATTCCGCCAGCGTTCGGACGAGCCGGCGGACAGATTCCGGTGTGAGGTAGATGATGACATTCCGACAGAACACTACGTCGCAGCCAGTAAAGCGGGCGGTGGGAAACGGCTCCTGGGCCAAGTTGTGGCACTCGAACCGGACCAGCCGCCGAAGCCCCTCGCCCGCGAGGAAGTGATCTTTGTCCCGGTGGAAGTAGCGATCAAGGAGAGGGCCCGGCACCAGGCGCACGGCCCGGCGGCTATAGCGGCCGGCCCGCGCCACGTCCAGGGCCGCCTCGCTCACATCGGTGCCCAGAATCTCTACCGACTGGATGCCGGCCTCCAAGAGGGTGAGGGCAATCGAGTAGGGCTCTTCGCCGGTCGCGCATCCGGCGCTCCAGATGCGGATGGGCCGGTCGGTCGGTCGCGGGAGAAGCACGGGAAGAACCGCCTCGGCCAGAGCACTGAAATGCTCCGGGTTTCGGAAGAAGGAGGTCTCCTGGATCGTCAGGAGCTCGACCAAGCGCGCGAGCTCTCCCTCGCGCCCGGGGCCGCGCAGACGATCCAGGTAGACTTGGAAGGTCTCGTCGCCGCAGGCGAGGGTCCGTGTCCGCATCGCCAAACGGAGTGCCTCGCGGCGGCTTCCATCGAACTGGAGTCCGAAGCGTTCCCCGATCAAATGCCGGAAGGCCTCGAATTCCTCGTCCGTAAGAATGGTCAGGCGGCTCATAACACCGGCCGGAGGGCGAGTTGCATGAGACGCTCGGCAATTCCGGCCGGCGGGAGAATATCCTGGGCGGCGCCCAGCTCAATGGCCGCCTTGGGCATGCCGAAGACCGCGCAGCTCTCTTCATCCTGCACGATGGTGTAGCCGCCCGCGCTCCGGACCGCCCGGAGCCCCTCGGCCCCGTCCCGTCCCATCCCCGTCAGGAGGACGCCCACGGCCGCTTCCCCGTACACGTTCGCCAAGGAGTGCAGGAGGACATCTGCAGAAGGCCGGTGGCCCCCGACCGGGAGCGCCCGTCCCAGGTGGATGCGGCCCTCCCGCTCCACGCCGAGATGGACCCCTTCCGGGGCCATCAGCGCCAACCCTGGCCGAACCTGGTCCCCCTCGCAGGCGAGGCGGATGGGAAGTCGAATCTGCCGACTGAGCCATTCCACCAGGCCGGCCATGAAGCCCTCGGTGATGTGCTGGACGATGAGGAGGCCCAAGGGGAAATCGTCAGGGAGGGCCCCCAGGATCATGGCCAGGATGCCGGGGCCGCCCGTGGAGACGCCGACGCCAATCACTCGCCGGGACCTTTCCCGCTCGTCCGTCCGGGCCTGCCCCACCAACTGCCTGGACCGACCCCGGAGATGTGTGATCACCTTGATGCCGGCGAGGAGCTTCACCTTCTCCACGAGGGGGGCCCCCAGGGCCTCCCACGATTCGTCGGGCAGGATCGTCGGCTTTTCCACGACCTCCAGGGCGCCAGCCGCGAGGGCCTCCATGGCGACATGAACGCCGCGGCGATCCCGCGCCGAGGTGACGATGAGGATCGGCGTGGCCCGATACGCCATGATCTTCTCCGTCGCCTCGAGGCCGTCCATCCCCGGCATCCGGATATCCATCGTGATCAGGTCCGGCCGAAGCTGGAAGGTCTTCTCCACCGCCTCCTTGCCGTCAGCGGCGTACCCGATGACGCGGACCGCTGGATCCGCCTCCAGGAGGCGCCCCAGGATCTGGCGTACCAGGGGCGAGTCGTCAACCACCAGCACCTTGATCGGACCGTCGACGCCCGTCATCCGCCGCTCTGCCCCGTGTATCCGATCAGTTGTCGGATGGTATCCAGCAGGCTGGACTGATCGAAGCCGCTCTTCAGGATGTAGGCATCGGCTCCCAGCTCCATGCCCCGGCGCTTGTCCTCGGACGTCTCCCGGCTGGTGACCACAATCACCGGGAGTTCACGAGTCCGCTCCTGGGAACGAATCCGCTCCAGGAGCGCAAATCCGTCCATCCGGGGCATCTCGATGTCCGTGACGATCAGGGCGTAGCTCCCTGTCCGGAGTCGCTCAAGGGCGTCGATGCCGTCCAGGGCGACATCCACTTCATAGCCTGCGGACTCCAGGATCGTGCGCTCCAAATCGCGGGCGATCAGGGAATCTTCGACTAGCAGGAGCCGCGCCGCAGCCTGGGCCGGCTCCTTCGGTGATTCACGGGGCACGGCCGGTGCGCCTCGGGCGGCCCGGATCAGGTTGGCGGGGTCAAGGATCAGGGCGACCTCGCCGCTGCCCAGAATCGTCGCCCCGGCCACGCTCTCTACACTTCCCAGAAAGCCCCCCAGATCTTTCTGAACCACCTCGGCCCCGTCGAGCACCTCGTTCACGAAGAAGCCGATCCTGCGGGCGCCCGCCCGCAGGAGGACCGCATTGACAGCCGCCCCTCCCCACGGTTCGGATGCGCCCCCCAGGAGTACCGCCAGATCCACCAGGGGGATCGTCTCCCCCTCGAGGTGTGTCGCCCGACGGCCCTCCAGGCTCTGCAGGTCATCCGGCCGCAACTTCACCACCCGATCCACGGCGCCGGCCGGGATGGCATACATCACCCCGCCGGTCCGGACAAACAGCACGGGAAGCATGGCGAGGCTGAAGGGGAGATCCAGGATGACCCGGGTCCCGCGCCCCGGCGTGCTCTCCACCGCGACGGAGCCCCGCAGGCGCTCGATGACCTTTCGGACAACCTCCATCCCGATGCCGCGTCCCGACACATCGGTGATGAGGCGGCTGGTGCTGAAGCCGGGCAGGAAGATAAGGTCCAGCGCCTCTGCATCGCTCAATGCCTCCGCGGCTTCCGGTTTCAGGAGTCTCTTGCGAACCGCAGTCTCACGGAGGGTCGTGGGGTTCATCCCGACGCCATCGTCCTCGACCTCGAGGACCACCCGGTTCCCCTTGGCGCAGGCCCGGATCGCCAGACGCCCTCGCGCCGGCTTGCCGGCCGCCTCCCGGGCGGCGGGCAGCTCCAATCCGTGATCCAGCATGTTCCGGATCAGGTGCAGGAGGGGCTCTCCCAGCGCCTCGATGATGCGCCGGTCGAGTTCCACCTCCCCCCCGGTGATGGCGAGGTCCACTTCCTTCCCAAACTGCCGCGCCAGGTCACGCACCGGCCGCGGAACAGTCTCGAAGACAACCGCCAGTGGCTGCATCCGGATGCCGAGGATCTGCTCCCGGAGCTCGACCGCCAAGCGCTCCTGCTGGACGCGGACCTCTTCCAGGTCACCCCAGGCGCGCTGGACCGCGTGTCGCAGAACCCGATCCCAGGATTCGGCCTGCCGGATCGCTTCGTGGGCCCGCTCGCCGCCCGAAAGCTGGGCGAGCGCTTCCCGGAGATCGGCCCATCGCTTGAGGCCCGCCCGGCTGAGGTCCACCGCCTGGCGTAGTCCCCGCCTCGCCTCGGCGGCCTGCATCCGGCTCACCGCGATCTCCACCGCAAGGTTGGCGAGGTGATCGAGCTTCTCCAGGCTGACGCGAATGCTGCCCTCGATCAGCTCGGGGCTGCGCATTTCCACCCGCCCAGGGGATGGCGTGATGGGTTCCGCGGAGGGCGCTACCGCCTCGAGTCGCTCCAGCAGGCCCTGGACATCCGCCTCGGGTTTCCCCTGGATAATCCCGTCCAACATCCGACTCAGGGCATCCACAACCTCGAAGACCAGGTCGGCCAGATCCCTGCTGAGGGACCGCTCCTTTTCCTCGAGGGCCACCAGGAGATTCTCCAGCCGATGGGCCAGGGTCCCCATGGCCGGAAACCCCATCATCTTGGCCGCCGCCTTCAGGCTGTGTGCCTCGCGGAGGACGCCGCGGAAGGCCTCGCGATCTTCGGGCTTGGCTTCCAGCGCGAGGAGCCCCTGATTCATTCGCGCGATGCGCTCTCGCGCCTCCGCGAGAAAGACATCAAGGAAGGCAGAGGGGTCAAACCCTTCGACCACGTCAGGTCACCTGGAAGGCGCTCACCCGCGCCTTCAGCTCGACGGCCAGTTGGTTGAGCTCGCCGGCGGCCATCGAGGACTGCTTCATGCCGGCGGCGGTCTGCTTGATGACATCGGCCAGCTCCCGCATGCTGGCCACGATCTGGTCGGACGCGGTGCGCTGCTGCTGGGTGGCGACGCTGATCTGCTTGGCGGCCTGAGCCGTCCGATCCACCTTGCCCAGGATCTCGTCGAGGGCATCCCCGGCCCGGCCAGCCCGGACGGCGACATCCTCGGCCTCCTTCATCCCCTGCTCCGTGGCGAGGACCGAGCTATTGGTGGCGGTCTGGATTTCGCCGATGATTCCCCGAATCTCCTCGGTCGAGGCCCGAGTGCGCTCGGCCAGGCGCCGCACCTCGGCCGCGACGACGGCGAAGCGCTTGCCGTGCTCGCCGGCAGCGGCCGACTCGATGGCGGCATTCAGAGCGAGGAGGTGGATCTCGCCGGCGATCTCCTTGATGAGGGTCAGGACTTCGCCGATCTGCTGCGACCGCTCCCCCAGGGCGAGGGTCTTCTTGGCGATCTCCTCGACCCGGGCTCGGATCCCCTCCATGGCCCGGATGGCCTCCTCCACGGCGGCCGCCCCCGCCTGGGCCGAGTGGGCCGTCTCGGCCGCCACGCCCTCCACGGCCCGGGCGTTCTCGGCGATCTGGGCAGCCGTGCCACTCAGCTCCTCGAGCGTGGCCGTCACCTCCCCCACGGCGGCCGCCTGCTGGGCCGAGCCGGAGGCATGCTGCTCGCTCGCCGCCAGGATCTCGGCGCTGGCGGAGCTGACCTGGAGGCCGGCTCGCTGCACCTCCCCCACCAGGGTCCGGAGGGAGGCGACCATCTGGTTGAAGGCGGCCGCCAGGCGGCCCATTTCGTCTTGGCCGACCGGCGCCTCGACCGTCAACCGGCCGGTCGAGGCCGCCAAGACGACCTGGAGGAGGTTCGAGACCTGCTGCTCCAGCGTCGTCTTCACCTGCCGCTCCCGCTCCACCATGGCCTGCAACTGCTCTGCCATGGCGTTGAAATGGCCCCCCAAGGCGCCGATCTCATCCCGCAGGGCGAGGGTGACCCGTGCGCTCAGATCCCCGGCGGCCAGGCGCTGGGTGGTGGCGGCGATCTGGTTCAGGGGGACGACGGCGACCTTGGTGAAGACGAGGGCCACGAGGGCGACGAGGAGGCCGACCCCCCCGGCCGCCCCCAGGAGGATGAAGCGGGTGCCCTGTTGAAGTGCCTGCTCGACCTTGGCCCGGGAGAAACCAAGGCTGACGGAACCGAGGGTCTCACCCCCAACCTGGACAGGCTGCTCCAAGAGGAAGTGGAGCGGCAGGGTCTGGGGGTGGGGCTTTACCTCGACTACGACCTGCCCCGCTTTGTCCCGGACCGTAGCGAAGACGACGTCCTCGTCCCGGTCGAACTGGATCTGGTATGGGGCAAGGAAGGTCATGTCTTTGTTGTACAGGGCCGACCCGCTGGTCTGGGCCAGGAGATTGAGTTGCACGGTGGCCCGCTCCCGCAAGAGCCTCTCTAGATGGCGACGTTCCAACGTGTGGGCGGCCACGGCGAGGGTCACCATGATGAGGGCAACCGCCCCTGCCACGACCAGGCTGAACTTCGTGCGGAGTCTCATGGGGCGCCTCCTACGTCACTTGGAAGGCGCTCACCCGCGCCTTCAGCTCGACGACCAGTCGGTTGAGCTCGCCGGCGGCCATCGAGGACTGCTTCATGCCGGCGAGGGTTGCCACATCCAAAAGCAGAAGGATCTCATCGCCCATCTTCCCCACCGCCCAGATCCGATGATCCGGCAAGGCCCCCGCGATCAGCGGCGGGAGCGCCGCCAGGTTGTTCGCGGAAAGGGAAACGAGATCGAGAACCTCGTCCACAGGTAGGACCACCCGGGCAGATCCAGTGCGGAGGAACAGGCGCCGCCCAGAGGTGAACTCCGAAGGGGCCACACCGAGAACCCGCGCGGGGTCCAGGAGCGGAGCATCGGAGGCTTCCGCCGACCGAGCAATTCGCTCTACCTGATCCGCCTCGATCCCCCAGAGGATCCCCCCCAGACGGAAGCAGAGGATCTCGAGGGATGCGCCGTCATTCATCAGCCTCGCCGCTCCAGGAGAGTTTCCACGTCCAGCACACCGAGCAGCAGGCCCTCATGGGTGACTTGGCCCTGAAGGTATCGCGCCTGCCGTTCTGGAAGGATGGCCAGGGGCGGCTCCATGGATTCCCTGACCTCGATGGCATCTTCCACGCCATCCGCGAGGATGCCGACGGTCATTCCGCGAGCCTTCACGACGATGATGCGCCCCTGGGGAGTGGGTGTCCCCCCGGCACCGCCGAGGAGCCGCTTTGGGTCGAGGATCGGGAGAATCTCTCCGCGAAGGTTCATCACGCCGAGGATATGCTCTGGAATGGATGGCACCGACGTGATGGGGCCTAGCTTGACGACCTCGCGGACGCGTTCGAGGGGAAAGGCGTAGCTTTCGCCACCTAGGGTGAAGAGGAGGAGGTGAATCCCCGGTTCCTCCCGAACTTCAAGAGCTTCGGCAGCCGCAGCCGCCTGCTGGAGGAGGGAAGCCCGCCGCTCCGCCAGATGCATTTCCTCGCCCGCAGCCATCAGTTCCTCCCCGTCGTGTCGATGGAGTCATCCCCTTCTCTACCGGCCGCAAGAAAGCCTGCCCGATTGGCGACTTCTGTCCGATGGCCGAAAGAGAGGTCGAAAGACCGGACCCTGGAAGAATGACTCTGGTGAAGAAACTGGAATCGGGCAGAATGCTCTTCGAAGGCAAGGCCGGTCAGGTCATCGTGCACCGACCCAGCCATACGATCCGCAGGTGGCACTGGCGCTGAAGGCATCTTGCTATGTGGGGCCTAAAAATCGCGTCCGCCGTGGTGTGTACTGTTAAGTCGCCGGAGTATACGATTCCTCCACCCACTGGATCAAGGACTATTTGACAGGAGCGAAGGCGAGAGGCATCCCTCAGCGAACTCGGCCTCTCACCCCAGGTCCCGCCGCATCGCCACGGCCGAGGCGCAGCAGGCGCCGTCGAACTGATGCGTCTGACGGATCGCCGCCGGAGCCTCTCCACGATCCAGCCGGCGGAACCCCCAGGCCTCGGCCAGTGGGGCGATGGTCGTGGTGAGAAGATACGCCCGCTCGACCCCCTGTCCGACCGCCCGGACCACCAGCGCGTCGCAGAGGCGCCGACCCAGGCCCGCCCCGCGGTAGGCCGCCTCGACCGCCAGGGAGCGGAACAGCGCATCCAAGTCTCTGACCTCCATCCCGACGCACCCGACCAGCCGTCCGTCGTGACGGGCGACGAGGAAGGTCTCCAGGTGTCCCTCCACGTCGGTCGGTAGCCCCGAGCCCGCAAGCAGGGACTGGACGCCGGCGAGATCCCCCCTCGCGGCCGGCTCGATCATGACGTCCGCCAGGACCGAGGCGGGATGCGGTCTGACCCCCTCGAACCGGGCGCTCCAGATCTTCCCTGCCGCGGCTTCGGCGAGCGCCGTGGCGTCAAGCCCCGCTTCCGCGGAGATCCCGCAACAGGAGTTGGCGAACAGTCCCCTGAGCTGGCTGGCCTCGTACACGATCCTGGATGTGACGCGCAGGTCTCGCAGGCCCGCCTCCTTCAGCCCTTTCACGTAATCCGCCTCTCCGATCGCGCCGGCGAGACAGCCGGTCCAGGCATCGCGGCTCCGTCGGATGGCCTCGGGGAGTTCCTCCGCCACGATGTCCGAGATGGAGATCCGGCCGCCCGGCTTCAGCACCCTGGCAACTTCCCGAAACACCGCCGGCTTGTCCGTGCTGAGATTGATCACACAGTTGGAGATCAGCCAGTCCACCGTCTCGTCCTCGACCGGCATCTTCTCGGCCTCCCCCAGCCGGAACTCCACGTTCTTCGCCCCAGCCTCCCGGGCGTTCCGGCGGGCCCGCTCGATCATCTCCGGTGTCATGTCCAATCCGATGACCTTGCCGGTCAGCCCGACCCTTCCGGCGGCAATTAGGCAATCGATGCCCGCACCCGAACCGATGTCCAGAACGGTCTGACCGGCGCGGACGCCGGCAAAGGCCAATGGATTCCCGCAGCCAAAGGAGTTCTGCACGGCGTCGGCGGGCAGCCTCTTCAGCTCTTCATCACCATACCCGGCGACAGCGGCAAACTTTCCCTTCATGGGATCGGACGCTGCGGGGCCGCAGCACGACTCCCCGATCTGCACTGGCTGCGATGGCGCCGGACCACAGCACGAGCTGGGCGATTTTCCGATCGCCTCCGCATACCGCCTCCGGACCGACTCCTTGATCTCCTGCTCGCTGAAGGTAGGCTCAGTCATGACAGCATCCTTTTGGCTCCCCCGTGGGGGACGAATCCAGCAATTCCTTGAGCGCGTCGCGCGCCTGCGCCCGCACCCGCCCACCACTCACCACCAAAGCGACCGCCATGGTTTCGCGGACCGCCTCCATTGCAATCCCCTTCTCCTTGGCCACGCCAAGGTAGTGCCGCATTCAGGGATAGCAGCCGATCGCCCCGGCGACGGCCATCGCGACAAGGACCTTATTCTTTCCATCCACCACCCCGTCCTCGAACACCGCCCATTAGAACTCCGTATACGGTTTCTCCAGTCCCTTCGGCAGCATGTTCCCTCCTCGACGACGGTCCGTCATCTTCATACTGGTTGTAGTATGCAACTATTATTAGACAAAAGGGCTATCCTTTACAGCACGCCTCCTGCCACCGTCTGGCGCCGCGCCCGAGTGCCTCCAGCAGCTTGAAGGCGCCGGACCACTCGCCGCTGGGGATGTCTCGGAGAATCGCTTTCTGGGTCTCGACCAGGTCTCGATTGATGGCCGCCACGATGGCCTTCCCCTGGGGCGTGATGGAGATCCACACCGCCCGTCGGTCCTCGGGGTCCTGCCGCCGTTTGACATACCCGCGCCGCACCAACTGTGCGACGACTCGGGTCATCGTGCTCACGGACTTAAACATCCGCTTCGCCAGCCGCTGCATGGTGAGGTCTCCCTCCTCGGTCAGCACGTCCAGGATGTGCGACTGGCTGATGGAGATCCCGTAGCAGCAGATCTGGTTCCAGTCCCGAAACTGATACCGGCGGATCAGTTCCTTCGTCAACCGGTGGAGCTGCTCGGCCCCGCTGTCGATATCAGGTCCACTCATGTTGTTCCTTTTCATTACTTGCACTATACAAATTATATCAGACCCAATCATCTTTCAAGCAGAATTTGCAAGGTTGTCGGCGATAATGGGTGGGGTCGGTCAGTTCCCGTGTTCTTCGGGGGCAATTGGCCGAATTATCCGGCGGAGCGGGCTGGAGTCCTCCCCGGGCTCTGCCCCACCACCCTGGCGATCATCGGGCGAAGGGCAAAGAGCACGATCGCCGCCGCCACAAGGTTGCAGACCACCCCGAGCCAAAACACCGGGACCCAGGTGCCGGTGGCCTCCACTATCCGTGCCGCACCCCAGCCGGCGAAGATCGCCGCGACGCCTTTCGAGGTATAGTGGATCCCGTTGTTTGTAGCGGCGTACGCACTCCCAAAGGTGTCCCCGATGGCCGCCGAAAAGAGGACGAAGGAGGCGCCCCAGGTGAAGGCGGTCAGAGAGGAGAAGAACGCAAACCCCCAGGGGGCCCGCACGAATTCCAGCAGCCCAAGGATGGCCACTCCTCCAAGAGTGAAGGCGATGGCCATGGTGGAGTATCGGCCGATCCGGTCGGACAACCAGCCCCAAAAGGGCCGGGCGAGTGCGGCGACGATCAGGTTGGCCATCAGCGTGAACGACAGGGCGTCCACACCAGGCAGGATCGGCACCATGTCGATCCCGTGGGCCACGGCGATGGGCTTGAGCTGGGCGCTGATCATCAGCCCGCCGAATGTCACCAGGATCGCCACGAAGTATAGCAGGTGGAAGGTCCCGCTCCGGATCATCTGCCCGGGCGTGGCACTCCTCGCGGCCTGCTGGACCCGCCGCGGCTCCCCGCCGAGTCCGCGGCTCCCTTCCGATGGCCTCCAGCCCTGATACGGCGCCATCATGGGCCACGCCACGACCAGGAGCACCACACCTAAGAGGAGCCCCCCGGCGATGAATGCGGTCTGGTAGCCCGCGCCTAGGATCAGGCGACGGATCGGCACCACGGTGAGCGCCGCGCCGGAACCGTATGCGCCGACCACCAATCCCGTCGCCAGCCCGCGTCGATCCGGAAACCACTTGAGCGCCAAGCCCATGCACGCGCCGTAGACACCGGCCACCCCTACACCACCGATGGTGTAACACAGATAGAGACTCCACAGCGAATTCGCCAAGCCGGCGCCCACCCAACTCACTCCGACGAGGACGCCCCCGGCGGCGACGACGACCCGGGCCCCGAGCCGATCCATGACGTACCCGAGAACCGGCACGAGCCAGCTCTGGGCAAGGACGAATAGCGTGAAGGCTACCTGGACATCCGAGAGCTGGACGCCGAGCCCGCGCGTGAGCGGTCCGGTGAAGAGCGTCCAGGCGTACTGGGGGCTGGCTATCGCCGCCATGGCAACCACGCAGGCCACAAGCTGCCACGCGCGACTGTTCGCCCAATGCCCGACAATCCCTCTCCAGTTCCGAATCATGGCGTTCTTCTCATCCCCCACGATAGAATCGCGGCAAACCGGCGGTGGACTCCGAAGGCCGAATGCTATATGCCTCTTCGGCCAGGATACGTCAAGCGTCCCGGCGCCACAGCGCCGGAGGACGCCCTATCCCGGCAGGCTCCAAGTCTGGCCGATCTCGTGGAGGGCGATCTTGGGGGCGGCGCCATTGATCGCCGCGGTGAGACGCTCGTACGGCTCAAACGGTCGCTCGTGGGACATACGGAAGGTACGCCAATGCATGGGAACCAGGTAGCGCGCATTCACTTCGTGGAACATGTCCCATGCCTGCTCCGGGCTTGCATGGTTGGAAATGTACGGGTCGTAGCCGCCGATGGGAAACATGACCACGTCGGGTCGGCGCTCCTTCAGGGTAAGGGTCACTTGTTCGGTATAGGCGGTGTCGCCGCCAAAGAGGACGCTGCGCTTGTGCTTGGTGAGGAGGAGCCCGTTATACCCCCGGTCGTGGTCCCACGGATACCGGCGCCCCCAATGTTTCACCGGGATCGCCTCGATTCGGACGCCGTCCACCTCTGCCGCCTGCCCCCAGTCCAACTCGTGCAGATTGGAGAAGCCGACGTCATCCACGAACTCGCTGGTGTCCCGCGCCATGATGAGCGGCACGTCGCGTCGCAGTTGCGTGAGCGACGGGATATCGTAATGGTCCATGTGGGCATGGGAAACCAGGACGAGATCGAGATGGGGCAGGTCAGCCATCTGCAGCGCCGGGGGAACAAACCGCCGGAGCCCGAGCGTGCCAAGGCCCAGGACACTGAACCCGACTTTCTCGCTGAATACCGGATCGGTCAGGATGGTCGTGCCTTCGAGGTTGATCAGGAAACTCGAATGTCCGATCCAGGTGAGCGTGATCCCGCCGTTTGACCACGTTCGTGGATTAGGGGGTTCCGAGGCCACGAACTTGACAGTGTCTTTTGCCTCTCGGTCCCCCTCATCCGGCTCTCGCGTAAGGTTGCTCCACCAGATGCGCAGGGAACGCATGGTTCGTCCGAACGCCGACATATCGTCGGATTGCGCCCAAACCCGTCGGGGAAGGCAAGCGGCGAGGGCCGAGAGGGCAGCCAAGGCCAACATCCGTCGTCGCATCCGGTCGTGCCCCCGTGAAGACGAGTGTCGATTGATTATAAGACGTGCCATGGAATGTTCTAGACCTCCGGAGAAAGTATGGCCGAACAAGCCGACCGCATCAACAGGAAATGCTCCCAGGTTGACATGCCGGAAGGCCTTCGGTAATCTCACCGGGATCACGTCAGCTTTTTGAAGGAATCCAGATGACCTTCAAGGGATACCGACGGCCCGACGGCAAGGTGGGCATCCGGAACCACGTCCTGATCCTCCCGACCAGCGTCTGCGCCGCGCAGGTGGCGGCGGAGATCGCGCGGGGGGTCCGCGGCTGCGTGGCGGCTTGCCACGCCTACGGCTGCTGCCAGGTCGGGGCCGACGCCCGCCTCACCTTCCGCACCCTCCGGAACACCGCCGCCAATTCCAACGTGGGGGCCGTCGTCGTGGTCGGCCTGGGCTGTGAGGGGCTGGAGCCCCTCGCCATGATCCAAGCGATCGAGGGGCTGGGCAAGCCGTCCGCCGGCGTGATCATTCAAGAGGACGGGGGCACCGTGAGGGCAATCGCGCACGGCCAAGCGGTCGCTCGCGCCCTGGCGGCGCAGTTGGCCACCCAGCCGCGCGAGGAGGCCGACGTCTCCACGCTCATCCTCGGCCTGGAATGCGGCGGCTCCGACACGACCTCGGGTCTGGCCGCCAACCCGGCCCTGGGCGTCGCCTCGGACCTCTTGCTCAGCCTTGGCGGCACCTGCCTGCTGTCAGAGACGACTGAGAGCATCGGCGCGGAACACGTCCTGGCGCGGCGCGCGGTGAACGATGCGGTGCGCCTGCATTTGATCGAGATCGTTCGCGCCTGCGAGGAACGCGCCCTGCGCATGGGCGAGGATCTCCGCGGCAGCCAGCCGACCCCGGGCAACATCGCGGGCGGCATCAGCAGCCTCGAGGAGAAGTCGCTCGGCTGCATCCACAAAGCCGGCTCGGCCCCGGTGCAGGGCGTCCTGGAGTACGGAGAGGTCCCGCCGGGCACGGGCCTCTACGTGATGGACACTCCCGGCCAGGACGTGGAGTCCATGTCCGGCTTGGCGGCGGGCGGCGTGCAGGTCACGGTCT